>ULYE01013079.1_pt1 | contig 9635 bp, 7 predicted proteins | sample 1961921 | NCBI WGS metagenome assembly ULYE01 (sample SAMEA4835856, study PRJEB28245) | human gut metagenome | biome: gut microbiome; material: fecal sample | place: Denmark | collected 2008 | reverse complement strand
GCGGGCTTTGTCGAGCCGTGGGCAGCGCTGGTCATGGGCCTGATCGTATCGCCCGTCTGTTACCTGGCTATCAGTCAGCTTAAGACCAAGTTCGGATACGACGACGCGCTCGACGCGTTTGGCTGCCACGGCATTGGCGGCATCTTGGGTGGTGTGCTCACGGGCTTGTTTTGCGTGCCGGAGCTCTCGTGGACCGGTAAGGGCGGCCTGCTCTACACGGGCGATGTGTCGCTGCTCATCTCGCAGATCTTGGGCATTGTGGTGACGGTCGCTATTGTGTTGGTGCTCGATTTGGTGATCGCCGCGGTGGTCAAGGCGCTGTTCCATGGCAGCCTGCGTGTGGACGAGGCCGACGAGGCACTGGGCTTGGATGCGAGTCAGCACGGCGAGAGCGCTTATCCTTCTTTCTCCGGACTCGATTAGCAGCACGGCTTTCCCAGGCACCCGACCTTGCCCCTCAAACCGTCGCTTGCGTACCGAAGTACGCGGCGCTCCTCTTTCGGGGTAATCTCGGGCACCTGGAAAACCCGTGCCATGTGAAGGACAATTCATTTCTTTTATTGAAGAGAGGAATTCACTATGAAGAAAATTACGGCGATTGTTCGCGCCGAGAAGCTTGAGGTTCTTAAAGACGCGCTGTTTGCTGCTGATGTTCGCGGTATGACTATCAACCAAGTGCAGGGCTGCGGCGCACAGCATGGCTGGAAGGAATACGTGCGCGGCAACGAGTTGCTTGTCAACACGATCCCTAAGGTGCAGTTCACCCTCATCTGCGCCGACGAGCACGTCGACGGCATCGTTGACATCATCTGCAACGCCGCTCGCACCGGTGCCGTTGGAGACGGCAAGATTTGGGTCGAGCCGGTCGAGGAAGTTATCCGCATACGCACCGGCGAACATGGCCCCTCTGCGGTGTAGGACAATCTTTCGACTGATGGGCGCGCCTCTCTTGGGGCGCGCCCGTTCTCGTCTACAATATCGTGCAGACGAAGGAGAGGCATGCCCATGATCAAGATGTTTGCGAGCGACTTAGACGGAACGCTGCTGAACGCCCTGCACGAGGCAGATGGGACCATCCGCCGTGCCATTCGCGAGCTGACCGAGGCTGGCCTGCATGTGGTTCCCGCGACCGGACGCTCGACGCTGCCGATCGGCGAGCATGGCTTTACGGGCCTGCCGCTTGACGCCTGCTGCTCCAACGGGTCCATCGTGCGCGACAGCCATGGCGAGGTGCTCAAGACCTGGACCATCGATCCGCAGATTACCGAGGAGCTGCTCAAGGCGTTCCCGGACATTTGCTTTGACTGCTCCACGCCCGACGGCATGTTCTCGAGCGGTTCGTTCGAGATGCACCAGGCGGGCTTTAAAAAGGACAGTCCTATCAAGCGCATCGTGATGCGCGGCATGCGCGCGCGTGGCGGGTATCACGAGGAGCAGTATTTCGATCAGTCGATCGGCGACATCCTGCGCCACGATGTGTGTAAGATCAACTGCCGCGTGACCTCGCCCGAGCTGGAGCGCGACCTTAAGGCATATTTGGCCGAGCGATCGGACCGCGTGGTCAACGCGCCGTTCGATCCGGTGATGTTCGAGATCACGGACGTGGCGTGCAACAAGGGCGAGAGTGTGGCCTGGCTGGCGGGCTACTACGGTATTGCCGAGGATGAGGTCGCGGTTTACGGCGACGGCGGCAACGACATCGCCATGCTCAAGCGCTTCCGTCACAGCTACGCGACCAAAAACGCAAGCGATGCCGCCAAGGCCGCCGCGAGCGCAACTATCGGCAGCTGCATGGTCCACGCCGTTCCCAAACACATGCTCGCCACCATGCACAAGCAAAACTCTCGCACCGTCATCGAATAATGTGGCAAAGGGACAGCCCCTTCGTCACATTCCGGGGTTCTCGACTAGCCAATGCTCGTAGGCGCGCTGCATGACCTCAATTTTATCGGCTTTTTTGCGGCAGCCCTTTTGTTCCTCAACGGCCAGTTCATAAGCGCCGCTCTGCTCAAAGGCGCTGGTGTCCCAGGCACCGTGTTCAATGCGCGACCATACGGCATCGATGAGGTGTCCGAGTTCGGCAATGTCATCAGTGTTGGCGGTTGTCGCGAACGGCGGGCGCAGCTCGCCCGTCGTCTTGTCGGGCTCGACATAGTAGTCGCCCATGGAAGTGACGGTGTAGCCATAAAACTCGGGTGACGCTTCGACCAGCAGTTTGTAGAACTTGAGCTGACGATGGTAGCCTGCAGGGACTTCTTTGCCAAAGCCGGTCTTGTAGTCGACGATCTGCACCGTTTTAGCTGCATCGTCAACGAGGAGCAGATCAAGAAAACCGAAGAGCGGGGTTCCACCGGCAGTCAGACACTGCATGCTCGCTTCCGTGATGCAACGGTAGCCGCGCACGTGCTCGACAAGCCAAGGGACGAATGCACGACAAATGCGCTCAAAGCGCTCCGAATAGCGATGGACGTCCTCAGGGGCAAAATCGAGCCACGAAATCTGCTGACGACACTCGGCCTCAATTGTCTCAATCGCCGCCTCGCCATCGGCTGCCATCCGATTAACGATTTCTTCGAACATCGCGTGAACGATGGTGCCGAATTCGGTTTGGATCGTGGGCGCCGTGGGCAGGCGCACAATCTGCTTCTCGGGGAAGTGCTGGCTATTTGCACACCCAGGCTCGTACGTCACAAAGTTGTTGAGTGCCGTGGCAGAGAGGTGTTTTACGTCGGTGTGAGGCTCCAAAAGCGCACGGAGCTCGGGCGTATCAAACACGTAGTTGTCGCGCCACTCGGTTTCGATTGCAACGCTGAGCTGGTCTGCTTCAGCAGAAACCTCGCAAGAGTCGATAAGCCCCGTGAGCTCCTGCAGTGCCGACCCGCCGGCACGGTACAGCCCGAGGTGTCGTTTAGCGCGCGTGATGGCGACAAACAGCAGGCGGCGCGCGTCGTCATCATCCTTTTCATCGCGAATAAGCAGGTTGGACGGGTACAGGCTCATGCCGCTTGCACCTTTGTGCCAAGTGGAGTCGTCGGCATCGAGCAGGTAGACGCAGTCGAACTCCAGACCTTTCGAGCTATGGGCGCTGGTGAGGCGAACAGCTCCTGGCGTGCCAAGATCGATCGATGCGTCGATGCTCACGCCAAACTTTTGAGCGGCGTTGAGTTTGTCGACAATATCGGGCAGGCGAAGCGTGCGTCCCATGCGGCGCGCGTCTCCCATCTCCCCCTCAGCAAAGGCAAGCAAGGCGCGGATGCCGGCATTGAATTCGGCGGCGCCCAGCGGATCTTGATCTTTGCGATTCCGGTAATAGCCAAGGCTGCGTTCGACGATCTTAAAGAGCAGCGCTCTGACCGGGGAGGCGCCGGCCTCCGCCGCCCACTGCATAAGATCGTCGTGCAGCTCTTTGACGTAGGCGCTATTGCTCTCGCACATGGCGGCCATCCAGTCGCCATGCTGGTCGCGCTTGGCGTTGAGCGCAAACGCCGCGGATGACGGATGGTCGCCGCCCAGCTCGGCGGCACAGACAATCTGCGGAAGATAGCTGCTGGCGAGCTCCTTTTGCCCGCGAGCAAACGCGGTAACGCAGCGTAACAGTGCTAATGTCGTCTGCATACGCTCGGAGGCAAAGAGATTCTGCCGCTCGCGATACGAAAAAGGCACGTTTTCCTTAACGAGGAAGGGGACCAGCGAGCGCAATGCGGCGTGTTTGGCAGAGATGACTGCAATTCCTTCATTGGGATCTTCGCAGTCATTGAGGTAGCCGGCCTCAAGTCGCTGCTTAATGCTCGCGGCGACGGCGGCGTATTCCTCGGCTTTGCCGGTGTAGACGTTCTCGCTAAAGCTGACCTGATCACCCTGAGGCTTAAAGGCTTCGATTGACTTATTCGAGCTGGCATCGAGTCGGTATTCGATTTGCTGGGCGATGGCTTGACCAAGCTCAACGATGGCGGGCGTGGAGCGATAGTTGGTCTTGAGCACAATGCTCCGGGGCGAGAACTCGGCCGCAAACTGGTTAGCACATTCGATCGTGGCGCCCTGAAAACGCATAATGGCCTGATCGTCATCGCCGACGGCCATGATATTGGGCGCATCAACGCCGTCGCAGAGCAGCTCGATGATGCGCATCTGGGCACCGTTGGTGTCCTGGAACTCGTCGACTTGGATATAGGTGTAGGTGTCCTGGAGCACTTGGCGTAGCGCGTCGTTGTGCTCGACGGCGTCAACAAAATCGCCGATCATGTCGTCGTAATCGTAGAGATGGTGCTGGTCGAGCTCGCTCTGGTAGCGACGCGCAACGTCGCAAGCAGCCTTAAGTCGCTCGCTCTGTTCCGCAATCTTAAAGGTGCGTCCCTGAGAGTTGCTGCCTCCAAAGAAGGCATCGCGCACCTTGGTGTATCCCGAGGATTTGCCCTTCTCATCGATGAGCTCGGTGCGGCGAATGGTATCGCGCAGCTCAAGGATATAAGGCACATACGTGCCGGCGGGACAGCCGATCGGGTGGATGAGCGATGCGGGTGCCATGCCGCAGGCGCGTTCGACTTCCTCCTCGAAACGCTCGGCCAACGCAGCGCTTGCCCTTCCGCAGACAAGTGTAAGCAGCTCGGAATGCTCGGTGAGCCAAGCGGCGGCGTCGATATTCTGCTGCGCGATGGCGCTCAGCGTGTCGTAGTCCAGGCCACTGCGTTTGATCTTGGAGACAAAGCCAATCATCTTGCCAATATTTGGCGCAGGCATATCAGGTGACCCTCCGCCTAACGGAGAACCAAAGGGCAGCGATTTGAGCAGCCGATCAAAAATCTCTTGCTGGTGCAGGCTGGTAACAAGCGTGTCGGTCGAAGGGCGCATGAAGTACTCGGGATAGCGCGACCTGATGCTGCTTGCAAATCCGTGGAACGTGCTGACTTCGATGCCGTAGGCGTCGCGCCCAATGAGCTCAATCAGGCGTTTGCGCATGGCTTCCGCGCCCGCCTCGGTATAGGTGAGGCAGAGGATGTTGCGCGGGGCGGCATCGCGCTTGGCTAGGATGTTCGCCGCGCGCAGACTCAGTAGCTGCGTCTTGCCGGTGCCGGGACCGGCAATGACGAGCAAAGGACCATCTAGGCATTCGACGGCCTCGTGCTGTTCGGGGTTTAGTCGGTCGAGCGATGCGATGAGTTCGGGGGTCATGTTCATGGCAGTATTACCTGTCTTCCTGGTAGAGCGCACGCGTGCTATCGAGATAGTCGAGATACGTATCGATGGCACTTTGAGGTTGAACGATCTTAATGAAGGTGCTGAGTTGCAGCAGCCAGCCAAAGAACTGCGGCGACAGCGGGGCTTTGACAGTTGCTAACAGGCGTCCATCCTGGTTTTCAAACACAACGGCGTTGAGCCCGAATTTGTCGATGAGTGGGTTCATCGCACGGTCATCGAGTTCCAGCACCACAGTGGTCTTGTCCGCCGCATACACGCCAAATGATGGCGAGACGTGATCTTCGAGCACATAGCCGGCAATGCGCGGATCCTTGGTTGAGGGCTCTTCGGATACTGCAACATCGAGCATGCGGTCGACGCGGTAGGGCGTGAACGGTTGATGACCCGACCCGGCATTAGCCCATTTATCTCTAAACCCGATCATGTAATAAAACTCGTCTGAGTAGATAAGACGCACGGGCGTGAGCTCGTAGGCGTCGCCACCATGATTTAGGGCCTTTTGCTTGGCGGCGTCGTAGTGGAAGTAACGAAACCGAATCTTGCGTTTTTCGCACATAGCCTGCTGAATCAAGTCGATGTTAAGCAGGGCATCGGAGTTTTGCATCTTCACACGTGAAGGCACGTCGACGCGCTTGTGCATCAGCTCGCGTTCGTCCAGGCTGGCGAGGCTCTGTAGCTTGCCGATGAGGTGGTCAGTCAACTCATCGGTCAAAAACGGCGAACTCTGCACGGCGTCAACAAGCATGATGAGTTCTTGCAGGTCGAGCGGCCGTGAGACCAACGCCCATTCCTTGCCACCGCGCTGGTCGATGTTGAGCCCAAAGTCGCGAAGCGTTTGCAGGTCGCGATAGATGGCCTTGCGTTCAGCCTCGAGGTCGTGATAGGCGAGCTCCTCGATGATTTGCTGCGTTGTGAGCCCGTGCGTGCTGTCGGTCTTTTCCATCAAGGTTTTAAGCAGGAACAGAAGCCTGAGCTTTTGATTTGGTCTGTTCGCCACGTTGTCTCCTTTCGCCGGCAGGGTATCAGCCGGAGATACAAAACAAGACCCGTTATTGGGACTCATTGTAGCCCGCGCGACCGTAGTATTCGCAGCAATAAGAGCCCGAATAGGGCGAAAGGTGGTTAAACGGAAATCGGCGGTTTGGCTGGCTGGCGTGACATGCACTCTGTTGGCTTGGGGCCGGTTCCGGTTTACAAGGATCAGAACAGGAGAAATGCGATGGCAGACATCAAAGTCTTTGCCGAGAATCTTGAGGATTCAACCAAGGAGCAGATCGAGGAGATTTCCAGCTGCCCGGCGTTTGAAGGCGCCAAGATCCGCATTATGCCCGATGCCCATAAGGGCAAGGGCTGCGTGATTGGCTTTACGGCAAACTTGGGCGACAAGGTGATTCCCAACCTGGTGGGGGTCGACATCGGATGCGGGATGTATTGTGTGCCGCTTGCGGAGACCGTTGCGCGCGACGACCTCATTCAGTTCAATCGCGATGTGAAGCGCGCGGTGCCCACGGGCTTTAGCCTTCATCGCGATCCTGCCTGCGTACTCGCGGACTTTGGCATGGAGTCGCGTGATTGGCTGCAGGATAAACGCAAGGTTGAGCGTTCTATGGGTACGTTGGGCGGCGGCAACCACTTCATTGAACTCGACGAGGACGAGGACGGGCGCCAATATCTGGTCGTGCACACCGGCTCGCGCAACATGGGCAAGCAGACGGCGGAGCACCATCAGGCGCTGGCGCAGAAGACGTGCACGGCAGATATTCCCGACGAGCTTAAGTATCTCGTGGGAGATCTTTCTGCTGAGTATCTCGTCGATATGCATAACTGCCAACGCTTCTCGAATCAGAACCGCAAGGCGATTGTCGCACAGATTGTTGAGCGTACGGGAATTCGACTCGACGGAGACGGCTTTACCACCATGCACAACTACATCTCGAAAGGTGGCATGATTCGCAAGGGCGCCATTAGCGCTCATGCGGGCGAGATGGTGCTGATTCCGTTCAACATGCGCGACGGTGCCGTTATTGCGCGCGGCAAGGGAAACGAGGACTGGAACTGCTCGGCGCCGCATGGGACGGGTCGTGCGATGAGCCGCACCAAAGCGTTCCAAACGCTCGATACCAGGTCGTTCGTTAACGAGATGCGCGATGCCGGCATCTACTGTCCGAGCGCATGCGAGACGACGCTCGATGAGTCGCCCGAAGCGTATAAGCCTGCGGATGATGTGCTGAGACTCATGGACCCGACGGTCGATGTTATTCACCGACTCAAGCCGATTTGGAATTTTAAGGCTACTGGTAAGCGCGGTAGGCGTTAGGAGGGTTGCGATGACGCTAAAGATGGACTCCAGGGACGACCGAATTGGACGCTCTGTGAGCATGGGCGAGATGATGGGCTTTTCGGGCGTGATGCCGCCGTCCGCGAATCGGTGCGGCGGGAATCGTGGAGAGCGTGATGATGAGGGTTTTGACCTCAGCGGTTTTCACAATCGGCTGGTTTCTGGGCTCGATCGCGGTATGGAGACGTCGGTGCTTGAAGTCCCGCGAGTGTTGAAGACCGGTATGCCGGTCGATGATGCCCTAGGTGGCGGCGTTGGGTTGGGCAGGCTCAGCGTGATTGGCGGCGCGCATGAAGATGTCTCGAACGTGTTAGTGCATGCGGCCTTACGCCTGAGTGAGCAATGCGCCGTGCTTTACATGCCGATTCGGGAGCGTGAAGAGGATGCGATTGCCCGGCTTATTCGCGCTGAGATGGATGGCAAGCTGTTAGAGGATCCTGAGGAGCAACAGGTTGAGACAATCCGCGCAACGATGCGACTTAAGCAGCGCAACCTGGGCATCTTTGTCGAAGACAACATGACCATGGACCTTGTAACAAGTTGGTTGCTCGGCGACCAGACGTGGAATAGGGCGGCGCTAAAGGACGTCGTGGTCGTAATCGACGGGCTCGAAATGTTCGATGATAACCGCCCGGTAAATGCAATCCTGCGCGACTTACGTAACATGCTCGGCCCAACATCCGCCATCCTGGCAGGTTGCTTTGCGGCGGAGGGCAGAGACAACGATGCGGCATTCGCCGAAATCCACTGCAATGCAGATATTCTGGTCCGCATAAGTACCGATTGCACGGAACCTTCCTGCACAAAAGTCTTCGGTTGAGGCCATAGCCAATAACAACTGCTCGGCTAGCAGCGCGTTTGCCAGCAGAAAGAGACCGTTCAACAGCCAAAGAGAAACTTGGGCGGGTCAAGAATTATCATCAATATTAGGCGTTACGTTCTGTCGGCGGTATGTCTGAACAGCTCTGGGAAGGAGTTCACATGAGTCGTCAAGAAATGTTTTTTAATCCGGTGATGGAAGAGGTCAATGGCGTAAATAAAATGGTGATGCCTTACGTGAAAGATGCAAAGCGAACGGCTAGCCCATATCAGTTTGACCTGGACCAGAACGGCGTGCCTCTTTTTACGGATAAAAACATTAACTTTGTTAATGGCATGGTTGAAAACGATTCGAATTACAACAAGACGGACAAAAAAGAGCTTCGCAAAATAATCGAAGGCATGTTTGTTGGCGATGCGCATGAGCGAATGGCATGCATAGGAAGAGTGGTTTACGAAATTGACAATGAAAACTCGACCCATTTAACTGCCGTTGGTAGACATAAAGTCGACGACATCATGAAAAAGCTCGATCTGAAGCCAATGACCGTGGAGAAAATGTCCGATGATGGTGAAGGGGAAAAGACGATAACCGGTGGTGTACTTTTTACGTCTCAGATTATTGCTGCCATCGAAGGGCTTAGGGAGAGGTTAAGCGTAGGCGACGACCAGCTTGTCACTGACATTTCGAAAGCTTCGAAAACCTACCTGAATGAGGCTCATGTGGCAGATGTTAACAAGAATAATTTCTCGTTTGCCACAAAGTTTTGCCATTGGGCTTGCCAGTATTTGGAGTTGGGCGATAAGTATTGCATTTACGATAAAGTCGTCGCCAGCGTTTTCCCATATTTCGTGGATAACTATGCGAGCGGGGAACTTGCTAGCTGGGACTGCTGCAGGATGAAGAGGATAAAGGGGGCCAAGGGCAGCCAAGAGCTCGTAAGTACAATCGAGAATTACAAAAAAGAAGATGATGGATATACCAAATACAGGAAGTTGTACGACGCTGTTCTCGAGGGTATCAATAAATGGCGCTCTGACAATAATCAGAATGGCGAAATTGGCTACCGCAAAGTTGACCGGTTGATTTGGTATTACTTCAAGGGTGCAAGCGGCAAGCGTATCAAGCAGGCTTTGGCTTCAATCGATTATTGGGGGTGCTAGCAAATATTGCATGAAATAGCCCTCGTCCCACCTTTTGGGCGAGGGCTATTTGTTCGTTTGGGTATCGAGGCTATTTTCTGGCAGAATGCCTTGAAGGTTCTGGCCTGAGATGCGGATG
>ULYE01027581.1_pt1 | contig 9682 bp, 7 predicted proteins | sample 1961921 | NCBI WGS metagenome assembly ULYE01 (sample SAMEA4835856, study PRJEB28245) | human gut metagenome | biome: gut microbiome; material: fecal sample | place: Denmark | collected 2008 | reverse complement strand
TGCACTCGTTGGCACGAAAATTCTTCGCTCGACAATTTAAAAGCAAACTTTCATTGTTCTCATTATCGAAATGGTCACTAATCGTTACCCTCTGCGTATATGCAACTCTATCGCCTCATCATGCTCTTTAGCAAAAGCCTTAGCATCTTCTACAACCAATGCCAAATAGCCTCCGCCACCAGCTCCCGGCATCTTCCATGCCTGCACACCAGGCATTGCGCTATATTTCTGTATATACGGTTCTACGCTTGCCTCAGGACATGGTTTGCCGTAGGCAACAGGATTTACCATTGCAGGAAACATGACTATTTGTGCGTTGAATGAGGCTTTGTATGCAGAAGCAAAAGCTTGCAAGTCGTGGGCAAGGATAGCCGACCAACAAGCGTCGGCAGCATCGGCAAGGGCTTTTACCTTGGCAGGAGTGATGTCCTTGCCTTCCACTACAGAGCAACCGGGACGGCGAGGTTCAAGAGGAACCATTACGAGATGGTCTTCGAGGAAACGGAGAGTCATCTCATCATTGGTATTCTCTATCTTCTTAGGCCAGAAGTTATTGTCATAGTAATGGCGGCAGAGACCAGGCACGCAAATGCCTATGGAATCCTGCGCTCCTGAGATATGACCATCCTCACGCTCAGGATTGTTCTCGAAGCAGAACACAAGACGTGCAAGCATCTCAGAATCCATCTTTGGGAGTTTTACGGGCCATATCTTCTTTATCATATTACGTGTGGAAGTTGACAATCCACAACGATCGCGCACCTCAAAGGTGGGTTCAAGGGATATTGTTATTGCCCAACCCGGATGATACTGGGAAACATACGGTTGGTCAATCCATGTACCTGCTAAATCAAGACGTGTAGGTATGCCACAGCTGTCCCCCTTTGAGGCATCAGCGTCGCTTGCCTTTGACAACTCAGCCTTTAATGATGACGAGGAGCGAGCCTGCAGTCCTGCATGAGGAGTGCGCTGTAGTTCCACATACTCTATGCCACGCTCCTTGCAGAGCTGACGCTTTTCGTCGGAACCACCTTCGGCATTTACCACAAACACATCGGGCTTCACTATATCGAGTGTAGGAATGAAGTCAAGCACACCGCTGCCCTGATTGATATAGGCATCCTTCACAGCCTTGATATTCTTCACCATAAACAGGCGCTCCTCTTGAGGGAACATCGGTTTGCGATGCTTGTACTCTTGGTAGGTTGCGTCTGAGCCAATGCCCACATAGAGATCGCCAAACTGCGACGCCTGTTGAAAAAACTCAACATGACCGCTGTGAAGCAGGTCGTAACATCCGCTAACAAATACTTTCTTATTCATAAGTCTTTTTGATTTTTTTAGCATAAGTAGCTACTACAAGGTAGCAGACAAGGGGGATGATAAAGCCTATAGCCATATTGGTTTCACCTATATATCCCATTAGCATAGGGGCGATGGCACCACCTACAATTGTCATTATTAAATATGAAGAACCGCGTTTTGTGGCTGAAGAACTTAGACCTTGAAGGGCAAGGGCAAAGATGGTTGGAAACATTATGCTCTCGAAAAGATAAGTCACTGTCAATGCTATGAGTCCAATAGTTCCGCCATATATCACGCCTGTCATACAGAGCGTGGCACCTAAGGCACATATCAGCAATAAGCGTGGGGCTGGGAGGTAGTTCATCAGCCATGTGCCGATGAGTCTACCTATAAGGAACAGGCCCATGCCTCCAAAGGAGAGCATAAGGGCTGCCTGCTGATTGGTGATGGTGGTTGAGGCTTCTGTTACATAGTTTATAAAGAAGCTATTTACACCTGTTTGGGCTGCTACATAGGCAAAGAGGGCTACAAGTCCGAATAGATAGGGAACGGATTGGGTGAGTTTGTCGATGCCTACTTTTTGAGATGTGGTATTTTCTACTATCTCTGGCAGTTGCATGCGACTGAAGATGATGGCTATAACAAGCACTGCGATTCCTATGACCGCATAAGGGAGTGCCACTGAACCTGAATCACCAAAGATGATAAGTCCGCCTACCAATGGACCGACTATCCATCCCAATCCATTAAGGCTTTGGGCGAGATTGAGTCGTGAGGCTGCCGTATCTGGCTCGCCAAGCACTGTGACATAAGGATTGGCAGCAGTCTCCAAACATGTGAGTCCACAACCGATGATGAAGAGACATAGCAGGAAGAACTCAAATGACATCATCCGTTCGCCCGGCACAAAGAGGAGTGCTCCTATTCCATATAGTATAAGTCCTGTGATTACACCTGCCTTGTAGCCCCATTTCCTTATGATGACACCTGCCGGAATTGCCATTATGAAATAGCCTCCATATACCATTGCCTGTACAAGGGCAGAACGGGTCTTGGAGATTTCCAGCATGTTCTGAAAATGCTTGTTGAGCACATCAAGTATGCTATGAGCAAATCCCCAACAAAAGAACAGGGATGCTACAAGGGCAAACGGTATCAGGTATTTACGTGTTACGATTGACTCCATTAGCTGTTGAGACTGTCTTTATACCACTCGAAGAGCTTATGAACGCCATCCTCTATCTCCACCTTATGTGTCCAGCCAAGCGAATGAAGCTTGCTCACATCGATAAGCTTACGCATAGTACCATCTGGCTTTGTGGTGTCAAACTCCACCGTGCCTTCAAAGCCAACGGCTTTAACAACAAGTTCTGAGAGTTCACGGATTGTAAGTTCCTTACCCGTGCCAACATTGATATGGCAGTTGCGTATCTCACCAAGCGAAGGAATAGCACCGCCACGACCCTCAGAGTTGTTTCTGTCAACCGAACCGTCGGTCTTGGCACCATAGAACACGCTGCTGTACTTCTCTATACCGATGATGTCCTTGAAGTCAACATTCAAGAGCACATGCACACTGGCATCCGCCATATCCTCGCTCCAAAGGAACTCACGAAGCGGAGTACCTGTACCCCAAAGCACTACCTTATTATTATATATACCGTAGAACTCCAATGCCTTCAAGATTCGTTCATGAGAGTTGCTTCCATCAACATTACCCTCCCCTATTATTGCACGAAGCTTGTCTGTCGGGTTTATTGGGCGCTTGTTCATGTCTACCTCAATGCTGCGCCAATCGCCATCATGGATGAGCTTTGCCAAGTATATCTTGCGCATCATTGCCGGCATCACGTGACTGTTCTCCAAATGGAAATTGTCATTCGGTCCATAAAGGTTAGTCGGCATAACGGCAATATAGTTGGTGCCATATTGCAGATTATACGACTCGCACATCTTCAATCCCGCAATCTTTGCAATGGCATACTCCTCGTTGGTATACTCCAACGGTGATGTCAACAGACAATCCTCCTTCATCGGCTGCGGAGCATTCTTTGGATAAATGCAGGTAGAACCAAGGAAGAGAAGTTTCTTGACTCCATGCTTATAGGCATTCTCTATAACGTTGCACTGCATCTTCATATTCTGCATGATGAAGTCGGCACGGTAGAGAGAGTTAGCCATGATGCCGCCCACAAAAGCGGCAGCCAGCACAACAGCATCAGGACGCTCCTCGTCAAAGAAGCGCGCAACGGCCTGCTGATCTGTAAGGTCCAACTTCTTATGGCTGCGACCTACAAGATTGTTGTAGCCACGAGCCTTAAGGTTGTTCCATATAGCGGAACCCACAAGTCCGTGGTGTCCCGCAATGTATATCTTACTGTCTTTACTTAACATAATTACTTCACAATTCCCTTTTCCAAATACTCAGCCAAGTTCATTCTTACCTTGGCAGCTGCACCCTCCGACGCAACCTTAGCCATATCATGGTCAACCATAATCTTTACAAGCTCCTCGAATGAGGTAGTGTTAGGATTCCAGCCAAGCTTAGCCTTAGCCTTGGTAGGGTCACCCCAGAGGTTAACCACATCAGTAGGACGGTAGAAGTCGGGAGACACCTCAACGAGAGTCTTGCCGATAAGGTTCTCTGGTCCGCTTACGCAGATACCCTTCTCGTTCTCATCCTTACCCTCCCATTTCAGCTCGATGCCCACATAATGAAAGGCGAGCTGTGCGAACTCACGCACACTGTGCTGAACGCCAGTAGCAATAACGAAATCCTCTGGCTTTGGAGCCTGAAGAATGAGCCACATGCACTCAACATAATCCTTTGCATAACCCCAGTCGCGCAATGAGTCAAGATTGCCGAGATAGAGTTTGTCTTGCAAGCCCTGTGCAATACGGGCAGCAGCAAGAGTGATCTTACGTGTAACGAAGGTCTCGCCACGACGCTCACTCTCATGGTTGAAGAGAATACCGTTGCAGCAGAACATGTTGTATGCGTCACGATACTCCTTGATGATCCAAAAGCCATACTGCTTGGCTACGGCGTATGGTGAGAACGGGTGGAAAGGAGTGTTCTCGTTCTGCGGAACCTCCTCCACCTTGCCATAAAGCTCAGAAGTTGATGCCTGGTAAATCTTGCAAGAGCTTGCAAGTCCCACCTTGCGCACAGCCTCGATAATGCGGAGCACACCCACGGCATCCACGTCAGCGGTAAACTCAGGAGAGTCGAAACTTACCTGTACATGACTCTGTGCTGCAAGATTATAAATCTCTGTTGGACGAACCTCTGACACAACACCTACGATAGACATTGAATCACCAAGGTCGGCATAGTGAAGATGAAAGTGTGGTTTTCCCTCAAGATGAGCGATGCGCTCACGATAATCAACTGAGGAACGGCGGATAATGCCATGTACATCATAACCTTTTTCCAACAGCAGCTCTGCCAAATAAGAACCATCCTGTCCTGTAACGCCCGTGATAAGGGCTATGTTCTGTTTGCTCATAAATTAAAAATCTGCTTTTATGTTGTATATTATTGAAATGCTTATTACTCTTCTTTATTTACCATTCAAAATCAAATCTCTCAATATCTTCCTCCACAAGTGGATTACCTATCTGCACTTCTATGAATGTCAAGTCAGTTGTGGCTTTAATGGCATGGAGATGTCCTACAGGGATGTTCATAACATCACCACGCTTTACATCTTTGCGCTCGCCATCCAAGACAAAGATACCTTCTCCTTCTACGAATGTCCATACCTCGCTGCGATGATGGTGCAACTGATAGCTTATGTTCTTGCCTGCATTGAGGTGTATTGTCTTTGTCAATGAACGTGTGCCGTCTTCGTATTCGGCATTATCCAATACTCGATAGGTTCCCCAACGACGTTCCTCATACATGGGACGTGTGGTGAGTTTGTTGGCATAATCCTTTATCTTCTCCGAGTCCTGTTTGTCGCAGACCATTATACCATCGGGGGAAGCGGCAACAATGACATCCTTCAATCCGTTACAGAAGACGGGGATACCCAATTCATTTACGGCATAGGTGTTGACGTTGTTGTCCCCCATCATTACGTTGCCTATATGGGTGCTTGGCAACTCCTCGCACAAGGCGTTCCATGTGCCAAGGTCCTTCCACTCACCTGAGAATGGAACAACGGCAACAGACTCTGCCTTTTCGGCTACCTCATAGTCGAAACTGATCTTTGGAAATTCCGCATAGCGGTTGCGTGTCTCCAGGAATGTTTCTGTCTTAAGATATTGGCTTACGATATCCATAATGTAACCAAGACGGAAAGCGAAGACGCCACCATTCCAAAAAGCATTCTGCTTGAGCAGTTCTCTTGCCTTTTCCTCATTGGGCTTTTCGGTGAAGCGGGCAACACGGAGACAGGCATTATTGAATACGGATGATGCAGATTTGACAGAATCTGTTGACGTAATTGATTCGGGTACCACATATCCGAATTTCTCACTCGGGTATGTTGGGGTGATGCCCATCAATACGAGGTCGGCAACGTCATTCTCTACAGTCTCAACCATTTTGCCTATTGTTGCAAAATACTTTGACTCTGTATACACATCGCACGGCATTATGACAACAACCTCGTCATCATCGCATTTCTTCTCCTTTGCAAGATAGCTCGATGCAAGGGCAATAGCAGGGAACGTATCACGACGCTCCGGCTCTGTTACGACATTTACATCCTCGCCCAACTGGTTGATAATGCTGTCACGCTGCACGGCATTGGTTGCGAACGTTATATTGTCTGTAAGCTTAGCATCACGAATTTGACGCACCACACGCTGTATCATCGACTCCATTCCGCCATCTGGCTTAGCCAATAACGGAAGGAACTGTTTGCTGCGTGCATCATTAGATAGTGGCCACAAGCGCTTACCTGAACCTCCGGAAAGTAATATTAGTTGCATATCTTATAAGTTTTTATTCTGTTATATTATAATGTCGTAAGCGCTCAATTACCTCCCCCCTATATTCAAGGAATGTAGAGTTTATTTGTTTTTTTATGTTAAATTTCCCCTTTACTCTTGACATCGCTTGCGCAAGATTATACCTTTGCAACTGTTAAAGCGATAATCCTGTCGAGAGACAGGTTGATTGGAGAGGGAGCGCCCTTATCCGAAAACGTAGGTATTAAAATGTTGTTCATAGTATATTATTTTTTACATAGTGAATGGAGGGCGTGATGCTTTCCATTCACTTTTTTATTTTGGTTAGTGCTCTATTTATGGGAATGTTAAATAAAGAGTTTTGAATTGTGCGCTTTGCGCATTAGGATTTGTTCAATGTTGAATTGAGAATACCTAAATCAAAATCCAAAATTGAATAATTCACAATCGGCTTTGCCGACAATTCAAATTTCAGAACTCAAACAGATAGCCGTAGTTGTTTTGCAACGCCTCAAATTCTGTTTCGCAGCGTATGTGCAGCTCTTTGTTGCTGTCTTTGAAGATCTTTATAGCTTTCCCTATCTCTTCCTTTACGATTCTTCCTGCTTCAAAGATGGGTCTAAGCTCGTCCTTGAAACAGTCGATGAAAGGCGCATAGTAGTAGCCTATCTCTTCTATCATGAAATAGAAGGTGTCATAGGCATCTTTCAGATCCAGCTTCTTGTCTCTTACATCGGCGAGTGTCTGAAGTCGGAGTATTTCGATGTTTTCTACCTGAGCAGCCACTTCTTGGGCGGTCTTCACACGGTGGAAGTAACGGTCGATAAAGGCGTTGCGCTCATGCAGATTGCGCTTGTAGAACAGCTCGCGCTCTTTTTTGTCTGCCTCGTTCTTGTTTACCTCCTCAAAACGTTCGGCATGTACGCCTGATAAGGCTACTGCCATTCCACCTACATCCATGACGAGCTTGCGGTCGCGGGCTATGCGGATTACATAACCTTCGAGTCCGGCATATTTACCTGTCACGATACGGAGCTTGGTACGGTTCTTGGAATAATAAACAAAAGGACGAAGAAGAAAGCGGAGACGTTCTGGCTCGGTTTCTGCCACACGCATAAATGGCTCCATCTGGTTGCAGGGGATGGTGGCAACCTTTCCTGTACAACAATTTTTACAGAGTTTGTATGGTTTTATGTTTTTATCTAAGTAGTCCTGTAATATTTCTGGGCTACCTTGCAAGAATATCAGTCCACTTACCGAAGGGGTTTCCACTTCGCGCATTCCGCCTCTGTTCCTGTGACGGGGGACATATTTTATTGTCTTATGCACAAAATGGGTTACTCCATCTTTCTTTAGCTGTTCTTCTATCGACTTTACTTTTTGGTTGTGAACAAAAAGATAACTCCATGACGTGCAGTTATCTTTCACCTGCGAACACTTCTTTATCGCTGAACCAGTCATTTCGTCTGGCTCAGAAACGTGTGTGCCCTCTGGAAATTCATTGTTCTCAGATGTCTGAAAACGCTTTGTTTCGTCGGCTGTAGACTGAGAAACCGTGCAATCCTGCTTCATAACCTCTCCGCTACTTTATGTCACTGCTGGCAGCCATCCCCTGGGATGACAATGCCAATTTTACAATAACATTGTTCATAAAATCATACTATCTGTGTGTATGTTTGTCCAGTTATGGGATTCAATGTTTTACAAATCAAATGTGCTGATTGCGCCGCATTTTCACCTCATAGTGGCTTTGTGTCTCTATCTCTTTACATACTGTTTTCACATGATAAAACAGTATCTACCTTGCAAAGGTACTACTTTTCCTTCACTTCTTATCATTTTTGAATGAAAAGTTTAGCAAGACCCCGAATTCCCCCCTAAAATGTTTTACAAATCCGACTTTTCAAGGCTTCAAAAGTCCTTTGTTTACAGCATTCTTTCTCATTGTGCATGTTTTATCATGTGAAAACAATCACTCCTCCCTCCATTTGTTAAACACTACTCAACCTCCAATCCTCTTTATAATCCTCTTATTCGCCTCGTTGATTCTTGATATATCGATGGAGTTCAGATACACCTGTGTCGTCTTTATGGAATTATGTCCCATTCCCTCACTGATTACAGCGATGGGTATGTTCATGTCTCTGGCCACACTTGCCCAAGTGTGGCGTGCAACATAAGTGGTAAGCGGCATTTTCAATTCCGCCATTTCCCCAATCTTCTTCAATGCACGGTTTATATTTATCTGCATACGTTGGTATTGCTTATATTCCGTGCCATCCTCCTCCTTTATAATAGGAAGAAGATACGATCTGTTTTCCATTTGATGGGCATAGCGGTCCAGTATCTTCTGTTGCGCCTTTTCCCATTCCACCATCAGACATTGGTTTGTCTTCTTACGGCAATAGGTCCACATGCCGTTCTTCAAGTCTGTCTTTCGCAGATAGGCAATATCCACGAAGGACATTCCACGCATATAGAAACTGAACATAAATATGTCACGGGCAAGGGCCATTGTCGAGTTTTCCGGCAGTTCAAGGTTCGCTATCACTTTCAGTTCCTTCTCGCTGATTGCTCGTTTTGTTGTATTGACGTATGACAGACGCACATGACTGAACAGATTCGTGTTGTTCAACAGACCTTCTTCTACCGCCTTGCACAACAAAGTGTTGAGCGTGCGAAGATAGCAGCGGATGCTGTTATGCTTCAATCTCTTGTCTATAAGCCAAGCCTCGTAACACTCTATCATATCAGGTGTAAGTTCATCAAAGGTCAAATCCACATCCTCACGGAATGCCTTGAAACGTCGATAAGCATTTCCGTATGTACGGGCAGTGCCTTGTCGCTTCATCTGTTCTTTCTTGGTTACTTGCTCCTGCAAGAACACAAACACAGTCTTATACGTCTGTTCCTTGCTGAAGGTTTTGCACAGCTCTTCTACAGTATAATCCTTGTGGCTGCGTTCCATACTGTCAAGGATAGTCTGCCAACGCTTTAATGCCCAGTCGATTTTACATTGTATCAGTGCCAATACAGCCTTCCGTTCACTCCCTACTGCCACCACGATTGTCTCCGTATTCCCATCCCACTCGTCGGCATAAATGTGGTGTTCCGAACTTATCCATTTCACCTTGCGTTTGTGTATTACTTGATAGTATAATGTACCCTCCGCTTCTGGTACAGACGAGGGACGAAATTTGAGTTTTATAGTTGCCATAAATCGTTTTTTGAATTTGTTATTACTATATAAATTAGGATCTTGCCCCAAACTCGGAAACTGCCGACAAATCCTGTACCCAGAGTTTCTGGCCCTGTCCCTCTGCCATACGGGTGGTATCAGCGCAGACAAAGATGAAGAGAAAACCATCATGCCCACATAGGATGAAGGGTGAAAATGTGGATTGTTTTTCTGCCAAAGAAGAAAATTGTTTGATAATGAGGTGGTTATTGCGTTTTT
>ULYE01029331.1_pt1 | contig 9684 bp, 5 predicted proteins | sample 1961921 | NCBI WGS metagenome assembly ULYE01 (sample SAMEA4835856, study PRJEB28245) | human gut metagenome | biome: gut microbiome; material: fecal sample | place: Denmark | collected 2008 | reverse complement strand
CTGTTGTTTCCGGTAGTAATGACGGCTCTGCGGTTTCTGTCTTCACTGCTGGTGCGTCGTTAATCTCGGACGGCAGGAATGCGTCGCGACGCATAGGCAGCACAACGGTGAAGGTTGTGCCCTTGCCTGGAGCAGAGTCGACGCTTATTGTGCCGTGGTGCATCTCCACAATTCCCTTGGTAAGGTCGAGTCCGATGCCGGTGCCAATGTCCGAGAACGACTCTATCTTGCGCGTTTGGTAGAACCGCACAAAGATGTTCTTAAGGTCGTCTGGCGCTATGCCGCTGCCCGTGTCGCTAACCTTAAGCACAGCCATGCCGTCGGCATTGGCTTGAGCCTCCACGCTTACGGTGCCGCCCTGCGGTGTGTGCTTGAGGGCGTTGGATATGAGGTTGTTTGCCACCTTCATCATCTGCTTGCGGTCGAACCACATTGGCATAGATGTAGGCACGTTAAGCTCAAGGGCAATGTCGTTGCTTGTGGCATACTCTTTGAAGAGCATAACCGTCTCGCGCAGGAAGAGGGCGAGGTCGTCGTGATGCACGTAGATGCGTGTGTGGCCCTGCTCCTGCTTACGGAAGTCGAGCAGCTCGGAGATTAGGTTGCGCAGCTGGGCACTGTTGCGGTAGATGCCAAGAATCTTGTTGTGTACGTCGTTGGCAAATGCCGACGACTTGAGCAACGACTCCGACAAACCTATGATGACGGTGAGCGGTGTGCGTATCTCGTGCGACACGTTGGTAAAGAAGCGCAGCTTCGACTGGTTCTGCTCCTCGATATCCTTGACGTGCTGCTGCTCAAACTTGAGCGATTCGCCCAAGCGTATGCGGTCGCGATACTCGCGTATGAGCCACCAGCCTGCTCCGCCAATGATGGCTATATATATAATGTATGCCCACCACGACATATACCATGGCGGCAGAATCTTGATGCGAAGGCTTACTGGCTCGATGTCGCTGCCAGGACAGCGCAACTCGAGCGTATAGGTGCCGGCACTAAGTCCGTTGAAGGATATCACTTTGGTGCGGGTGGGTATCCACTGGTCGGCCACACCCTTCATTCTGTACTGCAATGGCATGTCGTAGGTACGGATGAAGTTGGTGGTGAACGGCTCAACGCTGAACATCTTGTCGTCGTGGCTCAGCACTATCTCCTTTGTAAAGCGCAGCGCCTCGTCAAGTATGCCGCTGTCGTCGCCGGGCTTTATCTCCTCGCCGTTGACGTAAAGCTCGCCAAATCCGATGTGGTATGGTTGCGGTTTCTTGTATAGGTCGCGCTCGTTGAACTTAGCCATACCGTCTATTCCGCCGAGATATATGTCGCCATTGGTAGCCACATATAGAGCGTTCTCGTTGATGCTCTCAAGTGGTATGCCTGATGTGCGGTCGTAGTTGCGGAAGTGCTTGGCGTTAGTGTCGAACACCGAGAAGCCGCGGTTGGTAATGAGCAGGATGTCGCGGTTGTTGAGCGAAGACGGTGCAGTGGCATATACGGCATCGCCCGACAGACCCTCGGCTCCGCCGTAGCTGCTGAAGGTGTCGCCGTTCTCGTTGTATGTACAGATGCTGTTGTTGGCCATGGCAAACCACAGGCGTCTGTTGCGGTCGGCAGATATGTTATTGATATAGTTGCTTACGATGGACGTTGTGGTGTTGTGTTTGTGCAGATACTGTTTGGTCTTGCCGTTCTTGGGGTTGACGCAGAACACGCCGTCGCCCTCTGTGGCTATCCATAGCTGCTGCTTCTTGTCGACGCACACGCTTGGTACGGGTACGCTGAGCTTGCCAACGAGCAGCGGAGTGAAGCTGTTTTGGTTGGTGGTGGTAGGGTCGAGTATGGCTACACCGCTCTGGGTGCCAATTACGAGCTTGTCGCCGTATGCGGTTATAGACCTAACCACATCCGATGGCAACGTGCGGTTGTTGCCGCGCTGATGCTTGTAGATATAGGTCTTGCCCGTAGAAAGGTCGAGCCTGTAGAGTCCGCCGAGGTGTGTGCCAACCCACATTGTGTTTCGCTTGCTGTCGAAGTGTACAGCCTTGAGGTTGGCAATGTTTATGCTACTGATACGTTCTATCTTGTTGGTACGTCGGTCGAGCACGTTCATGCCGCCGCCTTCGGTGCATATCCACAGGCGTCCACGGTTGTCCTCCGTCATACTGCCCACAACGGGGAACGACAGACCGGCATTTGAGCCGGCAATGGCACGGTAGCGTGTGTATATCTCGTTTTCGGGATTGAAGTAGTTTACACCGCCAAAGTAGGTGCCAATCCACAAGGTGCCTTGGCGGTCTTTGATGATGCTCCATATACTCGAGTTGGTAAGGCTGCCCGACATTCCGTCTGCAGTGAAAAGGCGGTGAGCGCCCGTTGAGGGATTGTAGCTCATCAGTCCGTGATAGGTGCCAATCCACACATTGCCTCGATTGTCCTCGCAGAAGGTGCGCACAAAGTTGCTTACAAGCCACTTGTCGTTGATTGTATTTACTATCTTGCCGTTAGGCGCGATAGTCCAGAAGCCCTGGTTCCAGCTTCCTACCCAAATGTTGTGCTTGCTGTCCTCGTATATAGTGGTAATGTGTGCATCTTTTATGACATGGCTCAGCTTGCCGCGGTCGTAGCAATAAAGACCGCCGCTGTATGTACCTATCCACAGGCGGTTGCGGCTGTCGCAAGTCATCGACTCTATCACTTCGCCCTTGGGCAGGCGTGTAAGCACGGTGCTCTTCTTGCAGTTGGTGTCGAAGCGCTGTACCACGTTGTGTGTACTCATATACAACACATCCTTATAGCATATAGCCTCGTTGCTGCCATGATGCAGCGTGGTGAACACCTGCGTACGTATGTCAAACTGTACCACACCCTCCGAGCATACGAGGTAAAGCATACGCTTGCCGTCGCCCGTTATGTGGCGTATGTTGTTGCAGAACAGCGAGCGCGGATTGCCCGGCTGGTAACTGTATACATGGATAGAATTGCCGTTGTAGCTGTCTAGTCCGACGCGTGTGGCTATCCACAGTACACCGTCGCTGTCGGCGTATATGCTGTTGACAGATATCTGCGACAGTCCGTCGGCAGGTGTGAGATGGTTGAAGTATGTGTTCTGCGCGTTGGCACAGAGCGATACCAAAAGGCAAATCAGTGTTATGGCTTTTCTTATCATGGTCGTGTAGTCTTTTTAGTTGCGGTTTATAGATAGAATTCGGATGTCAGGGTGTTGTACCATTCAGAGCGTGAGCCGTCGGGGTTCATCAGACACCGTTCTTCGTTGGTTGCGGTTTTTGCCGAAGATGCGTGACCGAACGACACGAGGTGGCGTTTGGGCTGCTTGCGTGGTGTAGTGCGTATGGCAAGGCGCCTTACGGGTACAAGGTGCGCAAGGTAGGCTTCGGTTATGAAGGCAGACAGGCAGTCGGATGGTATGATAGCGCTGAACTCTCCATCGTCGGCAAGTAATCTTTTGACGGCGGCGAAGAGGTCGCGATAGGGTAGGGTGTCAGCGTGTCGGGCGGTGGCGCGCTGCGAGTCGGGATTCTTAAGACTATCTGTAAAGAAAGGCGGATTGGACACAATGCAGTCGAATGTCTGTGTGTCGGTGCCTTTAAAGTTCTGTATACTTGTCTCAACAACGCTTATACGCTGTGCAAAGGGCGAACTGCTGATGTTGTCGGCAGCTTGCAAAGCGGCGTCATGGTCTATCTCCACAGCCGTAACCTGCGCATCGCCAAAGCGCTGCGCAAGCATTATAGCCACGAGCCCGGTGCCGGTGCCAATGTCGAGAATGTGCTTTCCGCCCGGAGCCCATGCCCCGAGCAGCACTCCGTCGGTGCCTACCTTCATGGCGCACCGGTCCTGGTGTATCGTAAATTGACGGAATGTGAAAGAGTTGTTAGACATATAATATAAATAGGTGTAGAACCTCCACTGTGTATAGCACCTATGTGGTTAGAGATTCAGTTTCTTTTGTATAGCCTTGCTCCAAGCCTGAAACTTGCGAGTGCTCTGGCTTATTTCCTCCCTAATGTCGTGTATCTCGTTGAATAGCTCGGCTGCCGCATTCTGCAAAGCGTTAGGCTGTCGCTCGCTGCGGTCGGCAAACGGGTTGACAACTATCTTTATGCCCTTAGGCTTAAGCTCAACGAAGATGTCCTCGCCGGTCATTACTGGGTCGCCATCATAGTGGATAACCCCCGGTGTGTCGCGGTGGATGTGCAGCTTCTGGCAACGGAACGACTTAATCTTCGAGTTCTTGTCGAGAGTCTTGTTGAACATCTCGATGCTTATCTGCGGAGCCTGCAAAAGGTCGAAGGGTTCCATTATGATGATGTCCATCAGCCCATCGCTCATCGAGGCCTGCGGTGCTATGTAGGCATTGTTGCCGTACTGCGATGCATTGGCACACGATATGAGGAACGCCTTGTATTGTGTTGTACCGTTGTCGTCTTGTATGGTGTATGTCTCGGGCTTGTACTTGAGACCTTCGCGCAGCACATTCTCCACGTAGGTTATGGGTCCGCGCTTGCCAGCCTCGGCAAACTTCATGCTTACGAAGGCGTCAAAGCCCATTCCGCAAGTGCAGAAGAATGGGTAGTTGTTGATGATACCATAGTCGAGGTCGCGTATCTCGCAAGTGTTGATTATCTCTATAGCCTTGCGCGCGTTGAGGGGTATAAGCAGATGGCGTGCCAGTCCGTTGCCCGAACCGCACGGAATGATACCTAAGGCAGTGTTGGAGTGGACAATGGCTCTTGCCACCTCGTTCACAGTACCGTCGCCACCGACAGCCACTACAACGTCGACGCCCTCGTCCTTAGCCTTAGCGGCAATTTCGGAGGCGTGTCCTGCATATTGTGTTATGGCAATTTCATAGTCAAACTTGTCTCTGTCAAGAGTTGAGGCAATGAGGTCTGGTATGGCAGCCTTGTCGGATGTGCCAGATTTGAGATTGATTATGAAAACAGCTTTTCTCTTCATACGTGTTGTTTAATCTACATAAAATATATACAAAGTTAATAATTTAAAGTTTCATTTTGGTTTTTTCTTGATTAAAATTACTCAAAAGTTCACATTTCTTTGGTTTTTTGTCATTATATTGGTTTTTATTTGTAACTTTGCACATTGGAAATAACAATATTGGGTTTTGATACCTATATCAAATTAAAATGGGACAATTACAGGAAAAATACAAGAGCTATCGTCTTCCACAGAAGTACATGGCAGAGGGCGTGTACCCCTATTTTCGTGAGATAACGAGCAAGCAGGGCACTGAAGTGGAAATGGGAGGACATAAGGTTCTCATGTTTGGCTCAAATGCTTATACTGGTCTTACTGGCGACCAGCGTATTATTGACGCTGCAAAGGCAGCTTTGGACAAGTATGGTTCGGGCTGTGCCGGTAGCCGTTTCCTCAATGGTACTCTCGACTTGCACGTGCAGCTTGAGAAGGAACTTGCCGAATACATCGGTAAGGACGAGACATTGTGCTTCTCTACAGGTTTCTTTGTAAACTCGGGCGTTCTTGCGGTAGTGGTAGGACGTGGCGACTATATTATCTGCGACGACCGCGACCATGCGAGCATCGTAGACGGACGCCGTCTGTCGTTTGCCACACAGCTGCACTATAAGCACAACGATATGGACGATCTTGAGCGTGTGCTCAAGAATCTGCCACACGAGGCTGTCAAGCTTATCGTTGTAGACGGTGTGTTCTCTATGGAGGGCGACTTGGCTAATCTGCCTAAGATTGTAGAGCTTAAGCATAAGTACAACTGCTCTATTATGGTGGATGAGGCTCATGGTCTTGGCGTATTCGGCAAGGAAGGCCGCGGTGTATGCGACTACTTCGGACTGACCGACGAGATTGACCTTATTATGGGTACATTCTCAAAGTCAATGGCAAGTATCGGTGGCTTTATCGCCGGCGACAAGGATACTATCAACTATCTGCGTCATACATGCCGTACATACATCTTCAGTGCGTCAAACACTCCGGCTGCTACAGCTGCCGCTCTTGAGGCATTGCACATCATCAAGAAGGAGCCTGAGCGCATCGAGAAGCTTTGGAAGGTTACCAACTATGCGTTGCGTCGCTTTAAGGAGGAGGGATTCGAGATTGGCGAGACACAGAGCCCGATTATCCCGCTTTACGTACACGATGTAGACAAAACATTCCATGCTACTGCTAAGGCTTTCGAGTATGGCGTGTTTATCAACCCGGTTATTCCGCCAGCTTGCGCACCACAGGACACTCTCGTACGCTTCGCCCTTATGGCTACCCATACAGAGGAGCAGGTAGAGCGTGGTGTTCAGATCTTGAAGCGCGTGTTCAAAGAGCTTGACATCATCAAGGACTAATAATGACGTGATAAAATAATGTATTAGTAACAACAAAATACATTATATAATGTACGGATGGGCATTAACAACTTGCATATTAGTTGTTAATGCCCATCTTTTTTAAAAATTTTTGCTAATTTCTTAGTGAAACGCTTGGTGGTTACGATTATTATTTATACCTTTGCACTCGCAATCGAAAAACGGGGTGTAGCGCAGTCCGGTAGCGCGCCTGGTTTGGGACCAGGTGGTCGCAGGTTCGAATCCTGTCGCCCCGACCTCTTTCGATGTAAAAGTCTCTGTAAGTACTGTCTTTAATGTCAGTCGGTAGAGACAAGTAATGATGAAATCCTCCAACGGGGTGTAGCGCAGTCCGGTAGCGCGCCTGGTTTGGGACCAGGTGGTCGCAGGTTCGAATCCTGTCGCCCCGACAAACAAAAAAGGCTCTTCTAAAAGAAGAGCCTTTTTTGCGTATTGTAGGTTGCTGTCCTTATTTCATTATCTTTACAGTCTTGCTGCCTTGCTTCATGATATAGAGACCCTTGGCATTGCCATTAACCTTCATACCCTGGAGGTTGTAGAATGTTGCAGGTTCGTCGGCATTGTTCTTGACACCCTTGATGGCTGTTGTAGCAGCAGCGTCAACGAATGAGTCGTAGTTTACCTTTATATTTGGCAGGTATGCGCTTTCGTCTGTGTCATAGTCCGACTCAATGTCTTCTGTCATCTCTCCGTGAGGACCTTCGTACTTGTAATCGTGCTTAACGCCATCTTCAAGTACATAACCCTCATTAGTATTGGCGTCTGCCGCAAGGTCCTCTTCGGGTGTTGCCCAATATTCATGGAGGGTGCTATTGCCATGGTCGTCAAACTTTTCTTCCTCGTAGTAGCCAAGAACTAATTGACCCATTTGGTGCATATAGCCACCATAGCGATAGCTGCCATTGTCGTCGGTGATTTCGTTCTTAAATTCGATTAATGCTTCCTTGGCTGTGTATCCCTCCATTGTTACGTTTATCGTGAACGAGCCATTATCTTTTACATCCACTACATTGTAGTTCATGGTTCCGTCTTCTTCTGACGTGAGTGTGCATGACTTTAGCTGATTGGTCTTGCTTACTAAGTCAAGTGGGTCTACACCGGTGAGTTGTCCGTCCGACTTGGTCCAAACCATATTGGTATATTGTTGGGTAGGGACGAATGTCGGATTGTTGCTGTCGTCGACGTCCAACTCGTAGCAAGTAACGGATGTTGGAGCATTGCCGCCATTGGCGTAAGCTATAACCATACGCTGGCTTTCGGTATATTCGTCGCCGTCAAAAGCGAAGCTGCTGAGCTTGGTGATATTGCCATCCTTGTTGCGGTCGATAACAATGTAGTAAGAGCCTCGTCCTGTTACAGTTCCGCCTTCGCCATCAGAAATCTTCGATTCGTACTTGGTGGTGTAGCCGGTTGCATCATCGTACTCCTGTACACGCTCAGATGCTTTCTCGTATGTATTGCCATCTTCAGAGAGCCATATCACCTGATTGGTTATCTGACCCTTCGCATTGTATGTGTTCTCTACTTTTGCATAATCACCGGCATTCTGCAACTGTGTCAGCACAAGACCCTGTGCGTTGTAGGTATAGTTGTTTTCAGCTTCTTTGCTCCATCCGTCCTCATCGTACGAGTACTGAATGTCGTGCTGTGGCTTCCAAATGGCATTTTCGTTGGCACGTTTGGCGCGCAAGGTCTTAACTGTTGCCGATGTCGACTTAACGGCATGCATATTCTTGGCAAACTTCTCAAACAGAGCTTTGGTCTTAACTGGCAGTATGTTCTTGTCGGCAGATGTCTGTGCAAAAGCGCCAGTGGCGATGAACGAAGCCGTAAGTACGGCAAGTGTAAAATTCTTCATAAGCATTAAATGTTTTGTTTGTGTTATTCATTTATTTTATAATTTTCTTTCCATCTATGATGTATACACCGTGGGACAGTGGGGTAGAAGCCGAGCTGGCAACCTTCACACCTTGCAATGTGTACACACCGCTTACGTGATGCTTCATGTCCGAAGGTGTTGTTGCGATGTGTTCTATTCCGGTTGAAACATCTGCAAACTTGTCGGCTATAACCTTAGAGTCGGGCATATACTTCTTGTCGTTGTAGCTGTATGTCCAAGTTGTGGTCTGGGTTATCTCGCCGTGCTCACCACCATAAACATATTCGTTTTTGATACCATCCGCAATCGTTGCGTTGTCAATTCCTGCAGATGTAATGTTGCGGTTCTCGTATAACACGATGTTGTTGTGGTCGTCGTATCTTGTCTCACTAATTGCTCCCTGGTAGAGGTCGTCATCGGTTGCGGCATTGCCCTCGGTGTTGAAGTAGAAGAGGTCGCTGTACTTGAAACTGCCATTATTGTCTAATGTCTCGTACTTCTGTATCTCCTTCTGCGACTTTAGTTTTTCGTCTGTATATGTCTGCACTACCTCGTACGAACCGCCGCCTTTGTCGGTTGCGGTGAGGAGAATGTCGCCATAACTGTCGCTTTTAATAGTAGCCGACTCAAGGAAATTGCCTTCGGTAAACCACTTGTTTGAGTAGGCACCGAGACACTCGCCCGTGTTCTTTGCCCATTTAAGGTCTACATACTTGGCAGATGTTGTTAGTGTGCTGCCGTTTGATGTCTGGTATTCGTATGAAGCGGGAGCCTTGCTTGTGCCCTCGTATGTGTACAGACTCTTTATCTGGTCTACATAGTTGTCGGGTCCCTCAAGTATCGACTTGGTGATGCTTGTCACTCTGCCTTGGTCGTCGCGCTCTACAGTGCGCTTGTAACAACTGCCGTAGAAGTGCTTCCAATCACCATTACTTATAGTGCTGAAGTAGAAGGATGTGGCAAGGTCGTAGATGTACGGGTCGTAAGTATACTCTTTCAGCATACGGGGCTTTAGCTCGTCCGAACCTGTATCTGTGCGGTATGTGGTCTCGGTAAGAAGTTGTCCCTTCTCGTCGTATGTGCTTACAATCTTTATTTTCTGCTTGCCCACGTCCGACAGCGATACAAGTAAGTTGCCTGCTGTGTCATAAGTATAATTGTTTTCCGAGTATTTTTTCCATTCGTTGTTCTCGTCTGGAGTATAGAGAATCTCGTGGGTGGGCTTCCACAAACTTTGTGCAGCTTTGGCGGCGGCTTTAACTTTTTGTGCGTCTATTAGCTTGTTTTGAGTTAAGCAGGGTGTTTGTGCAAATGTGCTAAACGTGCAACTCAGCGCAAAGGCTATGGTACAGGTATATTTTCTCATAATCATAACAATTTATTACGTGTTTTTATTTGTTGTTAATGCAAAAGTAATAAAAATTTGATTAA
>ULYE01011190.1_pt1 | contig 9709 bp, 9 predicted proteins | sample 1961921 | NCBI WGS metagenome assembly ULYE01 (sample SAMEA4835856, study PRJEB28245) | human gut metagenome | biome: gut microbiome; material: fecal sample | place: Denmark | collected 2008 | reverse complement strand
TTCATTTTCAAACGATTATGTAATTATTAACAGAGTATTGTTAAATATATTAGAAACAATTATGAATACAGAGATTACATTCAACATCCACTACGTAGGCGTAAACGACCGACACAAGGATATATTCGAAGGCTTGTGGCCGCTGCCATACGGCGTGAGCTACAACTCGTACATCATCAACGACGAGAAGATTGCGCTCGTGGATACTGTTGAGGCCGACTTCTTCCCACAGTTCCTCGACAACATCCGCCAGGTCATTGGCGACCGCCAAATCGACTATATCATCGTCAACCACATGGAGCCAGACCACAGCGGCTCGCTCGCCCTTATCAAGCAATATTATCCAGGTGCTCGCATCATTGGCAACAAGAAGACGTTTGAGATGATGCGCGGCTACTACCATGTGGGCGAGGATGCAAGCGAGATATTGGAGGTGAAGAATGGCGACACACTGAGCTTGGGCAGCCATGAGCTTCAGTTTGTGCTCATTCCTATGGTACACTGGCCTGAGACAATGGTTACGCTCGACCAGACATCGCACACCCTCTTCTCGGGCGATGCCTTTGGATGCTTTGGCGCACTGAACGGAGCCTTCCTCGATGCAAAGCTGAACTGCGACATCTACTGGGACGAGATGCGCCGCTACTACTCTAACATCGTGGGCAAGTATGGCGTCCCTGTGCAGCAGGCTCTCAAGAAGCTTGCCGGTGTACAGATCCACTACATCTGCTCTACACACGGTCCCGTATGGCACGAGCATATAGAGCGTGTGCTTGCCATGTACAACAGCCTTAGCTTGTACAACGGCGAGCCCGGACTTGTTATATGCTACGGCTCTATGTACGGCAACACCGAGCGTGCGGCAGAGGTTATAGCACGTGCAGCAAGCGAGGCAGGCGTTAAGAACATCGTCATGCACGATGTGTCGCGCAGCAACCACTCGTATATCCTCAGCGACATCTTCAAGTACAACGCCTTAGTGCTTGGCGCCCCGACCTACAACAACGGGCTATACCCACAGATGGAGAGCTTGCTCTTCGAGATAAGCGGCCGCAACATGAAGAACCGCAAGCTCGGTATCTTCGGCTCGTGCACATGGGCAGGACAAGCCGTCAAGAAGATAAAGGAGTGGAACGAGACAAAGGCAAACTTCGAGCTTGTAGGCGAGCCGGCAGAGATAAAGCAAAGTCTGAGCGAGGAGACACGACAGGCTTGCGAGGCATTGGGCAAGGCTATGGCAGAGAGCATTTTGTAGTCCGATTCGATGTTAAAACTACTTGTTTTGACAACTTGCTATATATCAATTAAAAAATAAATGAGCTGCGTAGTACGTAGCTCATTTATTTTTACTAATTTTGCAAAGTCAATGTGACAAAACGAAACAAATCAACATTATATTATAAACTAATATGAATTTACTTGAACACATCGTTGCGCGCGCTAAGAGCGACAAACAACGCATTGTGCTCCCCGAAGCTACTGAGGAGCGCACACTTAGAGCAGCCGACCGCGTACTGGCCGACAGTATTGCCGAACTCATCCTCATCGGCAACCCCGACGAACTTAAAGAGCTTGCCGCAAAGTGGGATCTCCACAACATCGACAAGGCTACTATCGTCGATCCGCTCAACAACCCCAAAGCCGAGGAGTATGCAGAGCTTCTTGCCGAGCTTCGCAAGAAGAAGGGCATGACTATCGAGCAGGCTCGCGAGCTTGTTAAGAATCCTCTCTATCTTGGCTGTATGATTATCAAGACAGAGGGCGCCGATGGTCAGATTTCTGGCGCATTGAGCACAACAGGCGACACTCTGCGTCCTGCTTTGCAGATTATCAAGTGTGCTCCTGGCGTGACATGTGTTAGCGGTGCTATGCTTATGCTTACACACGAGCACCAGTATGGCGACGACGGCATCATCGTTATGGGCGACGTTGCCGTAACACCGGTTCCTACAGCCGACCAGCTTGCACAGATTGCTGTTTGTACAGCACAGACAGCCCGTTCGGTTGCTGGCATCCAGGACCCACGTGTTGCTATGCTTAGCTTCTCTACAAAGGGTTCGGCCAAGCACGAGGTAGTAGACAAGGTGGTTGAGGCTACACGTCTTGCACACGAGCTGGCTCCTGAGCTTAAGCTCGACGGCGAGTTGCAGGCCGACGCCGCTCTCGTTCCTGCAGTAGGCGAGAAGAAGGCTCCGGGCAGCCTTATCGCCGGTCATGCCAACGTTCTTGTTGTTCCTAACCTTGAGGTTGGCAACATCAGCTACAAGCTCGTTCAGCGTCTTGGCGATGCTATCGCTATCGGTCCTATCCTCCAGGGTATCGCTCGTCCGGTGAACGACCTCTCTCGCGGTTGCTCTGTAGACGATATCTACTACATGGTAGCCATCACTGCATGTCAAGCCATGGACGCAAAGAAGTAATTCAAAACTCAAAATTCAAAACTCATGAAAATCTTAGTTTTAAACTGCGGAAGTTCTTCCATCAAGTATAAGCTCTATAACATGGACGACAACTCGGTGCTTGCAGCTGGCGGCGTTGAGCGTATCGGCCTTGACGAGGCATTCATCAAAGTAACACTGCCTAACGGCGAGAAGAAGAAGATTATGCACGATATGCCCGACCACAAGGAAGGTGTCAACTTCGTGTTCCAGTGTCTTCTCAACCCAGAGTTCGGTGCCATTAAGAGCCTCGACGAGATCGACGCCGTAGGTCACCGTATCGTGCAGGGTGGCGACCTCTTCGAGAAGAGCGTTATCGTAGACAAGTCGGTAGAGGATGGCATCGAGAGCCTTTGCGACCTCGCACCAGTACACAACGCCGGACACCTCAAGGGTATTCGTGCCGTAGACAAGCTCATGCCTAACACACCTCAGGTATGTGTGTTCGACAATGCCTTCCACAGCACAATGCCCGACTACGCATATCTCTACGCCATTCCTTACGAGCTGTACGAGAAGTATCACGTACGCCGTTATGGCTTCCACGGAACCAGCCACCGCTATGTATCACAGCGCGTATGCGAGTTCCTCGGCCGCGACATCAACACACAGCGCATCATCACCTGCCACATCGGCAACGGCGCTTCGGTTTCTGCCGTTAAGTTTGGCAAGTGTGTCGACACATCAATGGGTCTCACTCCGCTTGCCGGCGTGATGATGGGTAGCCGTTCGGGCGACATCGACCCTTCTGCCGTTACATTCCTTATGGAGAAGCTCGGCAAGAAGCCTCAGGAGATGGCCGACTTCCTCAACAAGGAGAGCGGTGTGCTCGGTATCACTGGTATCTCTTCGGATATGCGCGAGATTGAGAGCGCTGCCAACGAGGGCAACGAGCGTGCTAAGCTTGCTCTTAACATGTACAACTACCGCATCAAGAAGTACATTGGCGCCTACGCTGCCGCTATGGGTGGTGTCGACATCATCGTATGGACTGCTGGTGTTGGCGAGAACCAGGTTGGCACACGTCTCGAGGCTTGTTCGGGTCTTGAGTTCCTCGGTGTCAAGATGGACGCAGAGGCCAACAAGGTACGTGGCGAGGAGGCTATCATCTCTACTCCCGACTCAAAGGTTACGGTATGCGTGATACCTACCGACGAGGAGCTTATGATTGCCAAGGACACCATGGCGTTGCTTCAGAAGTAAGCCAAACATAACTAATGGTATATAATAGAAAAGAGCGAGGGCTTCAGCCTTCGCTCTTTTTCATATTGCGTGGGTGGTGGTTAAGAATCTCCTCACGCAAGGTAGTGATGTCGATATGAGTGTATATCTGCGTAGTCTTGATGTTCTCGTGCCCCAACATCTCCTGGATGGCTCGCAGGTTGGCGCCGCCCTTAAGCAGCGCCGTGGCAAACGAGTGGCGCAGCGTGTGCGGCGACACCGTCTTGTTGATGCCCGCATCCTTAGCCACATTCTTTATCATGATAAGAATCATGGTGCGGGTGAGGTGGGCACCGCGGCGGTTAAGGAACACATATTGGTCCTCGCCCGGCTTAACCTTCATAAGGTTGCGGTCCAACAGCCACAGCTGTATCTCGTGCAGGGCAGCGTCTGATATAGGTACAAGGCGTTCCTTGTTGCCCTTGCCCACTATGCGCAGAAACTTGTCCTTAACCGATATGTCGCTGAAACGTAGGCTTACCAGCTCGGACACACGCAAGCCGCACGAGAAGAGCACCTCTATGATGGCACGGTTGCGCTGCCCCTCCCACTTCGACAGGTCGATGGAGCGCTCCATGCGGTCTACCTCCTCGGTCGATAATACCTCGGGCAGGTGCTCGCCGATGGCTGGCGACTCGAGCAATTCGGCTGGGTCGTCTTTCAACTCGCCGTCCAAAACAAGGAAGCGAAAGAACGACCGCACTCCGCTGAGGATGCGTGCCTGGCTTGATGCCGACACTCCAAACTCGTGGATAGTGGCTGCAAACGTCTCAAGGTGCGACAGCTTGACGTCGTGTATGGTCAGGTTCTCGCAGCGCATAAAGTTTTGCAGATAGTCGAGGTCGTGCGTATATGCCTCTATGGTATTGGCGGTGTAGTTGCGCTCAAGCTTTAGGTAGCGCAGATACCGACGTCTAAATTGCTCCATTGCCAGGTTGTTTAAATCTCCCCTCTTTACTTCTTCAGCTCAAAGCCGATGCGCATGCCGTTGTAGCTGCTCAGAAGCGAGTTTACGATAGCGGCTGTTGTGCTGAGCTTTGATGTAGCGTTAGACACCGCCTTCAATGTGTTCATAAGCTTGTCGGCATTGAAGGTGAGGGTCATTGTAGAACCCTGTGTAACGACGTAGGCAGTGTATGCCGAGCCAAAGGCAGGTGTAAAGGTTATGGTCTTAGCCTTCTCGTCGAACACGTATGTACCCTTTGTCACGCGCTTCTTAATCTTAGAGGTATAGTTGCCCTCGCCGTCGAAGGTGTATACAATGCCGTTGATGCCAAGCGACTTCATCACCGGAGCCACTCTCTTCTTAATTTTGTTGGTAACGGCAGCGCCGCCAGCCTTAGAGAGGAAGCTTTCGCTCTCAAACTCGCAAGCCGGTTGGCTATACTTCCATGTACCCTTGATAGATTTGGCATTAGTGGCCTTGTCGCCTACAACGGTGTTCACAACACCCTCAATGATATCCTTAACGCTCTGTGCCTGAATACTGCTGCTGCACATGCAAAGAAGAGCAAGTGCCAAAACAAACTTAAATCTTTTCATAATTGTTTTTCACCAAATAAAATATTACTATAAATAATGAGTGGCAAAAATACCACTTTTTCTGTTTTACGCCAACATCTAATGCCACATTTTATTATAAATGTCTAAAAAAGCTATGCTTTTTAACGTATACCAACCTTTTTAATTAACTTTGCAATCGGTATGCATAAGCATAAACAGACAAAAATTTAAAAGACAATGAACATAGCACTTATCGGCTACGGCAAGATGGGCAAGATGATTGAGTCTATCTGCAAGGAGCGTGGCCACAAAATTGTTAGCATCATCGACATTGACAATCAGCAGGATTTCGATTCACCCGAGTTTGCATCAGCAGACGTTGCAATAGAGTTTACATCGCCTACCGCTGCCTACGGCAATTATCTGCGTGCCTTCAAGGCAGGCGTCAAGGTGGTTAGCGGCTCTACAGGCTGGATGAAGGATCATGGCGACGACGTTCGTCGTATGTGTACAGAGGAGGGCAAGACGCTGTTCTGGGCATCCAACTTCTCTATCGGTGTTGCCATCTTCTCTGCCGTAAACCGCTATCTGGCAAAGATTATGAACCAGTTTCCGCAGTACGACGTGCGCATGGAGGAGACTCACCATATCCACAAGCTCGACGCTCCGTCGGGTACAGCCATCACCCTTGCCGAGGAGATTGTAAACGACCTCGACCGCAAGACATCATGGGTTAAGGGCGAGCAGCACCTTGCCGACGGCACGGTGGAGGGCACCAACAACGTGGCTCCCGACCAGCTTGCCATCGAGAGCATACGCCGCGACGAGGTTCCGGGCATCCACTCTATAATATACGATAGCGAAGCCGACTGCATCAACATCACACACGACGCCCACTCGCGTAAGGGATTCGCCCTGGGTGCGGTGCTTGCAGCCGAATATACACAGCAGCACACAGGCTTGCTTACTACAAGCGACCTCTTCAAATTCTAATAACAACAACTCAACTACAATGACCGATAAGGAAAAGAAGGTCCTCAACCCTAAGGTGCAGTGGGCCAAGTTTGTCGTGGTGACGGTGTTGTACCTGCTCTTTCTCTACTGGGTTAAGAGCTGGTGGGGGCTTCTCGTCCTGCCGTTTATCTTCGACGTGTACATTACAAAGCGCATAAAGTGGCAGTGGTGGCGCGAGGGCGGCGACGCAACACGCTTCATCATGTCGTGGGTGGACGCCATCGTGTTTGCCCTCGTGGCTGTCTACTTCATCAATCTGTTCTTCTTCCAGAACTACGTCATCCCTTCTTCGTCTTTGGAGAAGTCGCTCCTTACCGGCGACTACCTCTTTGTGTCGAAGATAAGCTATGGACCGCGCAAGCCGCAGACACCGCTTACGTTGCCCCTCACACAGCACACGCTGCCCGTGTTTGAGTGTCCTTCGTACATCGAGTGGCCGCAGTGGAAGTATGAGCGTGCCAAGGGATTGGGACATGTACAGCAGAACGACATCGTGGTGTTCAACTATCCGGCTGGCGACACACTCTGCACAGCACCGCAATATCAGGCACAAGACTTCTACCGCCTTGTCTACGGACTTGGCGAGGGCGAGTACGTACAGAAGCATAATGGCATGCTGCCGAATTTGGACAGTATGTCGTGCCAGCAGCGACACGACTTCTTTGCAAAGATGTATGCCGACGGACGCCATATCGTCAACTCCAATCCGGATGCTTATGGCAAGGTGATAACACGCCCCGTAGACCGCCGCGAGAACTACGTAAAGCGCTGTGTGGGTCTGCCTGGACAGACGTTACAGATAAAGAACCGCATTATCTACACCGACGGACGTGCCAACAAGGAGCCGGACAACGTGCAGTATTCTTACTACGTAAAGCTGCGCGGACAGCTGCCGCTTGAGCTTATCGACGAGCTTGGCATATCTATGGAGGACATTGCCAGCCTCAACACCACAGGCTATCTGCCTCTTACCAACGCAACGGTCAAGGCGCTGCGAGCACGCAAGGACATCGTGGAGAGTGTTACACTTGTCAACGACCCAACATGGTGGGACATCTATCCGCTTAACGGCTACAAGGGCTGGACAAGAGACAACTACGGACCAATATGGATTCCGAAGAAGGGTGCCACAATCAACCTCACTATGGACAACATTGCCGTGTACGAGCGTCCGATACGTGTGTACGAGGGCAACGACCTTAAGGTGCAGGGCGGAAAGATATATATCAACGGCAAGGAGGCCAAGAAGTATACCTTCAAGATGGACTACTACTGGATGATGGGCGACAACCGCCACAACTCGCTCGACTCACGCTACTGGGGATTCGTTCCCGAAGACCACATCGTGGGTAAGCCGATATTCATCTGGTGGAGCCACGATCCCGACCACGGTGGATTCAGCGGCATACGTTGGAGCCGATTGTTCCGCTTCGTGGACAATATCAAGTAAATCTTAACCCTTAATACTTAATCTCTATGTTAGGCAAAATAATATCGCAAATCTTAAGATACGAAGACAAGCACAAGGTTCAGGGATTCTTCATATATCTTGTTATGCTTATAGTGGCAAGCCTTCTGTTCTGGCTTATAGGCTACGACATTTACATGCAAGACAGCTATTGGCTGGTGTTCTTGTATTACATGTTGTTGAACTTGGTGGCATTGGTGCTGCATCATTTGGCGATATATACTATAATAAAGATTAAGGAAAAAAAGAAGTAGATTTTTCATTTTATCTAACAAAGTACCAGTCGACGTTGTTTAGCCGCACAATACGTTGTGTGTCAACGATTTACGTCCGCTGGTACTTTGTCGGTATATAGCAAAAGTGCCATGCTATGTGCCAGCCTCCGAGGCATAAGTGGCAGCCTTGCTAATAAGATAGCTATAGATTGGGGCGTTACAAGGTGTCTGTAATGCCGTTACAAGTGCTCTGTAATGCTGTTACAAGGCACTCTTTAGTTTGGCACCTCTATGCGATAATGTTGCCGTCTGTCACATTAGGCATAATGGCTGTTAGATGCACTGGTAGATAATGGCATTTCATGGATAAAGTGACAGCCTTTAAGTGTTTGATTATGAACGTGTTGCGTATATTCTGCCACTTTCGGCACTAAATTTCAAAAATCAATAATGTTTAACTCTACAACAACCAACAATATGTCCACAACGTCTGGTGTACAACCCATTGGCACGACGGTGCTATTGTCGTCGGCTTATTTTCCGCCGGTTCAATGGATGCAGAAGTTGCACAGATATAATAAGGTGTACGTCGAACGCAACGACAACTTCTGCAAGCAGACCTACCGCAACCGCTGCGTTATAGCCACCGCCAATGGTGTGCAGGCTCTGACGGTGCCTATTGAGCGCTTTGAGGGAGCCAAATGTCCGATGCGCGACATACGTATAAGCGACCACGGCGAGTGGCGACATCTACACTGGAACGCCATTGTGTCGGCTTACGGCGAGAGTCCATTCTTCGACTATTATGCCGACGACCTGCGTCCCTTCTTTGAGCGCAAGTGGCAGTATCTGTTCGACTTCAATATGGAGATTGTATCTAAGCTGTGCGAGCTGCTTGATGTGCGTCCCCACATAAGCCTCACCGATGCTTATGCCGATGCCGCCCTTCTTGGTGCCGACGATTTGCGCGACGCCATAAGGCCCAAGCATCCCGCTGCCGACCCAGCCTTCGAGCCGCGTCCTTACTATCAGGTGTATGCCGCACGTCACGGTTTCCAGCCCAATATGTCGGTGCTCGACCTGCTGTGCAACGAGGGACCGGAGGGAATATTCTATTTATAGACGAGTAAGCGAGTAGACTAATAGACAAGTAAACGAGTAGACAAGTAAACTATTAAACAAGGAGATAAGCCAATGCAACCACAATATGTTTTTGAGACCGAGATGGAGGTTCGCGACTACGAGTGCGACATCCAGGGCATAGTGAACAACGCCAACTATCTGCATTACACCGAGCACACGCGCCATTTGTACCTTATGTCGCTTGGTGTAAGCTTTGCCAAGCTGCACGAGCAGGGTGTAGACCCCGTTGTGGCGCGTATGAATCTGCAATACAAGACGCCTCTGCGCAGCGACGATGTGTTTGTTTCGAAGCTTGGTGTGCGCAAGGAGGGCTTGCGTTATGTGTTCAACCAGGATATCTTCCGCAAGTCGGATGGCAAGCTGTGTCTGCGTGCTGTCGTCGAGCTTGTTTGCCTTATCAATGGCAAGCTGGGTAATAGCGAGGACTATGACAGGGCGTTCGGGTTCATTGAGTAGTTCCTGCTTGCGTAGTTCTCGGGGTTTAGCCATTGGTTTTAGTTTCAGTTCCTGGTTTTAATTCCTGGTTTTAGTTCCCACAGAACTCACAGAATACACAGAAGCCTACGGGCTAAGGAACTTTAATCCACAGAATAGCCTACGCTTCGCGAGGCGGGAATTCACAGAACTGAAGGGTATATTTGGAATGGTGAAGACCGTGACTCATACAGAACTGAAGGGTATATATTACCGGCAATCATTTCTGTGAT
>ULYE01019095.1_pt1 | contig 9733 bp, 6 predicted proteins | sample 1961921 | NCBI WGS metagenome assembly ULYE01 (sample SAMEA4835856, study PRJEB28245) | human gut metagenome | biome: gut microbiome; material: fecal sample | place: Denmark | collected 2008 | reverse complement strand
TCCCCACCCTGCTCATCTTTATCGCGCTTGGCATGCTGTTGGGCGTCAACGGGCCGGCGCACATCGACTTTAGCGACTACGCGCTCACCGAAACCGTCTGCAGTACGGCGCTACTGTTCATCATGTTCTACGGCGGCTTTAACACCAACATCGACCGTGCCAAACCCGTCGCCGCGCCCGCGGTACTGCTGAGCACGCTCGGCGTTATCGCCACTGCCGGCATCACGGGCGCCTTTGCGCACTTCGCACTGGGCTTCGACTGGATCGGCGGCCTGCTGCTGGGCTCGGTCGTGGCATCCACCGACGCGGCGAGCGTCTTTAGCGTTCTGCGCGAGCACAGCCTGTCGCTGAGGGGCGGCACCGACTCACTGCTCGAGGTCGAATCGGGCTCCAACGACCCCGTCGCCTACATGCTCACCGCGGTACTCGCGACCCTCGCGGCTGGCGGCGAAATCAACATTCCCATACTGCTGGCAAAGCAGGTCATCCTGGGTGTGGGCCTGGGACTCGCCATCGGCTGGACATCCAGCCGCCTGATTGAGCGCGCGCACGCAACGGCCGAAGGCGCACAGACTATCTTTTTGTTTGCCGTGGCGATCATCGCCTACGCGCTGCCGAGCTATCTGGGCGGCAACGGCTTTTTGGCCGTATACCTGGCAGGCATTGTGCTGGGCGCGAGCGACATCACCGGCAAGGTCGAAATGGCGCACTTCTTTGATACCCTTACCGAGATGGCCGAGATGACCATTTTCTTTTTGCTCGGCCTGCTCGTGACGCCCGCACGCCTGCCGCAAATGCTGCTGCCGGGCCTGGCGCTCATGACGTTTATGCTCTTCGTGAGCCGCCCCATCGCCGTGGGCATGCTGCTGGCTCCGTTTAGAACGAACCCCCGCCAGGTTGCGCTCGTAAGCTGGGCGGGTCTGCGCGGCGCGGCTTCGGTCGTATTTAGCCTCTTTGCCGTGGTGACCGGTGTTCCCGGTGGGCACGACCTGTTTGACCTGGTGTTTGTGATTGCCGTGTCGAGCATTGTGGTGCAGGGCTCGCTGCTGCCGGCAGTGGCGAAAAAGCTCGACATGATCGACGCGGAAGGCGACGTGCGCCGCACGTTTAACGATTACCGCGACGAGGACGGCATGTCATTCGTCAAGCTCAAGGTGGGCGCGGGACATCCGTTTGCGGGGCGCTCGCTCGCGGATATTGGCAGTGCGACGGACATGCTCGTGGTCCTGGTGCTGCGCGATGGGGCGCACCCGGTGCTGCCCAACGGCGATACCATCATCGAGGGAGGCGACCTGTTGGTGATGGCCGCGCCGACGTTTGAAGAGCGTGCCGAGGTTACGCTGCGCGAGGTCACCGTGACGCCCCACGGTCGCTTGGCCGGCCAGCGCCTGCGCGACGTGCCGCAGGGAAAGCACCCCTTTATCGTCGTGATGCTCAAGCGCGACGGCCAAACGATCATCCCCGACGGCAACACCCTCATATACGCCGGCGACGAAGCCGTCATCGCCACGCTGGCGTCGTAGCGGCCAGGGGGTTGCCATCCCGAATTGGCTACTATTTGAGCATCAATCGCCCCGGCTGGGGTCTCGTTGCGGACAATTAGCGCCTCTCAAAACTAAGTGAGTAGACTTTTGTCGAATCGTCGACCACGTCACCAAAGCACAAGTCTGTGACCTGCGGGTTTGTTGAAGCAAATTAGTCGTGCGCTCAGGATTTCCAATAAGGCCTACTCACTTAGCCAGCGTGCGGTCAAAATAGAACAGTCGCGAGGTCAGTTAGACTCCATTGCGACGGCTTATCGCGAATTTTCGCGCAGCTGCGGGCGCAGACGCCCCGTCCCAAATTAGCTACCCTAGTCATCATCGACGGCAAAGTCGCGGAGATCGAGGCCTTCGCGTTCGGCTCGGGCCAGGAGCTCTTGGGGCGACTCATCCTCAATATCTACCACGTCGAGCATAGCAGCCGGAAAGTCCACGCCGGCTGCACTCCCCGCGCGGTCGAGCAGGCTCTCGCGCAGCTGATCTACATCAACGTCGATCTTCATGATGAAACCTCTTACTTGACGCGTCATTCATATGAGCCGCACGCCCCAAATGATGTGCAATAAATCCCAGATACGGCCATAATAAAACAATAAACATCAGGGAGGTTGCGGACGATGGATAAGCTCGATGCCATGACGGAACAAGTCAGGGACTTTTGTGATGCACGCGACTGGCGCAAATATCACACGCCAAAAGAGCTTGCCATCGGCATGGCAACTGAGTCCTCCGAGCTCCTTCAGCTCTTTCGCTTTATGAGCGACGAGCACATTGCAGAAATGTTCGAAAACGCCGAGCAACGTCAAGCCATCGAAGACGAAGTCGCCGACACGCTCCTTTTCCTTCTGCGTTTCGCAGATTTAAACAGCATCGATCTCCCAGCTGCGCTCTCGTCCAAACTCATGCGCAATGACGAGCGCTATCACATCAATGCATCATCTGTCGAATACAGAAAGGCGGGCCACCGTGAGTAATGAGTTCGCCCTTCGGCAATACACGCTTCCCCTGCCCCAGCCCTTTGAGACAAACGAATCGCTTCAGGACTTTGGCACGCCAAAGCCTGGAGCCCATCATGACGAGAGTTGGCCCGTCCTTTACATTCTTACCAACAGCAGAAACAAGACGGCATACATCGGCCAAACAACCAACTACCAGCGCCGTATGAAGCAACACGCTGCAAACGTGGACAAGGATTTCGACCGGACCCTTCTGATCGACAATCCCACCTTCAACCAATCCGCAACGTTCGAGTTCGAGAATCGACTTATTGAGCTGTTCTGTGCTGACGAAAAATACCAGGTCACCAATGCCAACAACGGCTATGCCCAATTCGATTATTTTGAGCGGCCTCAGTATCGCCAGAAGTTCCGAGACCTCTGGGCAAAGCTTCGCGAAGAAAACTACGCGATTCATCCGATTGAAGAGCTCGAGAACTCTGATCTGTTCAAGTTCTCGCCTTTCAAGACGCTTACGCCTGACCAATACGAAACGATCGAGACGATTTATAAACGTCTCGAACAGGAGTATGAAGATGCAAAACATGGCGGCTCAAAAAGAGAACGTATAACCGTCGTGAATGGCGCGCCGGGAACAGGTAAAACAATCCTCGCCATTAGTCTCATGTTCAAAATCAAAAATGAGCCCAACCTTTCCGGCCTGCGAGTCGGTTTTGTCACCCCCATGGATTCCCTGAAGAAGACCCTCAGGAAACTCACGCACTTCCTTCCAGGGTTAAATCCTGGCGATATCTTGAGTCCTAGTGACGTAACCAAAAAAGATCGTTATGACATCCTACTTGTCGACGAAGCACATCGACTGGGAAACTGCTTAACCGCCGGCGCCGGCATCGGAGCTTTTTACAACACCTGCGATCGCCTCGGCCTTCCGCACACGAGCAACCAGGTTGACTGGATATTCAAATGCTGTGACAAGGCGTACCTGTTCTACGACCCCAAACAGCAGGTTCGCGCATCCGGACTCAATCGAGACGGCCTTGAGCAGCGACTCAATCAGCTCGAAGAAGAGGGCGTTGAAACTGAAGAGTTCGGCCTAAGCACGCAAATGCGCGTGCGCGGTGGTGACGAATACCTCGATTTTGTCTATGACTTACTCGACAACAAGGCGTACATGCATGCCGGCATGAAGTTCAAAGAACTCTTTTCATCGGAACCTTACGATTCGCGAGCCGGGGATTCGGACAGCGATATCCCCAGATACCAGTTTGGAATCGTCGACCGATTTGAGGACTTCTGTTCCCTGCAGCAAGCCAAGGAAGAAGAAGTTGGCCTATCCCGCATGACGGCAGGCTTTGCGTGGAAGTGGGAAACGAAGAAACACGAAGACGCGTTCGACATCGTCATTGAGGGTATCCCTAAACGTTGGAACTCGAGTCAAAAGGATTGGGTTAACTCCCCCAACGCCGTCAACGAGGTCGGATGTATCCACACAGTGCAGGGCTACGACCTCAATTACGGATTCGTAATTCTGGGACCCGACATTTACTACGACAACGACAAGGAGGCCGTCTGCGTTAACAAAGCGAACTTCAAAGATGCCGTCGCAAAGAAAAAGGCGAGCGACGATGACCTACGAAAGATCATCATCAATGCCTACTATGTCCTCATGACGCGTGGCATGCTGGGAACGTATCTCTATGTGTGCGACCCCGCGCTCAAGGAGTATCTGTCACGCTATATCCCGGTGATATAGACACCGCTCGCACATAAAGCAATTACAGCGCAGGTGGGCTCGGCCAGCGTATGTGGATTCGCAATGAGCACGGGAAACTTCCCTGCTCGAAAATCATCTAGATCCTCCGAGCGGCAGGCCAAATCGTCCTGGCCATTAATAGTGCGCGCTTCGATACCGCAATCAAACAGTCTACGACGTAAGTCAGCCATACTCTTGACAAAGATGCACCAGACAATGACCGGGCACCCCGGGACACAAGATCCTCAATCAGAGAGCAACGACTCCGCTTGGAGGAAGCTCCTGCCGAGCGGATCATGCCCACAATTTGGTCTGAATAGTCGACCGCCTCAACCTCACCGGTTTCCTCGTCCTCCTCGATAATGCAGCGATGCTCCTCGGGATCGAGCGTCTTGAGCAAGTCAGGTGGATCGTTCTCAAGCTGGAGCACGCGCAGCATTAACTAGCCTCTAGTGCACACGAACAAATCGCGCGCTTGCCCATCGATTCCCTTCCCTATTTATGATATAAAGCTATTGGGCGACTCGGGTTTCAAGCCGCCCAATAGCTCAGGGATTTCCCTAGCATCAGACCCTGAATCCTCGACGAAACAGGGCCGAGATACCTAGCATGCCATTTGGGTATGGCCGTACCGCAAGGGGCGGCTTCCGGAAGCCGGGGGAGTTCCCCGGTACGGGCGAGTGCACAAGCCCTAGTGTTAAACGCCGAGCAGCATGCGCAACGCGTTTGATGCGCCTCTTCACTTGGAAAACGTAGGAGTCGTTTCCAAACGATGCCACATTTGGCTCTTCTCGGCTCAGCAAATCCGCCAATCGTTGCGTTTATTAAAGCTGGAAAAGACCGTAGCGAACAGCGACATACTCCCACCCGAACCCTAGCTTACTACAGATCAAAGCTAGCTTGAATTTCATCAGCCCAATCAAGCAATACGCCAGGTTCGATAACCAATTGCATAGTCAGGTTATTTTTCTTATCTTCTAGAATGGCGTATTTACCCGCATCGGTTACTCTGCCATGGGCGAGTGAGTTGCGAATATGTTTGATAATGCAATCAAATTCGCATTCCGGCGACCCCTTTTGCCTGTTATTCGGCACATGTCGGCAGAAAAAACCTTTTGAGCGATCAGGAACAAAAGTCTCATCGGATAGACAAGCTGCATCCAAGTCACGAATCTTCTGAGATTGGTCGCGAAACGAATAGAAAATGAAATCGGATTCAGCACATCCCGCCCTTTTGCACAAATCCCGCACCAAATCGCGCTTAACAGTCTCGGACAATGAATTTGGTAAATCGATAGAAAGTGGTGAAGTGTGCACCGGAGCAGCATAGTAAAGAAAGAACTCAAGCATTTTCGAAGCATCAGAATCCGAGTAAACGGAGAATACGCCCTTATTTGCCATTTCTTGACATATTGACACCGCAATCACCCCATTTATAAAAAATCTTCAACCAATTATTCTAAAGAGATACGTCGTTCATTTGAGTATCGAATTCACGAATGGCATTCTTGCCAAACACCACCGCCCTACTGCCCCAGCTCCTTGAGCGCCTGCAGGGACGCTGCGCGGGTCTCGGCATAGGCAAGACGCGCATCGCTCAGCTGCTTGTCGAGCTGATCGACCTTGACACTCATTTCCTTAATCTGCTTGCCGATTTCTTCAATCCTGGTAAACGCCTCCCAGTTGCGCTCGCCGGAAAGCTTTTGATACTCCCGGCGTAACACCAGCAGCTGGGTAAGCAGGGCTTCGCGCGACCTATCGAGTTCTTCCATCTTGTCGCGCGCAGCCTTTACCTCCCGAGCGATGCGCAGCTTTTCCTGCTCCTTCGCCGAGGGCTCGGGGGCAGGCTCCGATGCAGGCTCTGGCGTTTGTGCAGGCTCGGGCTCCGGCTCATTGTCAGGTTCGGGCTCTGGCACCGTCTCGGACACCTGCTCAGGCGACACCTCGGGGCTACCCTCAGACGACGTCTCGAGCTCGGGCTCAGATTCCCGTTCAACGTCGAACGTCTCCTCGGGTTCGGGCTCCACGAGAGCCGTTTCGCTCATCTCCAAAAACGCGCATATACCCGGCTCCGTCGCTGGCCTTGCCTCGAGCACCGTGGCAACCACGCTGCTGCTCAGCATCGCGCTCTGCGAGCAAAGTACCGCCCGAAAGCGCCGCATAAGAAAGCCAAACCCGGAAATCTGCTGCGCCAATCGCTCGTCATAGGCAACGCGGACCTCGCTTTCACTCGTCTGCCGCACCGAAAGCCAGTCGCCCACGCACATGAGCTGCACCAGCGTGATAGGCGTCAGGTCGCCCTCAAAGAGCAACTGCAGGCGGGGCGAAACATCGTCGCGGGGAACAACCAACTCAGCATGTTTCTCGAGCTCCACGAGCGTGGCGCCGGCGTACTGGCACAAATCGATGTTGCTCGGAACATCCGTAAAATGCTCGCGCGCACGGCTCAGGAGCCACTCGCTTTTGTCCGCGTTGATACGAACGCGCTTAAGAACATGCGACGACCCGTCCCAGGTAACATCGGAATGCTCCAAAAATAGCCAGCCGTCACAAAACAGCTCCATAACAAAGATGGGAAAGGCTTTCTGCATCGTTACATCTCCTTGGGTTCTTGCATATCGTCCGCGATGCTTTGGTCGCTGACCTCATTCCGCTGGCCTTCGTCGTCAAACAGGCCCTTAAACACCAGTTCCAGATCGCGCTCGTCGGTATAGCCGGGCTCCAGCGTGCCGCGGTCGATCGAGTCGAGCATGACCTGCTCTTTGTACTGCAGACGCTCGTAAATGTTGCGGTCAAGCGACCACGGTCCGTCGCGGCGCTCGTACACGGCGCGCAGGTAGTGGTACTGCGCGTATTGCTCCTGAGACAGGCCCAGGCGGTGAATGCGATCCTTGGACTGCAGCAAGTGCACCAGGTTGTAGCTGCACTCAAAGTAGACGGCGTCGTGGCACACGCCGTGGAGCGAGACCGATTCTGCCAGTGTGTGCGGGTTGGTGACAAGCACGCTCGTCTCCCCCGCCTTAAACGAATCGATGACACGGGCGCGCGCGGGCATATCGGTCGACCCACTAATAGCACGGGCCGTAATGCCACGCTCGTGCAGCTCGTGCACCACGTTGCGAATACTGCGCTTAAAGATGCACCACACGATAACCGACTTGCCCTGGGCCACCAGCGATTCGACCAGGTCCAGGCAGGCAAGCATCTTAGCCGTCGGCCGGTCGTCCACCTGCAGGCCTTCCAGCGCTTTGCCCGCACCTGTCTGCACCTCTCCGTCAAACAGGTCGGCATAATCGCCGGCACTCAGGTCCTCGCCCAGCATGCGCGGGTCGGACGAAAGCTGCAGCAGGCGAATGATCATCTCGAACGGCTCGCCCGAAAGCGTACGCAGCACCTTTTGGAACAGCTGCTGCTCCCAGCGGTCCACCGGCACATCGACCAGATGGTCCTCGTTGGCCTGGGGCACGCCCAGCTGATGCTTGTTCGTACGGCAAAAGAACGGCGCGATGGACTCGTTGATGTGTTCAACGTCATCCTCGCTCGTCGACTTAAGGGCATTGGCGCTCATGCCAAAGTACCAGTTGTAGTCGCGCGGCCACAGGCAATGGAGCAGGTTGTACAGGTCCTCAAACGAGTTGGGGATCGGCGTACCGGTAAGCGCGATAAAATACGGCGCCGCCGCGGCAATCTGCACCGCACTTGCCGCACGCTTGCCGCCCACACGCTTAACCTTATGCACCTCATCGAATACCACCAGGGCGCGATCGGCCGCAATGCGTGCGGCCGCCTCCCCCAGCGCAACCGACTCGTAGTTGAGCAGGATCATGTCGTAGCGCTTGTAGTCGAACAGCAGGGCGCTGTACTTGTCGCGCGTGGAACGGCCACGAAACTCGGGGTCGTGAAAGCACAGCGAACGCAGCGGGCGGGCGGCTCCAAAGCACGCTGCCCATTCGTCGCGCCACGAGCCAAAGGCGTTTTTGGGCGAAAGCACGATGATGCGGTCGACCAGGTCGCGCTCGCGCAGGTAGGCAAAGGTGCCCAGGACCGATGCCGTCTTGCCCGAACCGGGAACGGAGAAGTTGGCGCTGCGACCCATGGCACTCATAAAGAACGCGTCCCACAGTTGACGGTCCTTGAGCGGGCGCTGCATCAGGATATCCTCGGCGCGGCGGAACTCATCAAAGCGATCGGCCACTGACTCATCGTGCGCCTTGATCAGCAGGCCCACGCGCGCCTTCTCGCGCAGATAGTCCTCACGCGCCGTAAGGCCTCGCAGCAAGTCCGGGTCCACCTGGCACTCCACGCCAAAGCTTGCCGCCCGCTGCAGCAGCTCGACGATGCGCTTGGCGCCCGGGTCGTCAATCGGCAGCGAAAAGAGTACATCCGCCTCTCGATAGCTCGGCGCATAGCGGCGCAACGCCGAAAGCCGAATCTTCCAGATCGGCTCGCGGCGCAGCTGCTCAACCGTCATGTCGAGCGGCACGACGGAAATGCCGTCGCTATACGAGAGGCGCAGCTTCATTTAGGCTTCCTCGCCGCCCATCCTGTACGAGATCTTGTCCTTGATCATATGCACCCTGGCCTCGAGCTTAGCGACCTCGGCGGCGATATTGGCAATCTCGTCCGCAGGCAGCAGGCCAAAGGTGGACTCCTCCACTTGGTCGAGGTCCTTGATGGCGCGAATGATCGAAAGCGAGGGCGACTTGAGGGCCTTCGTCATCTTGGTGGTGTTTTCGGCAGACTCCATGACCTCGCGGAAAGCCGTCGACAATTGAGCATCGTCGCGAATCTCGGCGATGTCGGTCGAGGTTACGATCTCTTTGTTCTTCAGGCGCTCGGCGACCTCAAAGGCCAGCTCGTTTTCGCGCTCGATAAAGCGATCCGCGTCGGGGCCCTCCAAAATCGGCTTGATCTTACGGACAAAACGCACAATGTCGCCCTGCGGCTCGGTAATCATGTTGGCGAAGACGATGTTCTTGACGTCCTCTTCTTGATCGTCGCTCTTGCACTTTTTAAGGACGCCCTGCAGTTCGTTGATAACGCCGGCGACCTTGAGCTCGCGTGCCAGGTGAAACTGGTCCTTGGCGTTGGCGAACTCCAAAAACTCGTTCATATACCGAGCTTTAATGATCTCCTTCTCGAGCTCCTTGGGCTCAACGCCAATGCACTGGGCATACTCCTCCTTCGAGAGCAAGTTGGAGCTAATGATGTCGTTGTAGATGCCCACCAGGCGGTCGACGGGATCATAGCCGACCTTCTCTTCCTCGCCATGCTGAATCGAAAGCTCCAGCATCTTGATCTTCTTGGAATCGTTACCCAGACTCTCAGGCAAAATGACAGCCTCGAACCAGCCAAAGCTAGGATTTTTGGCAGCAAGACGGCGCAGGCAGGTAAAGCGGCGGTTGCCGTCGACGATCAGACCATCTGCCAGCACCACGCCGGGGCGCTCCTGCGAACGCAGGGCAATGCTGCGCTGCGTCTTT
>ULYE01035125.1_pt1 | contig 9752 bp, 9 predicted proteins | sample 1961921 | NCBI WGS metagenome assembly ULYE01 (sample SAMEA4835856, study PRJEB28245) | human gut metagenome | biome: gut microbiome; material: fecal sample | place: Denmark | collected 2008 | reverse complement strand
TCAACCCCTTCCTCATGAAGGACATGGACCTCGCCGTCGACCGACTCAACGACGCTATGGGGCGCAAGGAGCGCATTCTGGTCTATGGCGACTACGACGTGGACGGATGCACAGCCGTGGCACTGGTGTACAAGTTCATACAACAGTTCTACTCCAACATCGAGTACTACATCCCCGACCGCTACGACGAGGGATACGGTGTGAGCAAGAAGGGCATAGACTATGCCAAGGAGACTGGCGTGAAGCTCATCATCATACTCGACTGCGGCATCAAGGCAGTAGAGGAGATTGCCTACGCCAAATCGCTCGGCATCGACTTCATCATCTGCGACCACCACATGCCCGACGAGGAGATGCCACCAGCCGTGGCCATACTTAACCCTAAACGCCCCGACGACTCCTACCCTTTCAAGCACCTCTGCGGATGCGGAGTGGGATTCAAGCTGATGCAGGCATTCGCCAAAAACAACGGCATCCCATTCGCACGACTCATACCGCTACTCGACCTCTGCGCCGTGAGCATAGCAGCCGACATTGTGCCCGTGACCGACGAGAACCGAATATTGGCATTCCACGGACTGAAAACCCTGAACCAGAACCCAAGCATCGGACTGAAAGCCATCATCGACATCTGCGGATTGGGAGGAAGAGACATCTCCATGAGCGACATCATCTTCAAGATAGGACCGCGCATCAACGCCTCCGGACGCATGGAGAACGGACGCGAGAGTGTGGACCTGCTCGTGGACAAAGACTTCTCCGAAGCTCTGAGAAAAGCCAAGAACATCGACTGCTACAACGAGCAGCGCAAGGACATCGACAAGCAGATGACTGAGGAGGCCAACCAAATTGTGTCGAGACTCGAAAGCCAATGCCACCGCTCGTCGATTGTGCTCTACGACGAGAACTGGAAGAAGGGGGTGATAGGCATCGTTGCCTCACGACTCACCGAAATATATTTCCGACCTACCGTGGTGCTCACACGCGACGGCGACTTTGCCACTGGCTCTGCACGAAGCGTCACCGGATTCGACGTCTATGCTGCCATAAAAAGCTGCCGCGACCTGCTCGTCAACTTCGGAGGCCACACCTACGCGGCGGGACTCACGCTAAGATGGAGCGACATACAGGAGTTCAGAAAGCGATTCCAGGCTTATGTCGACAATCACATACAGCCCGAACAAACCGAGGCTATGCTCGACATCGACGCCGAAATCGACTTCCGCGACATCACCAAGAAGCTGCACAACGACCTGAAGCGATTCTCGCCATTCGGACCATGCAACCCAAAGCCGCTATTCTGCACTACCAATGTCTACGACTACGGCACAAGCAAGGTGGTGGGCAGAGAGCAGGAGCACATCAAGCTCGAACTGGTCGACTCCAAGTCGAGCAACGTGGTCAACGGCATTGCCTTCGGACAAAGCGCGTCGGCCAGATACATCAAGTCTAAACGAAGCTTCGACATAGCCTACACTATCGAGGACAACGTGTTCAAACGCAACATGGTGCAACTGCAGATAGAGGACATCAGGCCTACCGAGGAAGAAGAATAGAAACAGTATTTTATCTATATGTCCAATCAGCAATACCTCAACATCCTGCGCCAGACGTGGGGCTACCCTGGCTTTCGCGGCATACAGGAGGACATCATCAACAGCATTGCCAACGGCAAGGACACGCTTGGACTGATGCCTACGGGTGGTGGCAAGTCGCTCACCTTCCAGGTGCCGGCGCTTGCCATGGATGGGGTGTGCATCGTTGTCACTCCACTCATTGCCCTGATGAAGGACCAGGTGGAGCATCTCCGACGAAAGGGCGTGATAGCAGCCGCCATATACTCCGGCATGTCGCGACGCGAGATTGTGGCGGCTCTCGACAACTGCATCCTCGGCAGCACAAAACTGCTGTATGTGTCGCCGGAGCGCATTGGCAGCGACATCTTCAAGGCTAAGCTTGAGCGCATGAAGGTGAGCTTCATCACCGTCGACGAGGCTCATTGCATCTCGCAATGGGGCTACGACTTTCGACCCTCCTACATGCGCATAAGCGACATAAGGCAGCTCAAGCCGGGCGTGCCCGTGCTCGCGCTCACAGCCACCGCCACTCCTCAAGTGATCGACGACATTCAGGAAAGGTTGGGATTTGAGCAGAAGAACGTGTTCCGCATGAGCTTCGAGCGCAAGAACATCGCCTATGTCGTAAGAACCACCGGCAACAAGGCCGAGGAACTGCTGCACATACTGCGCTCCATGAACGGGAGCGCAATAGTATATGTGAGGAGCCGCCGGCACGCCAAGGAGGTGAGCGAGTTTGTCGAAAGCAACAACATAAGCTCCACATTCTATCATGCCGGACTCGACCACGCCACCAAGGACCAGCGACAAAAGGCATGGCAGGAGGACGAGAAGAGGGTGATGGTGGCTACCAACGCTTTTGGCATGGGCATCGACAAGCCCGACGTGCGCATAGTGATTCACATCGACTGCCCAAACTCCATTGAGGCCTATTTCCAGGAAGCGGGCAGAGCCGGACGCGACGGCGAGAAGGCATACGCCGTGCTGCTCTACAACAACGGCGACAAAAGCAAACTCGAAAAGCGCATAGCCGAAGAGTTTCCCGACAAGGCTACTATCACTAAGGTGTACGAGCATCTGGCATACTTCTTCCAGATAGCCGTGGGCTCGGGCTATGGTCACACGTTCGCGCTCGACATCGACCGCTTCTGCCGCACCTTCCACCATTTCCCCACGATAGCCAACTCGGCTCTGAAAATCCTGGCTCGCGCCGGATACTTGGAGTATGAGACGGAACCCGACTCACGCACACGAATGCGATTCATTCTGGAGCGCGACCAACTCTACATGCTGCAAAGCACTACACCCAACGAGGAGGCGCTGATAGCAGCAGCCTTGCGCGAATACAGCGGACTCTTCGTCGACTACCGCTACATCGACGAAAGCAGGCTGGCTCAGCTCTCCGGCCTCGACAAGCAGCAAGTATACCTTATATTAAAGAGCCTGGCACAGCGACACATCATCAGCTTCATACCACAACGCTCCAACCCCCTCGTCACCTACACACGCGACCGTGTGCTGAGCGAGGACATCGTCATCCCACCCTCGGTCTACGAGGAACGCAAGGAGCAATTTGCCAACCGCATCAAGTCGATGGTCAACTATGCCATGAACGGCTCAATGTGCCGAAGCCGACAGCTGCTGATGTATTTCGGCGAGGACAACGCCCACGACTGCGGACAATGCGACGTATGCATCGCCCAGCGCAACTCCAGCGAGAAGGACAACGAGGAGCGGGAGACCAGGCAGAAAATACTCGACCTCCTTGCCGACAACGAGGGCCACACGCTCGAAGAACTGATGAGCCTCGCCAAGCAACGCGAAAGCTTCGACAACGCACTAAGATACCTACTGCTCGAAGAAATCATAAGCTCCGACAACGGAACTTTCCACATTAAATAGTGTACAAAGCCCAACACATGTGCACAAACCATATATTTATGAGCATTTTTGCGAAAAAGTATTTTAAAATACATTAAATACAGGCTTTGAAAGCCGTATTGTCGTTATTTTTTGTTTACTTTTGCAATATAAGAAATCAAAGGAATAAAAAACTAAAAATAAGAAAACATATATGTTCGAAAATTTAAGCGACAGACTGGAACGCAGTTTCAAGATTCTCAAAGGCGAAGGCAAAATCACAGAAATCAATGTTGCTGAAACCCTTAAGGATGTAAGACGTGCGTTGCTTGACGCCGACGTAAACTATAAGGTGGCAAAGACATTCACCGACACAGTTAAGAAAAAGGCTCTCGGCATGAATGTGCTCACGGCTGTGAAGCCAAGCCAGCTCATGGTGAAAATCGTACACGACGAGCTTGCCGACCTCATGGGCGGCGAGGCTGCCGAGCTTCACCTCAAGGGCAAACCTGCCATCATTCTCATGAGCGGTCTGCAGGGTTCGGGTAAGACAACCTTCTCTGGCAAACTCGCCAACATGCTCAAGAACAAGCAGCACAAGAAGCCGTTGCTCGTAGCCTGCGACGTCTATCGTCCGGCTGCCATCGAGCAGCTCAAGGTTGTGGGCGAGCAGGTGGGAGTACCTGTATACTCTGAGCCCGACAACAAGGACGTTATAGCCATTGCCAACAACGCCATACGCGAGGCCAAGGCCAAGGGCAACGATGTGGTTATCGTCGATACCGCCGGACGTCTGGCTGTAGACGAGGAGATGATGAACGAGATCTCAAATCTCAAGAACGCCATCAACCCCGACGAGACTCTGTTTGTCGTTGACTCAATGACCGGCCAGGACGCCGTGAACACAGCCAAGGAGTTCAACGACCGTCTCGACTTCGACGGCGTGGTGCTCACCAAGCTCGACGGCGACACACGTGGCGGTGCTGCCTTGTCAATACGTACTGTCGTTACAAAGCCTATCAAGTTTGTGGGCACAGGCGAGAAGATGGAGGCTGTCGACGTGTTCCACCCCTCGCGTATGGCCGACCGTATCCTCGGCATGGGCGACATCGTGAGCCTCGTGGAGCGTGCACAGGAGCAGTTTGACGAGGAAGAGGCCCGCCGCTTGCAGAAGAAGATTCAGAAGAACAAGTTCGACTTCAACGACTTCCTCGGACAGATAGAGCAAATCAAGAAGATGGGCAACCTCAAGGACCTCGCCGCAATGATTCCTGGCGTGGGCAAGGCCATCAAGGACGTAGACATCGACGACAACGCATTCAAGGGCATAGAGGCCATCATCAAGAGTATGACTCCTAAGGAGCGCACCAACCCCGAAATACTCAACCAGAGCCGCCGTATGCGCATAGCCAAGGGCAGCGGCACCAACATTCAGGAGGTGAACCGACTCATCAAGCAGTTCGACCAGACACGCAAGATGATGAAGCTCGTGACTGGCACCAACATGGCCAAGATGGCGGGAATGATGAGCAAGATGAAGGGTATGCCCGGAATGCCTAAAATGTAAACAACAACATAACTCAACAATATGCAACTGATAGACGGAAAAGCAACTGCCGAAGCCATAAAGGCTGAAATCGCCAAAGAGGTGAAGGCAATAATTGCGGCTGGCGGCAAACAGCCCCATCTGGCTGCCGTGCTCGTGGGCCACGACGGAGGGTCGGAAACCTATGTCAAGAACAAGGTGCTGGCATGTGAGAAGTGCGGCTTCAAGTCGACACTACTGCGCTACGAGGACGACGTCACCGAGGAGGAACTGCTCGCCTGTGTCGACCGTCTCAACAGCGACGAGGATGTAGACGGATTCATAGTGCAGCTTCCCTTGCCCAAGCATATCGACGAACAGAAGATAATAGAGGCTATCGACTACCGCAAGGATGTCGATGGCTTCCATCCCATCAACGTCGGACGCATGGCCATTGGGCTGCCGTGCTTCATTTCTGCCACTCCGCTCGGCATCATCACCCTGCTCAAGCGATACAACATCGCCACATCGGGCAAGAAATGCGTGGTGCTCGGACGAAGCAACATCGTGGGCAAACCCATGGCTCAGCTCATGATGCAGAAGCAGTATGGCGACGCCACTGTCACCGTGTGCCACTCACACACCAGCGACATCAAGAAGGAATGCCTTGAGGCCGACATCATCATCGCCGCAATAGGCAAGCCCGACTTCCTCACAGCCGACATGGTGAAGGAGGGAGCAGTAGTGATCGACGTGGGTACAACACGCGTGCCCGATGCCTCACGCAAGAGTGGATTCCGACTCAACGGCGACGTGAAGTTTGACGAAGTGGCTCCTAAGTGCTCGTTCATAACACCTGTGCCGGGCGGAGTGGGTCCGATGACCATCTGCTCGCTGATGAAGAACACACTGGCTGCAGGTAAAAAGGAATACTACAGATAAAGATATGACAGCTGAAGAATACTACAATCTCGGCAACGAATACAGGCGTAAGGGCGACTGGAAGCACGCTCTTGACAACTATCTTGAGGCCATCGCCCTCGACCCTGAGTCGCCTGCTGTAGAGGCAAAGCGTATGCTCGACGACATTCTTGCCTACCGCTGCAAAGACATGTATAATCCCTAACGTTAACATAAGGCCTATAAAAAACAACTATAAACCCTTATTTCTAAATACAATCATTATGGGAAAAATCAAAGGTGCCATCGTGGTTAACACCGACCGCTGCAAGGGTTGCTCCCTGTGTGTGGTGGCTTGCCCAAAACAAGTAATTGCCTTAGCAGAGAAGGCCGTCAATGTACACGGCTACCGCTATGCTATGGCAGTGCATCCTGACGACTGCATAGGTTGCGCTTCATGCGGAATCGTGTGCCCCGACGGATGTATAACAGTTTACCGTAAAAAGATGGAGGACTAATCACTATGGCAGAACAAGAAGTAAAACTTATGAAAGGCAACGAGGCCCTTGCGCACGCTGCCATTCGCTGTGGTGTAGACGGATACTTCGGCTATCCTATCACTCCACAAACCGAAGTCATTGAAACGCTCGCCGAGCTCAAGCCGTGGGAGACCACAGGCATGGTTGTGGTGCAGGCTGAGAGCGAGGTGGCTTCTATCAACATGGTCTATGGCGGCGGCGGTGCCGGCAAGAAGGTGATGACGTCATCGTCAAGCCCTGGCGTGTCGCTCATGCAGGAAGGCATCAGCTATATGGCTGGAGCCGAAGTGCCGGGCCTTATCGTCAACGTGCAGCGCGGTGGTCCCGGACTGGGAACCATCCAGCCCTCGCAGAGCGACTATTTCCAGGCCACACGTGGCGGCGGCAATGGCGACTACTATGTCATTGTGCTCGCGCCTAACTCGGTGCAGGAAATGGCCGACTTCGTTGACCTTTCCTTCACACTCGCCTTCAAGTACCGCACTCCGGTAATGATTCTCAGCGACGGTGTCATCGGACAGATGATGGAGAAGGTGGTGTTGCCGCCTATCAAGCCTCGCCGCACAGAGGAGGAGATTCTCAAGGAGTGCCCGTGGGCATCGACTGGTTGCCGTGGCGGACGCAAGCGCAACGTCATCACTTCGCTTGAGCTCAAGTCGGAGGTTATGGAGGTGCGCAACATCCATCTGCAGGAGAAGTACAAGACCATCCGCGAGAACGAGGTGCGCTACGAAACCAAGTTCATGGACGATGCCGACTACATGATTGTGGCCTTCGGTAGTGCCGCCCGCATTGCCGAGAAGACTATCGAGATAGCCCGCAAGCAAGGCATGAAGGTGGGACTGCTGCGTCCTATCACCCTTTGGCCGTTCCCAACCAAGGAGATTGAGGCTGCCGCCAAGAAGGTGAAGGGCATTCTTGTGGCAGAAATCAACGCAGGACAGATGGTTGAGGACGTGCGCCTCGCTGTCAATGGCTGTGTGCCAGTAGAACACTACGGACGACTCGGCGGTATTGTGCCGGAGCCGGAGGAAATGGTTAACGTATTAAAGGAGAAATTGGTATGAACGATATAATATCACCTGAGAACCTGGTCTACAAGAAACCGGACCTTCTCAACGACACCCACATGCACTACTGTGCTGGCTGTTCCCACGGTATGGTTCACAAGCTCGTGGCTGAAGTAATCGAGGAAATGGGAATGCAGGAGAAGGCCGTTGGCGTGAGCCCTGTTGGCTGCGCCGTGTTTGCATACAATTATATCGACATCGACTGGCAGGAGGCCGCCCATGGACGCGCTCCAGCCTGCGCCACCGCCATCAAGCGTCTGTGGCCCGACCGTCTGGTGTTCACCTATCAGGGCGACGGCGACATGGCTTGCATCGGCACAGCCGAGAGCATACACGCCCTCAACCGTGGCGAGAATATCACGCTCATCTTCATCAACAACGCCATTTATGGTATGACTGGCGGACAGATGGCTCCTACCACACTCATCGGACAGAAGACCTCGACATGTCCTTACGGACGCGAGCCTAAGCTGCACGGATGGCCGCTCAACCTCAGCGAGGTGGCTGTCACTCTGCCTGGCACTTGCTTCGTGTCGCGCCAGAGTGTTGAGAACGTGGCTTCGATACGCAAGGCCAAGGCTGCCATCAAGAAGGCGTTCACAGCATCGATGGAGGGCAAAGGCTCATCATTGGTAGAAATCGTTGCCACCTGCAACAGCGGATGGAAGATGTCGCCGGTGAATGCCAACAAGTGGATGGAAGAGAACATGTTCAAACAGTACCCGAAGGGTGACTTAAAAGACACGACAAACCTATGAAAGCAGAGATTATTATAGCAGGTTTCGGAGGACAGGGCGTGCTCTCTATGGGCAAAATTCTTGCCTACTCCGGACTAATGGAAGATAAAGAGGTGACATGGATGCCCGCCTACGGACCTGAGCAGCGTGGTGGCACAGCCAACGTAACTGTAATCGTGAGCGAAGAGCGCATTTCCTCGCCTATCCTCAGCCACTACGACGTGGCTATCGTGCTCAACCAGCCGTCGCTCGACAAGTTTGAGCCCAAAATCAAGAAGGGTGGCATTCTTATCTACGATGGTTTCGGCATCATCAATCCTCCCACTCGAAAGGATATCAATGTCTATCGCATCGACGCTATGGACAAGGCTGCCGAACTGAAGAACTCGAAGGTGTTCAACATGATTGTGCTTGGCGGACTTCTTAAGGTTTGCCCCATCGTGAGCACCGAGGGCCTCAACAAGGCTCTCTTCAAGACTCTGCCCGAACGCCACCACGGCCTCATTCCTCTCAACATGAAGGCTGTGGACGAGGGTATGAAGATTATTGAGCAGATTCAAGCTGCTGAATAAATCGTTTTTTGATGAAAATGAACTTAATTTTTTATAACTCTCTAATTATTAAGAGCGGGCTGCAGCGATTGCACCCCGCTCTTTTTTTTAACATTTAACATTCCACACCCAACATTCCTCACTCAACACTCAACATTCAATCATTCTTCATCGCCAACGGCGACCATTCAACATTCAACATTCCACATTCCACATTATTTTTGTTTCCTCGGGAGGTAACAAATTTTTCTCCCCGAGGAAACGCATTTTTTGTCCTTAGAGAGAAACGCAAATGTAAGCAATTAACAAGTTAACAATTTAACAAATTAACATTTTGCGCCATTAGTCTCTACAAAATTGTGGAGCCGATGAAGAGGCAAGAAATGTTAAAATGTTAATTTGTTAATTTGTTAATTCATCACATTCATGATATACGGCGAGGAAGGGAGCATGGTAAGTATAGCTCATATTTATCTTTATATATGAACGGCAATCTGTAGGAGGGTATGGCATCCCTGCCATACCCACTCTGCCATGATTGTACAGCCAATTTAGTGGGTATGGCAAGGATGCCATACCCTCCTACTATATGTTAAGATAATTCTGAACTGTTACTTATATTACAAATGAGTACATCGTCCTCCTTAACCTTAACCTTATCCTCTATGAGGGAAACGTACTTGTATCGCTTCCTCAAAGCGATTCTTTATCTCACTGACAAGTTCGTGTTTTTCTGCCTCGTCAGAAGCGTAAAGGTGGATATTGTATAGGAATTGAGCCTTTATTATTTCCAAATCAGACGGTTTCTTTCCACGATTATTTTGGAATATGAACATTTGTATGGCTTCCGCCTCGTCATTAACAGTATGGGTAGTGCATGAAGCATTGACATTACCCAATGCTTGCATATATCAGAAAATTCACTTATATTAGTGCTGCAAAAAACTCATATAAAGAATATCTGACATATGGCAAAGGTAAACATAAAATCTG
>ULYE01023734.1_pt1 | contig 9756 bp, 3 predicted proteins | sample 1961921 | NCBI WGS metagenome assembly ULYE01 (sample SAMEA4835856, study PRJEB28245) | human gut metagenome | biome: gut microbiome; material: fecal sample | place: Denmark | collected 2008 | reverse complement strand
GAGGCTGCTGCGAAGGCCGCGCTCAAGGCCGCCGAGATGGAGGCAAAGCTCGCCGCCATGGATCCCGAGAAAGCGGCCAAGGTCCGTGCGGCGCTTGCCGCCAAGGCCGCCCGCGACAAGCAGAAAAAGGAGGCGTAAGGCCCATGGCACATCGCTCTGTTATTCCGTTTGGCCCGCAGCACCCGGTGCTGCCCGAGCCGCTTCATCTGGACCTGGTGATCGAGGACGACCGCGTCATCGAGGCAATTCCGCAGATCGGCTTTGTGCACCGCGGACTCGAGAAGCTCACCGAAAAGCGCGACATGCATCAGTTTGGCTACATCGCCGAGCGCATCTGCGGCATTTGCGCCGTGGGCCACAGCTGCGGCTATGCCAGCGCCTGCGAGCACATGCTCGACATCGAGGTGCCCGGTCGCGTGCAGTATATCCGCACCATCTTGCATGAGCTTTCGCGCATCCACTCGCATCTACTGTGGCTGGGACTGCTCGCCGATGCCTTTGGTTTTGAGGCGCTGTTCTATCGGTCGTGGACCCTGCGCGAACAGATTCTCAAGATCTTCGAGAGCACGTGCGGCGGGCGCGTGATCCTTTCGATTAACGAGATCGGCGGCCTTAAGCACGACATTGAGGACTCCGAGCTGGCGGGTATTGTCCAGACGCTCGACGCCATGCGCCCCGACTACGAGGCCCTGGTGCATACGTTTTTGGACGACAATAGCTGCGGCGAGCGCCTGCATGGCGTGGGCGTGATCAGCAAGAAGGACGCGCTGGATCTGTCGATGGTCGGCCCGTTTGGCCGCGCCTCGGGCGTGGATTACGACGTGCGCATGTTTGGCGACGGCGCCTATGCGGACCTGGCTGCATTTGAGCCCATCGTTGCCACCGACGGCGACTGCTATGCCCGCTGTCAGGTGCGTTGTGCCGAGGTCACGCAGGCCATGGACATCATCAAGGAGCTTGTGGGCAAGATTCCGCACGACGGTATCGGCGGGCGCACCAAGCTTGCGCCAGCCGACGGCGCGCGCGGCGAGGTTGTGATTGAGCAGCCGCGCGGTGAGGCGTATTACTATGTGCGCGGCAACGGCACCAAGAACCTGGACCGCTTCCGCGTGCGCACGCCGACGTCGCAGAACCTGGCGGGTCTGACACATGCGCTGCAGGGCGTGCTCCTTGCCAACGTGCCCATGATTATCCTGACCATCGACCCCTGTATTAGCTGCACGGAAAGGTAGGCGCGGCATGAGTTTGCTGACATTTGCCAAGACGGCCTTGGGTTCCATGGTCAAACAGCCGGTCACGGTGTGCTATCCGCAGGAGAAGCTGGCGGCGCCCGAGCGCTTGCGCGGGCACATCGTCAACGACATGGACGTGTGCATTTGCTGCGGCATGTGTGCGCGCCGCTGCCCGGCGGGTGCGCTCGCGGTCGATCGCAAGGGCGGAACGTGGTCGATCGACCCGTACGCCTGCGTGGTGTGCGGTGAGTGCATCGAGAGCTGCCCCAAGCACTGCCTGACTATGGACACCGCCCGTACTCCAGTCGCAGCGGACAAGACTCCCACGGTAGAAACCAAACCGGAGTAGCTCTGGAATGGGGCCGGTGGGGCAAAAATGCCCCACCGGCCCCGCGCTTAAACGCGCGGCTGTGCCGTCGCGAACAAAACTATGCCGGATTACGGGGCTGGATAGCGAACCTTCGACCATACAGAAAATTGCAAAAACAAAACCGCAGGTAGATAGTCTGCCGTTTTTCAAAAAATGGAGGTATGGATAAGGGTCCCGACATTAGCCCCGTAATCCGGCATAGTTTTGAAATGACATCATATTCGTAACAGCCCTTGATCTCCCATGGGCAGAGGGAAACGGATCATTTTGGCCTTGCGAGGGCTGCCACGTGACCCGTCTGCCACGAAATGGGCCCATCTACTACGTTTAGGCCGCTGTCCCCAACCACGACGAATTACGCAAAAACAAAACCGCAGGTAGAACGTCTGCGGTTTTCCATGAAACGCGGTTATGGTCGGGAGTATCGGGTCAAACGTAGTAGATGGGCCAGTTTCGTGGTGAGCACCACCAATTGATTCCCCGGGGACGGAGGAAAACGGATCATTTTTGCCTGATGGCTCCGAGTCGCACCCGTTTTCCTGCGAAAACGCCGTGTCTCAACTTTGGTGAGACATTTGTCTCACGCCCAAAACCGAATCTGGAACATGTGTCACCTGCCCTAATTGTGTCTCATTCCGTAACTTTAGGCTGATGCAAGGTCTGAGACCGCGAGAAGGGAGACGCGATGAGTAAGTACACGAGGGGTCTCTTGGCGGTGATACTTGCCGTAGTGCTTGTGTTGCCGGCTGCAGCATTTGCCATGCTGCCCGAGGCCAACGCCAGGTCCAGCACAGGAATGGACGGACCGGCCATGACCGGAAAAACGGTCGTCGACCCCGATACCAGCAACTACTGGAAGTTCTGGGCCGGCGGCTATGACGGCAAGGAAGTAACAACTCAAAACGTCGGCCGAATCTGGACCGACAAGACGGTCAAGGAAACCGCGGCAAACGAAGAGTCGGATTTCCTGACCACGCTGTCTGCTATCTCTTCGACATCCGATACGACGGTCTCCGGCAAACCGCTCGACATCGTGCTGGTGCTGGACGCTTCTGGTTCGATGAATGACCCTATGGGCGCTGGAGATTCCCCCCAGCGTATCGTTGCGCTCAAGAATGCCGCCAACAGCTTCATCGGTACCATCGCCAAGCAAAACGAGAAGATCAAGGATGAAAACAAGCAGCATCAGGTTGCCATCGTTAAATTTGCAGGCAAGAAGAAGAGCGATGAGGTCGGTAATGATAAGTATCGCGAAGGCCTCAACACCTACAACTACTCGCAGACAATGCAAAAGTTGACGGCGTGCTCGGGTAATGGTGCAAAGAGCCTCAAGGAAACAATCAATTCCATTACGCCTGCCGGTGCCACGCACGCCGACTATGGCCTGCAGCTGGCCGAGGGCATTTCGTCTGAGCGTGCTGATGCCAAGAAGGTCGTTGTCTTCTTCACCGATGGCTCGCCCACGAGTTGGGACGGATTCGAGAACGAAGTTGCCAATGACGCTATCAACAGCGCCAAGAAGATCAAGGATAAAGGTGCCGACATTTATACGATCGGTATTTTTAGCGGCGTAAACCCCAGTGCCGTCCCCACGGCTGAAGGCACAAGCAAAGAGAATAAGTTCATGCATGCCGTGTCGAGCAATTATCCTGTTGCCTCGTCAAGCATTACTTACAAGAATCGCCGTGAAGTGTGGACCATCGATTATGGCAAACGTGCGGAAAACTCCGATTACTACAAGTCGGCAACCAGCGCCTCTGAGCTCGAGAAAATCTTCGAAGAGATCTCCGGAAGCATTATCCAAACTGGTTACCCGACCGAAGTTCACGGCGGATATGGCGAGCATAAGTCTGGCTACATTACGTTTACTGACGAGCTGGGCGACTTTATGCAGGTCGACAACTTTACGTCTGTCGTGTACAACGGCGAAACGTTTGCCAAACCGGCAATAAAGACTGAGGGCAATGTCGACACCTATACATTTACTGGTGCCGCCGCGAACTTGGTTATCACCGTTCAGCATGCCGAAGAGGGCGAGCCTCAGACCGGCGATATCGTAACGGTTAAGATTCCTGCGTCGCTGATTCCGCTGCGCCACTTTAAGATCACCGACGGCGTGCTTACGGTCGACAATACTGAGCCCATTCAGGTGAACTACACCTCAAGCGTTAAGAAAGAAGCGCTCGATAACCTGTTTACGCCCAAGAACGTAAAGGGGCTCGAGGACTACATCAAGAGCAATACGACCACCGCGGAGAACGGTTCCAAGACCGTTAACTTCTACGCGAACAAGTGGAACGCTGGCGCGCTGGGCGACACGATCGCGAACTTTGAGCCTGCCGACACCAACCGCTATTACTATTTCCAGAAGCAGACTCCCATTTACACGGATAAGAACTGCACGACGCCCGCAACGGGTTCGCTGGCTGTCGGCAGCAAGTATTACTACAAGGATGAGTTTGAGGCGCTGGGCGCAGACGGTAAGGCCGAATCCCGCACTGCTGTTATCGAGTTTACCGGCGGACGCGCCGCGGGCTTTAAGGGCGCTGTCGTGTCCGATGCGAGCGGAAACCTGTCGTTTAGCAAGGGAACCGCACGCCTGGCCTTTATTGATGAGCTCCACACCACCAAGGAGAGCGTGGGCGGTAACCTCACCGGCACCGTGACCGACGTGCTCAACCCCAAGTGGAACAACATGTCTGCAAAGGCGAACGCCACAGAGGTTGACGTCCATCTGGGCAACAACGGCAAGATTAGCTATAAGTACGACATGACGCCGACAACGGTGGATACCAAGGCCGGCTTTGGCCTGACCAAGGTACTCGAGGGCCGCGACTGGACGGATACGGACGAGTTTAAGTTTGAGCTCTCCGCGACGTCCGAGAATGACGCCCCGATGCCCGCATCCGCATCCGCGACCGTGACCAATGCCGCCCTGGACGACAAGGGCAAGGCAGCTATCGACTTCGGCGAGATCACCTACAACAAGCCGGGCGAGTACACCTATGAGGTCCGCGAGGTCAAGGGCGACGCCGGTGGCATTACCTACAGCAAGAACGTTGCCACGTTCAAGGTGACTGTGACGGTTAACGCCAAGGGCGAGCTTAAGGCCGACGTTGAAAAGACCTCGGGTGAGACTAAGTTCACGAACACCTATAGCGCCAAGACGGAAACCCCGCTGACTCTTGAGGCTACCAAGACGCTCACGGGGCGCCTGATGGCCGACGGTGAATTCAAGTTTACGTTGAGCTACGCGGGGCACGACGAGGTCCTGCTGAACGCAACCAACAAGAGTGGCAAGGTTGAGTTCGGTCCGCTGACGTACACGACCAAGTCGCTCGTCAAGCTTGTCGAGGAAGACAAGGCGTCGTTTGACGCCAGCGCAGATAAGCCCACGTGGACTATTCATTACATTGCTGCCGAGCAGACCGGCGAGCTGCCTGCGGGCGTGAGCGCTACCACGGCGGCAATTGACGCATATGTGACCGTTGCCGACAACGGCGATGGCACCCTGACGGCGACGGCTGTCTACGGCGACGCCGGCAACGAGTTTGTGAACGCCTACACTGCCGCATCTGTCGAGGCATCGCTTGCGGGCAAGAAGAATCTGCAGGTTCCTGATGGCCTGACCCCGGCTGACATTGCCGGCAAGTTCACCTTTACCGTGACCGGTGAAGAGGGCGCACCCATGCCCGCGAACGCGAGCGTGACCAATGATGCCAAGGGCAAGGTCGACTTTGGCAAGATTACCTTTACGCTCGACGACCTCAACAAGGCTCTGGGCGAGAAGCCCGAGAAGCGCGAGCACACCTTTACCTACACCGTGACCGAGTCCGGTAAGGTTGCTGGCGTGACCAACGACGCCAAGCTGTCGCGCGAGGTTTCCTTCACCGTGACCGATGACGGCAAGGGCAATCTGAGGGTGTCCCGCAAGTCGGATGGCAGCGCAGCCTTTACGTTCATCAATACCTATAGCGTGACGCCCAAGGATTCCAGCGTCACCGACAAGATCAAGGCGACCAAGTACCTGACCGGGCGCGACATGGCTGAGGGCGAATTCTCCTTCGAGCTCGTCGAGGGCGAGGGCAAGGACGCCAAGGTCGTTGCCACCGGCAAGAACGCCGCCGATGGCAAGATCACGATGAGTCCCATCGAGTACACCAAGGCCGGAACGCACACCTACACGCTGCGCGAGGTCAAGGGCAACATCGGTGGTATCACCTACGATGCCGCGACCTACACCATCGAGACTGTCGTCAAGGACAACGGCGACGGCACGCTCGGTGTAGAGCACAAGCTGAAGGACGTCGACGAGGCGAAGTTCACCAACTCCTACAAGCCTGGCTCCAAGGACTCCAGCGTCACCGACCAGATCACCGTGACCAAGTCCTTGGACGGCCGTGACCTCAAGGCCGGAGAGTTCCGCTTCGAGCTCGTCGAGGGCAATAACGTAGTTGCCACCGGCACCAACAATGCTGACGACAAGATCGTGATGGATCCCGTCACCTACACTGCTGCCGGCGAGCACATCTACACGCTGCGCGAGACCAAGGCCGGTGCCACCGAGAACGGCATCACCTACAGCACCGCCGAGTACACCATCGTGACCACCGTCACGGACAACGGCGACGGCACCCTCAGCGTGGAGCATAAGCTGCAGAACGCCGAGAAGGCGACCTTCGAGAACACCTACACGGTGATCCCCAAGAGCTCCAGCGTCACCGACCAGATCACGGCGACCAAGGTCCTGACCGGGCGCGATCTCAAGGAAGGCGAGTTCTCCTTCGAGCTCGTCGAGGGCAACGATGTTGTCGCCACCGGCAAGAATGACGACCGCGGCAAGATCAAGATGAGCCCCATCGAGTACACCGCTGCCGGCAAGCATACCTACACGCTGTGCGAGGTCCCGGGCGACGCCAACAACGGCATCACCTACGACGGCAAGACCTACACCATTGAGACGACCATCACCGACAAGGGCGACGGCACGCTCGAGGCGAAGCATGTCCTGAATGGAGCCGACGAGGCGAAGTTCAACAACAGCTACAAGCCGAATCCTGACGAGTTCAGCGTCACCGACCAGATCACCGCGAATAAGGTCCTGACCGGACGCGAGCTTGCTGCCGGCGAGTTCTCCTTCGAGCTCGTCGAGGGCGAGGGCAAGGACGCCAAGGTCGTCGCCACCGGCACCAACAATGCCGAAGGCAAGATCACGATGAACGCCGTGAAGTACGACAAGCCCGGCAAGCACACCTACACGCTGCGCGAGGCCAAGGGCAACGCCGGCGGTATCACCTACAGCGATGCCAAGTTCACCATCGAGACCACCATCACCGATAACGGCGACGGCACTCTCAAGGCCGAGCATGTCCTGAAGGGCACCGAGCCCGCCGAGTTCAAGAACACCTACAGCGTGACCCCGCTCGACGCAGAGCTCGACTTTGACCTGAGCAAGGCCATCGACGGTCGCGACTGGACGGACTCCGACAAGTTCAGCTTTACCATCACCGCTCCCGAGGGCACCCCGCTGCCCGAGCCTGCAACCGTAACTGTGAGCAAGAAGGACGCGAAGGACGGCATCGCCGCCATCAAGTTCGGCAAGATTCACTACACGGCTGCCGGAACCTACAAGTACGAGATCCGCGAGAACGCGGGCAGCGCGGCCGGCATGACGTATGACGGACATGTCGCGACCGCCGAAGTGACCGTGACTGATAACGGCAAGGGCGTCCTGACCGCCAACGTCACCAAGAAGGAAAGCGGCCGCTTCACCAACACGTACCGCTCTGAGCTCGATTACGCCGCGGCCGGCGGCCTTAAGCTCAGCAAGACCCTCTCCGGACGTCCCATGACCGAGGGTCAGTTCACCTTTACCGTGACGCCCGCCGACGAGGCTTCGGCCATCGCGCTCGGCCTGCACGAGGGCGCCAACGTGTACAAGTCCCCTGCAACGGCAGAGGCAACGGTTGGTCTGATCGACATCCTGGCCGGCCATGAGGTCAAGTTTACGCAGGCTGCCGCGGGTAAGACCTTTACATACACCGTTGCCGAGAAGAACGATGGCCTGCCCGGCTACACCTATGACGACGCTGTCCGCACCGTGACGATCGCTATCGCCGACGATGGCGCCGGCACGCTCACTGCCACCACGACCGTTACTGGCAACCCCGATAAGGGAACGCTGGTAACCGAGTACAAGACTGGTACCGCTACGGTCGAGAGCGCCGTGGTCCCGTTCGTCAACAGCTATAGCGCCACGACCGATGCACCTGGTGGTGCCGTTGCTCAGGTCGTTGCCACCAAGACCCTGACCGGTCGTCCGCTGGCCGATGGCGAGTTCTACTTTGGCATCGCCTATGCGGGCGAGAAGGAAGCCATCGAGGGTACGTGCGTTACCAACGTTAACGGCCAGGTGAGCTTTGGCGCTCTGCATTACACGACCGAGATGCTCGCCGATCTGGTAAACGCCAAGCGCGCCATTCGTACCGACACGGATGCCAAGCTTGCATGGACTATCGGTTACACCGCCTTTGAGTTCACGCCGCAGCTCGCGGCTAAGGGCATCACGGCCGCAACGCCGAGCTTTAGCTTTAAGGTCATCGTCGTCGACAACGGTGACGGGACCCTGACGGCGACGCCCGCCTACGACGGCATTCAGCCCTTGTTCGAGAACGTCTACGGCGCCGATGCCGTTGACGCTGCGCTCGCCGGCACCAAGAAGCTCCAGGCAGCCGAGGGCCTGACCCCGGCCGACATCGCGGGCAAGTTCACCTTCACCGTGACTGCCGACGAGGCTGGTGCCCCGATGCCCGAGCACACAACCGTGACCAACGACGCGGCCGGCAACGTGGACTTTGGCAAGATCCACTTTACGCTCGACGATCTCAACCGCGCCCTGGGCGTGACGGACGATGCGACCGATAAGGCCGAGGCAGACGAAGCTGACGAGGCCGAGGCTGAAGAGGCAGAGGATGAAGAGGCCGACGCCGACGCTGATGCCAACGCCGACGAGCCCAGCGACGAGTCCGAGCCCGCAGCCCCCACCGCCCCGCGCTCGCACACCTTTACCTACACGGTGACCGAGTCCGGTAGCGCCCCTGGCGTGACCAACGACGCCAGCGCCACGCGCAAGGTTTCCTACACCGTGACTGACGACGGCGCCGGACACCTGAGGGTCGTGCGCAACGGCGACGACGGTGCGGCCTTCACATTCACCAACACCTACAGCGTGACGCCCACCGATTTTTCCGTGACCGATAAGGTCAAGACCGTCAAGCGTCTGACCGGCCGCGACCTTGCGGCTGGCGAGTTCACGTTTGAGCTGCTCGAGGACGGCGTGACTGTCGCTAGTGGCACCAACGACGCCAACGGTGACGTTACGCTGAGCCCGATCCGCTACGAGGCGCCCGGTACGCACACGTACACGCTGCGCGAGGCTTGCCCCAACGCGCTCGGCCTGTACAAGGGCGTCACCTATGACGGCACGACCTACACCGTCGTGACCACCGTCTCCGACAACGGCGACGGCACGCTGACCGCGACGCACGAGCTCGAGGGAACTACCGAGTCGGCTGGCTTTACCAACAAGTATCACGCCATGCCCACGCAGGCTTCCATCGGCGCTATCAAGGTGCTCGAGGGACGCGAGCTCAAGAAGGACGAGTTTAGCTTTAAGCTCGTTGGCGAGGACGTCGAGTCCACCGTCACCAACGATGCCGACGGCAAGGTCAACTTCGACAAGTTCGAGTACGACGAGCCTGGTACGTACGTTTACACCATCAGCGAGGTCAAGGGCGACGAGGCCGGTATGACCTACGACAAGTCCGTCTTTACCGCGACCGTCAATGTGGTCGACGACGGCGAGGGCAACCTCAAGGCGAACATCGCCTTTACCAAGGGCGACAAGAGCGTCGAGGGTATCGTGTTCAACAACACGTACAAGAAGCCCGAGACGCCCGCGCCGACGCCCGATCCCGGCACGCCCAAGACCGTGACGAACATCGTCAAGACGGTCAAGGGTTTCCTGCCCACCACGGGTGACCAGCAGGCAGCCGCACTGCTCATGGCATTCGTCATTGCCATGGCCGGCGTCGGAGCCCTGGTCTGGGGTATCCGTAAGCGCTAGGCACGCTGGCAGCGCCCGGGGCCAGAAGG
>ULYE01034991.1_pt1 | contig 9762 bp, 10 predicted proteins | sample 1961921 | NCBI WGS metagenome assembly ULYE01 (sample SAMEA4835856, study PRJEB28245) | human gut metagenome | biome: gut microbiome; material: fecal sample | place: Denmark | collected 2008 | reverse complement strand
GTAAAACAACAAGAAAAGTGTAAAGTAAAATCAGTCATAGTCATACACCTTTCTTTAATGGTCTTAATGTCTTTTTAGGATATATGAAACAATATAAAGGGAGATATTGGACCAGTAATGACTGGTCGTCTGAAACAATATTTTTCAAGGAACGTGAATGGAGATATATTCCATTAGTTCAAAATCGTGAGGCTTATTTCTTACCAGAAGAAGAATTTCTAGATGAGACATTGCGCAAAGAACGTCAAAAAGAGCTCATAAAAAATAATTATATTTTACAATTTACGTTGGATGATATTGAGAAAATAGGAATATCTGATGACAGAGATATGCAGTGGTTGAATAATGAAATTAGTTTAGGAAAATTCTCTGACGATATTCTATTTAAAGTAGAGAAAATTAAATTCCATTGATTTAGAGATTACTTGGAGGTAATATGAAACATGCTGGTTAAACAAGTTATCAAACATATAGGCAATTGTTATATTGTCTTTACAAAGTGCTATACTATTAATTGAGCATAAACTGGTAAATGAAAAATATTGAGAAATTTATAAGAAATCCATTGGGAATTATTGCATTATTCCTATCCGTTATTTATGGAATAGCAGGATATGTTATAAGTAATGCTATTTCATATTTACATGGAAGTTGTGAGCGATTGCCTTTGATATATTTTATCGTTTTCTTTCCGCTAATATTATTGGTGGCATTCATTTACTTAGTGGTGAAGCATAATGTAAAATTATATGCACCTAAGGATTTTGACAATCAAGATGGTTTTTTAGAGGCAAATGGGAAGAAGATAAAACCACATGAGCCGACAGAAACATTGAAGCATTCTGAAAAAATACCTGGTTCTCAAAAGAAATCAAGTTTTTGCATGCTTACATATTCTTCTACTATTAATAAGGGAAAAGAATGGATGATTTCAGAAGAATCAGCTCTGAAGAAATATTCAACAGACCATGAAATGGAAATTAAAACGGAGATCAGTTTAGGTCGTAACTATGTTTGTGATGGAATAGCTCAGAAAAATGGCAATACTTATTTGTTCGAGGTAAAGCGAGAATCTTCTTTAGGTAATTTTGATATAATATTAAGAAGATTAGTTGCTCTTCAAGTTATTTTGGAGAACAAAAGATACGAGAATTTGAATTTTATTCTGATTTTCATCTCTGATACAAAAATAGAAGAGAATAAAATGAATGATTTGTATGGTAAAGCAAAACAGGTTATTCCGAATTTCGAGATAGTGAATTATACGGTAGATGAGATAGTAAAAATGAAGCCATAAAACATTCCTCATTTTCTAATCAAGAGAAAGGGGAGCTGAAAAATAACTATGAGCATTGGGCTGACGTTACATTGAAGGGTATTAAGCAAAGGTTGCGTGATAGTGACAAATTGCATGAATAAGCATGCCCCCAAGAATGAAATGGAACAAGGTATTGATTTGCAAAATCGTTGGAGACAATTTGTGAAGAGCAAATGAATAATACCGTGTTAATTCGTAATTCAAAACTCAAAATTGCCAACGGCAACCATTCAACACTCAACATTGCGCACAGCGCGTAATTCAACATCGGCTTCGCCGACAATTCAACATTCAACATTCAAAACTCAACATTCTATTTCCCCATCCGACTGGCGGCACGCGCAGAGCGATACTGCGGTGGGGAACAACCTGATTAACTGATTAATTGGTAAAACTCATGAAATCTTATTTGTCTCTGAAACCAGGCGCAACCTTTTTCTTAGGTAGCTCCAGAACTCTCGTATACCATAAAGACGATGTGGAGATCATCTATCGTCATAAAATGGATGGAAAGAAGTATCGTAGAGATTTTAACCAATCAAGACCATACCAAGTTTGGCTTGATGTCGATGAATGGTGGTGAAACGATGGGCTTGGGTATGGATGTAGACATCACAGAGATAGAAGATAAGTTTACTCCTGCAGCCCTCCCTTTCCATCCCTTGGTGGCAGATGTATGCAAAGCATTGATGAAAGTGAGCAACAAACTCTATAATGAAATCTCTAGTAACTGCCCTTTGAAGCTATGGAAAGATAGGCTAAAGGCTGTATGGGGAGACGAAACAAGATAAAACATCTGCAAAATCTGATAAATCCGTATTCAGAAAGAAATGAATACTGATATTTCTGATTTTACTGATGCTCCGCCTTGATCCAAGTATATTGGTTGTTTGTATTAGCACTCAACATTCTTGCTTAGGCAAGCGGCAAAGCCGATTACAACATTGCGCACTGCGCATAACTCAAAATCCCTAATTGAACAATTCAACATCGGCTTCGCCGACAATTCAAAACTCAAAACTCAAAATTCTAAAATATATGCGTAATTTTAAAGACATTAAAGTCGCTGTAGCTGGTACTGGCTACGTAGGACTGAGTATAGCTACATTGCTATCTCAGCACCATCATGTAACAGCAGTAGACGTAATCCCTGAAAAGGTAGAGAAGCTAAACAACAAGATTTCTCCCATCCAGGACGATTATATCGAGAAGTATTTGGCAGAGGAGCCATTAAACCTTGTTGCCACACTCGATGGCAAGTCAGCTTATGCAGATGCCGACTTCGTGGTTATTGCAGCTCCTACCAACTATGATCCAGTAAAAAATTACTTTGATACGACTCATGTAGAGGAAGTGATAGATTTGGTATTGGAAGTAAACCCTAATGCCATTATGGTCATCAAGTCAACAATCCCAGTTGGCTATACCCGTAATCTCTACTTAAAATATGCCCAGAAGGGAGTAAAGAAGTTCAACCTTCTCTTTTCTCCAGAGTTCCTTCGTGAGAGCAAAGCCCTCTATGATAATCTCTACCCAAGCCGCATCATCGTAGGTTATCCCAAGATTATCAACAAACCCGAGTTCGAAGCCGAAAATAACGCCATCGAGTCTGTAACTGACGTAGAGATGTTGAAAGAAGCTGCTCACACTTTTGCTGCTCTTTTGCAGGAAGGAGCCATTAAGGAAGACATTCCGACATTGTATGTCGGAATGAAAGAGGCTGAGGCAGTCAAACTCTTCGCCAACACTTACCTTGCCCTTCGCGTAAGCTACTTCAACGAGCTTGATACTTACGCCGAAGTCAAAGGTCTTGACTCCAAGGCAATCATTGAAGGTGTAGGTCTCGACCCCCGTATCGGCACCCACTACAATAACCCATCCTTCGGTTACGGTGGTTACTGCTTGCCCAAGGACACCAAGCAGCTCCTTGCCAATTATGCCGATGTTCCTCAGAACATGATGTCAGCCATTGTAGAGTCAAACAAGACTCGCAAGGACTACATCGCCGACGCTGTCCTCCGCAAGGCTGGTTATTACACAGAAAACGGTCAGTGGGATGCAAGCAAAGAGCAGACATGTGTCATCGGTGTATACCGCTTGACTATGAAGTCTAACTCAGATAATTTCCGCCAGTCTGCCATCCAAGGCATCATGAAGCGTGTAAAGGCAAAGGGCGCAGAGGTTATCATCTACGAGCCAACCCTTGAGGATGGCACTACATTCTTCGGCAGCAAGGTGGTTAATAATCTCGAAGAGTTTAAGTCTCAGAGCAAGGCCATCATTGCTAACCGCTTCGATGATTGCTTGAAGGACGTTGAAGCAAAAGTTTATACACGCGATATCTTCCGTAGGGACTAATTTGAATGTTGAATGTTGAATTGTCGGCTTTGCCGATGTTGAATTGTGAATTTTGAATTAAGAATTCTCAACTCACAATTCAAAACTGAATAATTCGTCATCGCAGGCTTCAGCCGAGAATAACTCAACACTCAACATTCAACATTCAACATTGCCAAAGGCAACCATTCAACATTCAAAACTCAAAATTCAAAATTGATAATATGGTAAATTACAATATAAATCTCGAAGGCAAGACTGTCCTCGTGACAGGTGCCGCTGGCTTTATAGGTAGCAACCTTGTAAAGCGTCTTTTCCACGATGTAAAGAACATTAAAGTTATCGGAATCGATTCCATTACCGACTATTATGATATCAACATCAAGTATGAACGTCTAAAGGAAATTGAGGCAATTGCCGATGGATTAATTCATGATAATTCGTGTGAAATTCATGGTAATTCGTGTCCAAAAGAAGTATGGCAGTTTGTTCACGCCTCTATCGCCGACAAGGAAGCTGTAGAAAAGATATTCACCGAAAACAATATCTCTGTTGTTGTAAACCTCGCAGCTCAGGCAGGTGTTCGTTACAGCATCACAAATCCTGATGCTTATATCCAGAGCAACCTTATAGGTTTCTATAACATTCTTGAAGCATGTCGCCACCATGAAGTAGAGCATCTTGTTTATGCTTCTTCATCATCAGTATATGGCAGCAACAAGAAGGTTCCATATTCAACAGATGACAAGGTGGACAACCCCGTGTCTCTTTATGCAGCCACCAAGAAGAGCAACGAGCTTATGGCTCATGCATATAGCAAACTATACAACATACCTTCTACAGGCCTCCGCTTCTTCACTGTATATGGTCCTGCTGGTCGTCCTGACATGGCTTACTTCGGTTTCACCAACAAGCTTGTTAAAGGCGAGACTATCAAGATTTTCAATTATGGCAACTGTAAGCGCGACTTTACTTTTGTAGATGACATTGTAGAAGGCGTAGTCCGTATTATGCAGCACGCTCCAGAGAAGCAGAACGGTGAGGACGGTCTTCCTATTCCTCCATACAAGGTATACAACATCGGCAACAACTCTCCCGAAAACCTCCTTGACTTCGTTACCATCCTCCAAGAAGAGCTTGTACGTGCAGGAGTATTGCCTAAAGACTATGACTTCGAAGCACATAAGGAACTTGTTCCTATGCAGCCTGGTGATGTGCCAGTTACTTATGCTGATACAACACCATTGGAGCAAGACTTCGGTTTCAAGCCAAACACAAGTCTAAGAGAAGGATTGAGACGCTTTGCTGAATGGTACGCTCGTTATTACAAAAATTAATTCTTGTTCATAATTGTACAACTCACAATCGCAGGCGTTAGCCGAGAATAACTCAATACTCAACATTCAAAATTCATCATTGACAATACCCTGGGTATAAGGTATTTACATGCAATGCGCTCTGTAAGGGCAACTGTAAAAAGAACTATAAGTCTATGCTTCCATGTTACTATGTTGAAAAATAGATGAGGTGAAGGAATGTGCTTAGCAATCCTTCACCCATACAAATCCCTGAAGATAATTAAAGATTCGTGTCAAAATCCTTGTAAAAATGGAAGATATACCTTATCTTTGTACTGTAGTTTAAAAAAGTAAGGAGGAATATAAAATGAACACTATCATTATAGATGACCCAATGGTATATCAAGGAGGCGAGATGTTTGCAAAACAGAATCATGTTAGCTTGAAGGAACTTGTGAATAATTATGTAGCAAGTTTAGCTGCTAAGGTCCAGTCTCGGAATAAAAATGCAGCCGACGTCAGCTTTACTCAAACAGACGCATTTAAGAAAGCAATGGATTATATGGACTCTTTTGTTGCTGACGATTTTACGACTCCTGTACCTGTCAATGAAGACACAAAAGCAGTTGTAGCACATAACAAATATGGAGTATGAAAGTATTTGTTGACACTAATATATTGATTGACTACGTCTGTAGACGTGAGCCTTTCTTTCTACCTGCCAAGGCTATATTTGCCTCTGGTTATTTAGGAAAATCACAAATAGCAGTATCTGCTTTGTCTATTGTCAATTCTGTTTATATCGGTCGTAAATATGGTTCTGAAACATTAAAGTTGAAATTATCCGCATTGTCCAATTTAATAGAAGTCGTAGACATATCTGCCACATCTGTTTTACAGACCCTAAAAACAGATTGGAAAGATTATGAGGATGCACTACAATACAGTTCGGCATTGTTGTGTGGTGCAGACTGTATTATCACAAGGAACAAAAAAGACTTTGAACTTTCAACCTTGCCTGTTTATACAGCAGAGGAGTATTTGAATAATTTAGATAAAGAATAAAAACAATTCAACATTCAACACTCAAAACTCAACATTCTAATCCCCATCCGATTGGCGGCATGTGCAGAGCGATACTGCGGTGGGGAACCTAACATTAACGTCAGATTAACGATTCATTAATGATGATTAATGTTCAAGTTTAATGTAAACACGAATTTCCATAAATTGCCCATAAATTACTCATAAATTTAATTTGTGGTAAAATTCGTGTCAATTTACGGAAACTCGTGTTCAAAGACAATAAATTCACAATTGACCAATTCACAATCGCAGGCGTAGCCGAGAATAATTCAACATTCAAAACTCAAAACTCAACATTCTTATTATGATAACTTTACCCAACAAAACATATACCGCTGACGCAATCCATCTTTGTCAGATTCTCGGCAGCACTACAAAAGTCAACATGCTGAAAGTCTGTAAGAAGTTCGACCTTTATGTCAGTCCTAATCTTAAGAAGGACGAGACAGCGCGTCGCATTGCCAATGAAGTGATTGACAACCCTATCGAGATAATCAGCCGTCTTAGCAAGGTAGAACTACAGATTCTCGATGAGTTCGTAAAAGGTGACGACAGTACTTACGTTGTCCGTAAGGAGCGTAAGACTCCTTATATCCTTCAAAAGTACAACATGGTAGTGACCTATTGCGATGAAGAAAAAGGAGAATGGCACATGCTTATGCCAGCCGAACTTCGCAAGGCTCTATCTGTTGACTATAAAGTATACCTTGACCTTGCTCTGCAAGGCAAGAAAGGACCTTCAGCAAAAGACCTGAGAATGATGGCGTTTATGAAGAATCTGTATGGGGAATAAACATGCTAATTCCCTTACTTGCAACCACTGCGCCCCGAAGGGGTAACTCTTCCACAATGCGCCCTGCAAGGGCAACTGTAAAATGCATCTGAAGTCTGCCACATTATCGAGCGAGGAAAAATTATAATTAACGGATAATTAATGTTCAAAAACCAATATGGAACTAATAGCTGATTTAGAAAAATTAGAACATGATAAACCTGCAAGTTTTTTAGTTGATAATTTAAAAAAGTTAGTAGACAAAGATACGCATGTCTATTATAATTTTCCTTTGTATAGAGGTGATTTACAAGAGGATTTGCGTCAAGTTGAAATTATGATGGTATCACGTCAATATGGTGTTATCTATTTTAAGTGTATTAATACATATCATATATTGTCTAATTCGGAAAAGGAATACCTTAATGACTTGTATGAAAACATATATAGTCGATTAAGTAAAGATGTTGTGTTTCGTAAAAGTCGTAAAGAATTGAATGTTGGATTAACTTCTGTGGTTGTTATATGTGATCAATCTAACATATATAATAATACAGATTCTGAATTTATATATGTATCATTATCAAAACTTAATAATCTTCTTGATGAAGTTAGACAAGAACCTTTGTCAGATAATGTTTTTAAGCATTTGACAACATGTATAGAAGGTACGAGGAAAGTTATTCAAAAGAGAAATAGAAATATAATAAAGGGAACAAATGGTAAAAGAACGAAATCTGAAATTTTAAACGACATACAAAATAAAGAGGCAACTTTCGATATAGAACAAAAGAAGACGGCTTTAATTACTATTGAAGGTCCTCAACGAATTAGAGGATTAGCAGGTTCTGGTAAGACAATAGTTTTAACCATGAAAGCTGCATTGTATCATTTACAAAACCCAGATGAGGATATACTCTATACATATTATACTAAATCACTATATTGGCTGATACATAGTTTGATAGATAGATATTACAGAGATTTCTCTGATAATAAAGAACCTAATTGGAATAAAATTCACATTCTTCATGGATGGGGTGGTTCAGGTGTTAATGGTGTTTATTATCAAGCTTGTCTTGATAATGGAATAACTCCTATAACATTTAGTAATGCAATAGGACATGGTGTACCTCCGTTTGAATTTGCTTGTGCTGGATTGCTAAAGAATAATTTGAAACCAAAATATGATTTAATTCTTATAGATGAAGGTCAAGATTTTCCTAATTCTTTTTACCGATTGTGTTATAGGTTATCAATAAATAAAAAAATAGTTTGGGCGTATGATGATTTCCAAAATATATTTGATGTAAATCTACAGGATGAAAAAGAAACTTTTGGTAAGGATAACAAAGGTAATTATTATGTGGATTTCAACAAGATGACAAATCCATATAGAGATATTACTTTGCATGTTTGTTACAGAAATCCTCGCATAGCGTTAATTTATGCTTTTTGTTTGGGTTTAGGTATATACAATGAACATGTACTTCAACGTTTGACAGATAATGATCATTGGAAAAGTTTAGGTTTCATTGTTGAACATGGTGATTCAACTGTAGGGTCTGAAATGATAGTATCTCGACCATTGGAAAATTCACCTAGTTTTATGAATGAAGAATATGGTTTTACTGTAAATCTATTTAAATATAAGAGATTGTCAGATGAATGTGATAATATATCTTGTATGATAGTAAAAGATATTCGTGAAGAAGGATTGAATCCTGAAGATATTTGTGTGATTTGTTTGGATGATAAAAATATCAATACATATTATAACCATTTGTCTGTGGCGTTGTTAGAAAAAGGTATTCGAGTATATAATCTGCTTACCGCAGCTTATACGACAACACGTTTTTTTCAAGAGGGTCATGTGACGTTGGCAACTTTGAACAAGGCAAAAGGAAATGAAGCAGGAATGGTTTATATAATGGGTGTAGATAAAGTATTCAACGACCGTAATAATGTAATACTTAGAAATAGACTGTTTACTGCTATAACTCGAACTAAAGGTTGGGTGGTTATTTCAGGTGAAGATTCTATTGATTATTGTAAAAAGGAAATGAGTATGTTAGAAAAACAAGAGATGAAACTTTGCTTTAAACAGCCAAGTGAAGAAAGCACAAAGACTATATATGGAGGTAGTGCAAGAAGGCAGAATCAGTTTAATGACATTCAAAGAATAATCCAAAATTTACAAAATGAGGGTATGACGTTTGATGATATCATAAACCATGTCAAAGCAAAATAATACGAGTGGTAAATTTGCAACATCAATACATGATGCAAGTATAGTTTTGAAAGAATTAAAGATTCTACGTAATGAAAATCCGATGTGGAAAAAAGCCTCTGTTGATTTTCTGAAAGTTTCTAAACAAGATGATTATAAACTGATGTATGATACAGCTGTTAATAATTATGATTATAATTTAATTTTAGATGATGGTTCCATATTTCAGTTTGAGAAAGACATTAATGAAGATATGCGTTATGCTTTTATCCAAACCCCATATAATTATGTCTCTTTTATTGATTTTCTTCTGTCATTCAATGATGAACAAGAAATTCCGGATAATCCAGACGAAATAGCTGAACTTAAAAGTATATATGAAAATGAATACGAGCAAATGTTGTCAGAGCAAGGATTAAATAGCAAGGTTATTTATTTCAGATATGATGTAGATAGTGTAAGATATATGCCAAATATTCATTCTTATGCTCATTTACATGTTGGATTTGGTAATGATATTAGGATTCCATGTGCTACAATTCTTACCCCTGTCTCCTTTGTGATATTTGTTGTAAAGCACACGTATAAGAATAATTGGGAATCTTTTATTAAAGATGAAAAACGTAGAAAAAAAGTATTGCATTATGCTAATGAGCGTGAGCGTCTTAATGATGAAAAGTAAGCACTCAAATTAGGGCTTAAATTAGAAAGATGTATCTTC
>ULYE01015104.1_pt1 | contig 9766 bp, 5 predicted proteins | sample 1961921 | NCBI WGS metagenome assembly ULYE01 (sample SAMEA4835856, study PRJEB28245) | human gut metagenome | biome: gut microbiome; material: fecal sample | place: Denmark | collected 2008 | reverse complement strand
GCTTGCAAGCACCCTGCTGAGGAGCACACCAACCCACACCGTGGGTATAACCAGAAATATCCTTAATCTCCTTGGCGTAAATCCATTTTCCTTCTTCAGGAATTGGAGCTGGTCCGTGGTTTGGACCCTTTGCGACAACGCACATGTTGTCTACTTCTTTTGAATAAATCATAATCGGTATAATAAATAAATTATTAATGAAAATTCTTCACTGTATTCGAGTGGTTATACACTTTATATATAAATAATGTGTATGAACCTTACCCATTAACGATTACAAAATTACAAAAAAAGAATTATACTATACCTATTTCAAGGTATTTTTTTGTCTTCTTTTTGCTATTTCTGCATTATTTTTTTTAAATTTGCACAATAAGACATTATTGTGTATATCCAAAAACTATTACAGAACTTAAAACTTAATTCAAATGGAAAGAAAACTGTTACTTTTGATGCCTGCTTTTATGATGGTGAGTATTGGGGCATTTGCCCAGCAGCGGTCGTTTGACAATGCTTTTGCTATAGCTAAGCGTCAGGCTGCCAAGCTTGGCGTTGTGATTGACGTACAGGCTAAGGCCCGCTCTAAGGCTATGGCTGAGCGTGCCAAGGCTGCAAAGACTACACGCGAAGTTGGCTACTATGTGTTTGATAATGGCAATGGCAATGGATTTACCATAGTGTCGGGCGACAAACGTATGCCTGATATTGTGGGTTATGCCGACCGAGGCTCTTATTCTGAGGATAATGTCCCCGACAATTTAGCCAATTATCTCAAGCTCTACGAGCAGACTGTAGAGGCAGTGAAGAAGGGCGACACTTATGCCACGAGGGATATAGCCGAGGCTAAGTATCTGCGTGAGTCGGGCAAGAGTGCCAATGTGGCTGTCTCGCCATTGCTTGATGGCATCAAGTGGAATCAAAGAGAGCCTTTCAACAACCTTTGCCCTATATATGATGGCGTGAATAATGCTGCAACAGGATGTGCGGCTACGGCAATGGCGCAGGTGATGGCATATTGGCAGTATCCCAAGCAACTTATGGAAGACATTCCTGCTTACGTCACAAGAAGTTATGGAATAAGTATGCCTTCTATCAGCAAGGGCGAGCCTTATGATTGGGCTAACATGCTTCCTGATTATAGCAATGGCTACAATGAGGAGCAGGCTGACGCTGTGGCAAAGCTTATGGCTCATTGTGGATCTGCGGTTAATATGGACTATGCTCGTGAATCGGGAGCAATAATCACTACCAATGTGCTTGCCAAATACTTTGGTTATGACGGCGACTATATGGTTGACCTTATACGTTGGCAGTACTCGCTTACGGAATGGACCGAGATAATAAATCGAGAGCTTGAGGCTGCCCGCCCTATTCTTTATTCTGGCACTTCAACTGGCGGTGGACATGAGTTTGTGTGTGATGGTTCCGATGGCAATGGTCTGTATCATATCAACTGGGGTTGGGGAGGAATGCAGAATGGCTATTTCGACATTACTATCATCAATCCTGACAAAGGAGGTGTGGGTTCGGGCAATGCTCCCGACGGCTACAACCGCAGTTGCAGTATGATTGTGGGCATACGTCCCGACAATGGGGTAAAGGACAATCCCGTTGTAGAGCAGGCACCTGTCATAATTGCCAAATGGCGTTCCAACCAGCATGTTGCAACCTTGAACGAAGCTACGCGACCTAACAAGGACGCCAAATTCAGCATTAGCATAGAGGAACTTATGTACAATCAGCTCTGCAATGATTTTACTTGTAGCCTGGCAATGGGTGTAAAGAATGCTGACGGTAGTTATAGTCCTATTTCAAATGTTGCCTCGGACTGTACTATTCCAGGAAGAGGTGACGATGGATACATGGCTGGAATAATCCCTACGTTTAACATCAAATATGCTTTCCCCGTTGGTACAACAACTGTATATGGTATTTACAGCACCGATGGCAAGAAATGGGAGTGTTGTGCCTATGATGAAGTGAAACCGTTCAGGTTTATTGTGACAGCCACTGATATTGCTATTGATCACAGCAGTGTCTTGTCGGCTAAGCTGACATCCGACGATGGAGAGGTATATGCAGGAGCTTCCAACTCGTTCACTATGACCCTTAGCAACAATGCTGATGAAGACTTCATAGGTCTTGTTGACATTTATTCCAACGGCGAGGCCACACAGCCCGACCGCGCATCCAATGACATATTTGTTGTCATTCCTCCGCATTCTACTATAGAGCGTAAGGTTAGCGTTGAGGCTGAAGATGATGCCAGTGACCTTTATGTATGGCTTGTTGACAATCTTACAGAAGCAGTGTTAGTCGAGGCGCAACATTTTGATGTTAGGCAGTCGGGCGATGCTGTTGTTTCGCTTGTTGGTGTTTCAAGCAATGCCACTCCTGGTGTATTTGAGACGGAAAATGCCAAATATTTCAGCAATGTCGTGCGAGCACCTAAGGTTGAGGATGACAAGGTGGTGTTTACTTACAGTTTCCGCAACGACAACGAGGATGCCGTATTGAAATATCAGGTTGTGAATCTTAATGGTGAGACTCTTTCTGGTTATGCTTATCCCGGCCAAAAGATGTTGCCAGGCGGTGCAGTCACCGATATTACAGCCACCTTTACATTAGAGGAGCTTGGATATAGGTCGGTGCTTAACTACATAGAGGTGTACGATGAAGACAGTGGGGAATATGTATTGCCTTCATGCAAAGTGCCGGAATGGAATCTGTATATAGATGATGACAGATACTATCTGATGGGAGGCAACGAGCAGTTGGTCTATATCGTTGGAAAGAGCGACACGGGTGTAGCTGGTGTCACAATCGACAATTCTATTAATGTCTGTGGAGGCAAGGGCGAGATAGCAGTGTTTAGCATCAAGCCGTGCTCAGTGGCCGTATATAGTATTTCGGGCAGTAAGATTGCCGATGTTAAGGTTAATGCCGGAGCAGAGAAGCGCATTGCTCTGAATGCAGGCATTTATATTGTCAACGGCAAGAAGATTGTAGTAAGATAAAAAAAGGCCCCAACTATTCTAAGTACGAAGAATGGTTGGGGCTTTTTGATTTCCTTATTTATGTAGAACCAATGGTTGTTTGGGTAAAAATGGTTGTTTTTTTCAATACCCAGGGTTCTGTTTTAGGTTCGTGTTCATATCACGGCTTTTTTGTGGAATAGGAAATACCGTTGTATATCCTTTCTTGTCAGCATCCGATGGTGTGTGTATGTCATACTGTTTGTAGTATGTCCCGAATCTTATCATGTCTTGTCGTCGCCAACCTTCCCATACAAGTTCTCTGAGTCGTTCGTCAAGGATATTGCCAAGTGTGGCTGCTATTGAAGGCATTCCCACACGCAATCTCACAGCATTCAGTTCCTCATCGCCCGATTCCCCGTTCCTTACCTTGGCTTCTGCCTTCATAAGCAGCACGTCTGAATATCTGTAGAGTACAATGTCGTTGTCGGGCATACGACCGTCTGAATATGCCGTACGGTCGACCTCGTATTTCTTCATACGTGCGCCCGCCGTCTCGATATATTCGCTTGCCGTGAGGTTCTGCTCAACAGCGAGTGGCTTGTATTCGAGTGGAGTACCGTCGTCGAGAGTTACGTATTTGCCGTCTACCTCCACCTTGCCTGTATAGAAGTTCATGTAGAGGCGTGTGTCTGGCGTGTCGGTGTTGTAGCCGTTAACTGTCATGGTGTGCAGTGTGGCACAAGTTCCGTTTTCCGAAGCTCCGCCATATGCACCTCCATGTGCGTAGTGGCGTGAGCGGAAGAGATAGTGAAACTCATTAGTGTAGAGCATCTTGTCCAAAGGTATGGTGAAGATGTTTTCCTTTGAGTTCTCATTGTGTACGGCAAAGTTTTTGGTGTAATCGCTTTCGAGTGAGTATCCGGCATCCGCAATCAGGTTGCAGTAATGTATACATGTCTGCCATGCGTTGTTCTGTGTGCCGTTGATGTCGAACATAATCGTTTTGCCGTCGGGACGTGATGAGTCGGTCCAGTTGTCGTCGGCATACACCTCGGCATTGAGTGCGAGCTTGGCAAGTAGGAACCATGCCACGGGTCGTGTTACCCTTCCATAGTAGTTGCCTTGCAGGTTGCTGTGTTCATTTGGCAACAGTGGAGCCACTGTCTGCAGTTCGTTCACAATATAGCGGAACACATCGCTGCGGTTGCTCTGTTGTATGTCGGCTATCTTCTGGGTTGATGACTCAAGGATAGGGATGCGTCCGAACATGTCCATGGCATAGTAGTAGAACAAGGCGCGAACGGCACGCCCCTCGGCCAGATACTCCATGTATTGCTGTTTTGTAAGCAAGGATTTGTGTTGCTCGATAGTCTCCAGTGATTTTGTTGACAGCACAATCACCTTGTAAAGATATTTCCATACATTGTAAAGGTCGGTGTCGGTTGCAGTCCATGTATGGTTGTACATGTTTTTCCATAAACCTCCGTCATACCAATTGCCGCCTCTGATAGGTATGATAGCCTCGTCTGTGGTAAGAGTGTTGTAGTCGTATATGCCACGGCATGTGCCCTGCAAGCCTTCGCCTTCATCGTGCGCTCCTATGTAGTTGTAGAGCGAGGCTACTGTGTTGACATACAGGCTGTTGGCGGAGTCATAAATATCCGTCTCTGGTATTTGGTCTTTAGGATTCTCGTCGAGGCAACTCGTCATTGAGAGTGACAAGGCGAGAATAGATAAAGCTAAAAATCTATGTTTCATAGTCTTCAATCGTTACATGTGTAAAAAATAAATATAGGCAATTTAGAATTGCATGCTCACTCCTATAGAATAAGTCCTGTAAGTGGGATAGCACCTCTTGTCGTCGATGCCCATTGACGAGTTGACTACATAGGAGTTTATCATAGGTGTCAGTCCGCTATAGGAGGTGATAGTGGCGAGATTGTTCACGCTGCACGACACGCGTAGCGAACGCACGACATTGCTCTTCACAGGGACATTGTAGCCTATGGTGAGATATTCGAAGTTGAGATAGTCGCCACGTTCCAGCCAATAGTCAGATACGTTCTGGTCTACAATGTTTCTTTCGGGTGCACCCTTCAGCACATTATAGGTAGGGAACGACGACATATTGTTGTAAGCCAAAGCCGTGCCGTTGAAAATCTTGTGTCCGAATGCTCCGTTCATCTGTAGCGACATGTAGAAGTCTTTGTATCGCAGTGATATGTTTGAGCCGAGTGTGGCCTTAGGTGTAGCCTGTCCGCAGATGCGTCGGTCGCCTCCGTCGCCAAAGTCGATAGTGCCATTGTTGTCAAGGTCTTCTATCTTGTATTTCATAGTTCCCTGTTCATCCTTGTAGAGTCCTGTGCAGTGTGGCAGATAGAACACTCCCAATGGTTGTCCTACTATCTGGTAGAGCACATGGTTGTTGTCGCCGCCATTTTGTCCGGCACCGTCTATTGAGCCTATTGCCGTGATATTGGCGGCCGACATATTCATGCCGTTGTAGTTGCCCGACAACGACAGTAGTTTGTTCTTTTGGAACGAGAGATTCATGCTGACGTTCAGGTCGATATCCTTGGTCTGCACCGGAGCTATTGAGAAACCTATCTCAAGACCTTGGTTTGACATAGCGCCTATGTTGGCCAGCAATTTGTCGTAGGCAAAAGGCGGCACAGGCACATCATATGAGTACAGCATGTCGGTGGTCTTGGAATAGTAGTATTCAGCAGTAAGCATCAGTCGGTTGTGCCATAGTCCTATCTCGCCACCTATATTGAATGTTGATTTGGTCTCCCATTTCAGGTCGGGGTTGTTGTTGCGTATGGTTCCGAGCGTCACAGTAGGTGTGTTGTTCACCGGCACTATGCCTGTCTGCTGCACATTGTTCATTGTTGTATAGGCTGATATGCCGCCCAGATTGCCCGAGCGTCCGTATCCTGTGCGTAGCTTTAATGTGTTGATGCCGTTGAAGTAGCGCAAGAAATTCTCCTTCTTCACATCCCATTCTGCCGATACTGATGGGAAAAATCCCCATGTGTTGTCGTCGCCCACCATCGACGAGCCGTCTCCGCGCATGGTCAATGTCAGCTTATACCTATTATATAATGTGTAAGAGGCGTTGGCCATAACCGATGCCAGCGATTGGTCCTCGTATGTGCTTCCAGTCGCACCGTAAGGACGCGACGATGTGGCTCCGATGTTGTCGTAGCCGAATTCGTTGGTTGTTATGCCTTTAGCGTGTGTCCAGAAAGCCGTGCGCTCTTGGTAATGGTATTCTGTAGAGAGGCTTGCCGACAGAGAGTGTGTATTCCATGTATGCGCGTAGTCGAGTGACACGTTGCCGAGATACTCCTGCTTCTTAAACTCTCCTCGGTATACATTGCCCTGTGCCCACACCCATGTGGGGCAGAATGCCGAGTTCTCGTTAGATGTATACGAGTAGCTGCCGAAAGCCGACAGCTTGAGTGACGGGGCGAGATTGTAGAGCAATCGCATGTGAGTGTTGAAGTACATCTCCTTCTGGTCGCTTCGTTCGACGAGAATGGCTGCTGGAGGATTTATGCGATATGCAGCTCCGTTCTTTGTCCAGTTGCCTTTGGCGTCGCGTCCTGTTGGATATGTCGGGTTTTGGCATGCGGCAGAATAGAACAGCATTTGCGAATCGAAGATATCATTGTTCTTGTATGTTGAGCCGAATACTCCGAAGTCGCCCGTAAGGCGGTTGTCAAAGGCGTGCTGCGTGACATCTATCTTGGCTACAAAATTGTTGTAGTCCTTGGTCTTGATGATGGTGTTGTGGTCGATATATCCGAACGATGCGCGATAGTTCGACTGCTCTGAGCCACCACTGAAAGCCAGGTAATGGTTCTGTACAAATCCTGTACGTGTGATTACATCATAGAAGTTGTTGTCGTAGCCACCGTTATTGGCATACACTCCGAGCTTTTTGGCTGTGCTAAGATACTCGTCTGCCGACAGCATGTTGAGTTTCTTCGCCATTGACTCAATGCCGACATTCGTCTCATACGATATCTGAAATCCCTTGCCCGTGCCCTTTTTTGTCTTTACCTCAATCACGCCAGATGCGCCTCGTGAGCCATATAGAGCTGTCTCGGCAGCGTTCTTAAGTACTGCAAAGCTCTCGATGTCGGCAGGATAAATGGTAGACAGTGTGGCAATGTCGCTCGTAACTCCATCAATAATGACAAGTGGATCATTGCCACCAATAATAGATGTTGTACCACGCACGCGCACAGATGACAGCTGTGCCATACGGTCCATGCCGTTCGACGTTACGCTCACACCGGCAGCGTTGCCGTTCAATACGTCAAGTGCATTGTTCACAATACCCTTGTTTTGTATCTTTAAATAAGTAGGGATGGTGTCGCGCTGCACATGCTGCTCCTGCACCTGTGCCGAGGCAGGCACAGTGGCAAGCAGCGACAAGGCTGTCGCTGCAAGTACACACTTATGTTCTATTTGTATTTGTCTCATTATAGTTTTTTTTGTATTTTAGATTTTCAATTATATTTTGCTTCTCAGTTGTCGGTATTTCTCTTCCTCTATCTTCCATTCCGTAATCGTACGCTCCTCGCTACTGTAGTTGACTCCTACTTTTACAAGACGTTTGCCGTCGGCTGAGTATGGAATGAGATAACCTTTATCGTTTATCTGCTTTAAGGCAGCATCAGCTGAACCGTCAAACTTTAGTTCCATGACATATACAACAGCAGGAAGGGATATCACAATGTCTGCTCTACCGTGGGCACTTTGTTCCTCTACCTTTATATAAGCTCCACATACCTGTGCTTACTTCCTCGTTAGGGTAGGCAAGTGTGTAGATGCTGAACATTGGGTCGTAATGCTTAATGGTGAGGTAGCCGCTCTGATACAGCAAAGGTAAGGCTGTAGTCATATTTTCTGGTGACACGTCGAAGTCTTCCACACTTGCATCCTGACCGGAAACGTCTTGTATACTGACATTATATTTCTGAAGGAGTTTTATTATATAGGTTGGTGTGCCAGACTCAAACCAATAGTTGTCTATTTTATGCGAGGCAAGAGCCTTCATCAGGCTGAAAGGATTGTATATATCCTCTGAATTTTCACTAAAGTGATAGCCGTCATATTTTTTCTTCAATTGGGCGAATGTCTTGTCAACACTCTGATGAAGATGCTCTGCGAGAATTTCCACATCAGGACGCATCTGTGTAGCTAACTCTTCGCTGCTTATTCCGCAAATAGCAGAGTATTGGTCGTACATGGATATGTTGAACAGATTGTTCAATTCGCTGAATATGCTGAGTTGAGCAAACTTGGTGATACCGGTGAGGAAAACAAACTCAAGATAGGGGTCGAGTGACTTTATTGGCGAGTAGAAGTTCTGCATTGTGCGGCGCAGTGCTGCAAGGTTTTGTTCCTCATGTACAACGTCAAGCAAAGGAGCGTCATACTCATCAATTATAAGCACAACTTTCTGGTGAGTTTTCTTATATGCGGCTTTCACAATATATTCAAGGCGTTGATTGATGTTTATTGCCTCTTTATGACATCCGTATATGCCTTCGTATTGGGCGAGCTTGAAGCTGAGTTCCGATTTTAGGCCTTCTTCATTACAATGCTTTGCTGTACTCATGTCGAAATGTAGCACTGGATGGTATGTCCAATCACGCTCCTTCTGACTGATGGCAAGATCATCGAAAAGTTCTTTGCGGCCTTCGTAATAAGCATGAATCATTGATGCAAACAACGATTTGCCAAACCGCCTTGGGCGGCTCAGAAATACATATTGGTAGCCGTTTTTGATAAAGTCGGCAAGATATTGTGTCTTGTCGATGTAAAGATAATTGCCTTTTCTTATCTTCTCAAATGTCTGTATTCCTACAGGATATTTTCTTGTTTCTGCCATAGCAATTCTCCTCCTTTGTTGTGTGGTGAGCGTTTATGTTATCAAAACTTCAAAAGGATATTCAAATAAAGTTATTTATCCTTGATTTTTTTCTAAAAGAATTGAAGTATTCAATTGATTATTCTTATAATAGAGAGGAAGTTCTACTACCTCTCTATTATATCACCACTTTACATATGTATGCGTTTTTATAGCAAAGATATTGTTGCTTATTTCTCTGTGGGCAAACCAAGTTCCTGCCAGCGTAATATTCCGCCACGCATATCCACAACCTTATATCCTGCGGCTTTCATTTTTACGGCAGCAGCATTGCTGCGTCGTCCGCTGCGGCAATAGATATAGTAGACGTGTGAACGGTCGAGCTGTTTAATGCCGTCGTCAAAAGCCTTTGGGTTGAGCCAGTCGATGTTGATGGCACGAGAGATATGTCCTTCGGCAAATTCAGCAGGCTTGCGCACGTCGAGCAGAATGGCTGTGGTGTCGGCATTAAAGGCAGTGATAAACTCTTTAGGTTCTAACGTCTTCACGGTCTCTTGAGCCGTGCATCCGATGCTCAAGCCAAGAAAGGCGAGCAGTGTGAATAGAATGTTTTTTGCTTTCATGGTTGCAAACTTACATAAAAAAAGCGAATTATACGCCAGTTTCATAAACAAATATATATAAAACGCGAAAGCCCCGAAAACTCCTTGCAGAATTTTCGGGACTTTTGTGTTGCCTTAAGCAAGTTTGCCGTTTTGGGCATTTGCTACTTTCAAGGCGGCTAAGCGTAGATGGATTACTTACGCAGACCGAGAGCCTTGATGATAGCACGATAGCGATTGATGTCGCGGTCGTACAAATAGTTGAGCAATGCGCGGCGCTTTCCTACCAACTGTGTCAA
>ULYE01019990.1_pt1 | contig 9811 bp, 7 predicted proteins | sample 1961921 | NCBI WGS metagenome assembly ULYE01 (sample SAMEA4835856, study PRJEB28245) | human gut metagenome | biome: gut microbiome; material: fecal sample | place: Denmark | collected 2008 | reverse complement strand
TGAGGCACGGAAATCGATTAAAATTGATGCGTAATGACTATAAGCGGTGCGTGATGTTGCTATTTCATGGTTTAGTTTTATAATTGTAATGTTAGATTTTTATGAAGAACGTTTTTGAACTTCTTTTGAATTATTACCTAAAAAAACCGAATGATTTTTTGTTTGTGGATTCTGAAAAAGAGGCTTCCGTAAAGGACGTTTTCTTATCTTCTTGTGGAATTGCACACTCTCTTTTAAGAAAAGGAATAGACAATTCTCCCATCTTAGTCTTTGTGGACCGATCCATGAAAGCAATAATTGCTTTCTTTGGAATTGCTTTAAGCCATAATTATTATTTGCCACTCGATGAAAATATTCCCGAAGAAAAGCTGGAACAAATCTTAAAAGATTCCCATGCAAAAGCTTATTTTTCTTTTCACGGGAGAGAAGTACCTTCTCTTCCTAAATTGGACTTCGACTCCTCTATAAAGGAAGTTCTTCCTCAAAACGAGATGAACCGTCTTCTTTCTTCTACTGAAGCGACTTCTCCCTTATATTTAATGTTCACTTCTGGTTCGACAGGTAAGCCAAAAGGGGTCTTGAAATCTCATAAAAACATTCTTTCTTTTGTAGAGAATTTTTCCGAAACGTTCCCTTTCCTCGAAAATGGGCAAAGAATTATGAACCAAACGCCATTCTTCTTTGACGCTTCTAGCAAAGACATTTATTTAACATTGAAATACCAAGGAACACTCTATATTCCAGATAAGAATTCTTTTGCTTTGCCTCAAACAACGATTGAATATCTAAACAACAACAAAATCACAATGATTTCCTGGGTTCCTTCCGCTTTAACATTAATTGCTAAACTGCGAACTCTCGATTTTATGAAACCAGAGTATTTGAAATATGTTTTCTTTGTGGGGGAGGTCTTTCAACCAAAATATCTCAATATATGGCTAAAAGCCTTGCCAAATACACGTTTTTTCAATATCTATGGGTCAACTGAATTAGCTGGAGTTTCGCTTGCCTATGAAGTTACTCATGAGATGAATGAAAACGAACCGTTGCCCACAGGGAAACCCCTTAAAAACAACGAAGTTTCCTTAGATAACGGTGAAATTGTCATTTCTTCCGAACAAATTGCTTTAGGCTACATTAACGATTCGGAAAAGAACAAAACGACTTTCCGTGAAACGAGCAAAGGGAAACTTCTTTATACAGGGGATTATGCTTATTTAGATAAAGATGAGAATTTTGTTTTCTCAACCCGTATGGATTTTCAAATCAAACACTTAGGATACCGTATTGAATTGCAAGAGATCGATACCTTGCTCACTTCTTTGGAATATATCGATTCTTGTTGTGCTCTCTACGACAAAGAGAAAGACAAAATCGTTCTTTTTGCAGTGTTAAACCAAGTAGTTGAAAACCCTGTGAAACAGATTTTATCTGATGCAAAGAAGAAACTTCAGTTCTATATGCTTCCGAATAAGGTGGTTGTATTGGACAAAATGCCCCTTAACGCTAATGGCAAAATTGATCGAACAAAATTAGGAAATTACTTAAAGGAGTAATACATATGGATGAAATTAAACAACAAGTCCTAGAAATTCTTTCCGAAATTAAACCGGACGTGGATGATTTTGAAAGTATTAAAGAATTAGTCCACGGAGGAACCTTAGATTCTTTAAATATTGTTATGTTAGTTGGGGAACTTTCAGATGCTTTTGACATCAGCATCCCACCGCAAGAGATCTCTTATGAGAATTTTGATACTGTGGATGGATTGGTAAAGATGGTTAAGCGTTTGCAAGACTAATTTCGAATGTTTGGCTTTCATCTTAAAATTAATTCTTACTATTTTTTGCTCTTTTTAGCGGCGTCTCTTTTGCTATATTGGCTATGTCCTAAGAAATACCGCTACATTCCTCTTCTTGTTGAGAGTGTGGTTTTTCTTTTGCTTGTCGATTGGAAATCGATTTTCTTCATACTTTTCAGCATGATTGTTATCTTTCTTTGTGCCTATTTTATTGATAAAAACGCGAAGAAACAGAAGGACTACATTTCTCTTCACAAAGGAGAAATGACGCTAGAAGAGAAGAAAGCGTACAAAGCAAAGAATAAACATATTCGTAAGAGTTTACTTGTTGTTGGAATTCTTGCGGTAACGATTCTTCTTGGAATAATGAAGTATTTAGGCTTCCTTTTAGGAAGTGTCCAATCTATTGTCCAATTATTCGGAGGAAACTTTGCTTTTGAATTAAGGGGATGGTTTTTGCCAGTTGGTATCTCTTTTTACACATTTCAGGCGATTGGCTATCTAGTAGATGTCTATTGGGGCAAATACGAGGCGGAAAGAAATCCTTTTCGCTTTGCTCTTTTTATGTTTTATTTCCCAAAGCTTCTTCAAGGGCCTATTGTTCGTTATAACGAGATGAAAGAAACCCTTTTTGAAGAGAAAACATTAACCTATGATAATTTTACAAATGGTTTAAAACGTATGGCCTTTGGGTATCTTAAAAAGATGGTCGTAGCGGATGCTCTTATGGCTTTTTTAAAATTTGCTTTTGCGAATGTGGCTGAACTTTCTGGCGTAGAATCTTTCCTATCCGTGGTTTTGTATTTTATTCAAGATTATTGCGATTTCTCTGGCTATATGGATATTGCAATAGGAGCCTCAATGACCTTTGGAATTGTCCTTCCAGAGAATTTCAATCGTCCATATTTTGCAAGAAATATCGATGAATATTGGCGTAGATGGCACATTACATTAGGTACATGGTTTAAAGATTATATTTTCTACCCTCTTTCAATAAGCCGTTTCTCTTTAGGCATTGGGAAGTTTTTTAAAAAAATCTCTAAAGGCCTAGGACAAAAAATGCCCGCTGTCTTTGGCCTCATCGTCGTTTGGCTTTTAACAGGTCTTTGGCATGGAGCCAGCTGGAACTATGTTCTCTGGGGCGGATATTATGGAGTGATCATCATTATTTCCATTTTCTTAGAACCGTTAAAGAACTGGTTCTATGAAAAGACGAAGATTTCTCGTAACAATGTTTTTATTCAGATTTGGCAACATCTTCTAACCTTATTCCTTCTAGCATTCGGAAAGATTTTATTCATGTGCAATGATCTTTCTTCCACTTGGCAAATGTTCGTTCAATGTTTCCATTGGAACAATCTATCTCTGCAAAATATTTGGAACCAAATCGGAGATAGTTCTTTCTTTACGGCAATCTCTTGTTTCGCTCCTATCTTCATCGTGGACCTTATCCAGGAGATATGGCCGAAAACGTCTTTTCTTTCCAAATTCAATCGCCTGCCTATTTATGTTCGCTGGCCAATCATGATTGCTCTTGTCGTTGTCATTATCTGGTTTGGCTGGTATGGCAATGGGCTTCCTCATTTTGATTTTGGTTACACTCAGTTTTAGGAGAATATCACATGAAAGTTAAAAACATCATAAAATGCATTCTCTTCCCAACTATGTTGCTTACAACACTCGGCTTAATCAACAATTATGTTTTTAAAAAACCGACAATCACCGAAAATTCGGTTACGAATTATGTAAGAGAGGATGAAAACACATTAGATGGAACTTTTTTAGGATCGTCTACTGTTTGGCATGGAATCATTCCTACACAAATTTGGAAAGAAACGGGTTTAACTTCCCGTATCATTGCTAAATCTCCCTTTCACCCAGGGCTCGATTTAGATGCCTTAGAACTTATTTTTAAGAAACAAAAAGACTCTATCCGTTTCGTTTATATTGATTTGGTTAGCTATTTCACTTTAAATGATGAAAATATCCATGATTTTTTGGTGGACTATTATTTTTCTTTCCCTGAAGGAAGTGAAGAAAGGGACACACTTGTTTATAAATATCCGGCTTTGGAGGGATATCAGAAAGGGAACCATAACTTAGATGACACTCTTTTTGAAGAACATAACGATTTCCGAAGAAAAGACTTTTGGCAACAATTTACCGAGGAAGATAGAAACTTCACTAAAGGTTTCTATTCTCAAAACTTCGGCCATCCTTGTAAAAAGATGAAAGTTCCAGATTACAAACCCATTTCGTTAGAGGATAAAAATGCAGACGGATTCAAATATCTAACGGAAGTGCTTTCCTTTGCGGATAAGCATCCTAATACTAAGTTTATTTTTGCGCGCACAGCAAGACAACTTTGTGATAAAGAAGAGACGGAGGTGGACACTTTCGTTTTCAAATGGGTAAAAAACTACATTCAAAATGAAAGACCAAAAGAAATAAAGAATGCTAGGAAAGATTACTTAGTAGAAGATTTCGCCTTAAAAGCAAATGAGATTGGAATTGACGAAAAGACTGATCTAAGAGATGCTAATCATTTAAATGTTAAAGGTGCGATCAAAAACACGAAATATCTTTCTAAATATCTAAAAAAGAACGTTGATGTTACTAATATCAAACATTCTAAAAAAGTGGAAGATGATTTTGAAGAATGCTATAAAAAGACAGAAAATTACCTCCAATACATTCAAAAACATAATATCGGACACTAATTTTTATCATTTCATTTGATTCGGTATTTCGTTCTTTTTTCACAATGTAAGCGTTATCAATAAATTTTTACCTAATAGAATCCGTATAATGTTGCCGGTAAGAAATTACTGATTAAATTATTTCAAATAGAAAGGAACCTCTTATGGCAGAAAAGAAAGAACTTACTCCAAAAGAAATGGCAGAGGCGGAAGTTGACGCCCTCGTCAAAAAAGGCTTAAAAGCCCTTGATGATTTTGCCTCCTACGATCAAGAAAAAATCGACTACATTGTCGCAAAGATGTCCGTTGCTGGTCTTGACAACCACGGAATTTTAGCAAGAAAGGCAATCGATGAAACCCATCGTGGTTGCTTCGAAGATAAAGCGACAAAGAACTTATTCGCCTGCGAATATGTCGTTAACCATATGCGTCATGCTAAGACGGTTGGAATCATCGATTCCGATCCAGTTACGGGCATTACCGAAATTGCTGAACCAGTTGGTGTTATTGCTGGTATTACCCCAGTTACCAACCCAACATCCACCGTTATCTTCAAGTCTTTAATCAGCATTAAGACTCGTAACCCAATCATTTTTGCTTTCCATCCAAATGCACAAGAAAGCTCCAAAGCAGCCGCTATCGTTATGCGTGATGCCGCGGTCGCTGCTGGTGCACCAGAAAACTGCATTCAATGGATTGAACATCCTTCGATGGATGCGACAACCGCTTTAATGCAACATCCTGGCATTGCAACCATCTTAGCAACTGGCGGTAACGCCATGGTGAAAGCCGCTTATAGCTGTGGCAAACCAGCCCTCGGCGTTGGTGCAGGTAACGTTCCTTGCTATATTTGCAAAGATTGCGATCAAGATGAAACCGTCAATGACGTTGTTCTCTCTAAATCCTTCGATAATGGTATGATTTGCGCTTCTGAATCCGCCATCTTCGTTGATCATGATATCTATGATGACATCAAGAAGAAATTACAACGTTTCCACGTTTATTTCGCTTCGAAAGAAGAAAAAGAAAAACTTGAGAAGTTCATGTTCGGCGTCACTGCTAAAGATGCTAATGTCGCAGACGCAAGATTAAATGCCGCTGTTGCTGGCATGAGCCCACAATGGATCGCCGAAAAAGCCGGATTCAAAGTTCCTGCTGACATCTCCATTATTGCCGTCGAATGCAAAGAAGTTGGTGTCAAAGAACCAATGTCGAGAGAAAAACTTTCTCCAGTGCTTGCTGTTTATAATGTCAAAGACTATCAAGAAGGATTCGATTTTTGCGAAAAGATGCTTGAATTCGGTGGCTTAGGACATTCTGCTGCTATTCACTGCAAAACCCAAGAAATGGCCGATCAATTTGGCGATAAAGTCAAAGCAATTCGTATCATTTGGAACTCTCCAAGCACCTTTGGTGGCATCGGTAACGTTTATAACTCCTTCACCCCATCCCTTACTTTAGGATGCGGTAGCTATGGCCATAACTCCGTAGCTGGAAACGTCAGCGCCGTCAATTTGCTTAACATCAAGAAAGTCGGAAAAAGGAGAAATACCATGCAATGGTTCAAAGTCCCACAAAAGATCTATTTTGAGCGTAACTCCATTCAATACTTACGTTCTTGCAAAGATATTCAAAAAGTCTTCATCGTTACCGACCATTCTATGGTCCAACTCGGATTCCTTAACAAGATCATCGATGAATTAAATCAAAGAAGAAATCCTGTTACTTATCAGCTCTTTGCTGATGTCGAACCAGATCCAGATATCACAACCATCAAACGTGGTGTCGATTTGATGAGAGAATTCCAACCAGATACCATCATTGCCTTAGGTGGAGGCTCTCCAATGGATGCCGCTAAAGGTATGTGGATCTTCTATGAACATCCAGAAGTCAACTTCGATGATTTGAAACAAAAATTCATGGATATCCGTAAACGTGCTTTCAAATATCCAGAACTCGGAAGAAAGAGCAAATTAATCGCTATTCCAACAACCTCTGGAACCGGATCCGAAGTTTCTCCATTTGCCGTTATTTCCGATAAGGCAAATCAAAAGAAATACCCATTAACAGACTATTCTTTAACCCCATCTATCGCTATCGTCGATCCTGAGTTCACCACCAACCTTCCTGCTAGAAGCACTGCAGAAACCGGTCTTGATGTCTTAACTCACGCTATTGAGGCTTATACCTCTGTTATGGCAAGTGATTTCACCGACGGGCTTTGCTTAGAAGCCATTCAACTTGTCTTCAAATATCTCCCAAGAGCCGTCAAAGATGGCAAACATGATCTTGTGGCAAGAGAAAAGATGCATAATGCCGCTACCATTGCTGGCATGGCCTTCGCAAACAGCTTCTTAGGCTTAGTTCACTCCTTAGCTCACAAGATGGGTGGAGAATTCCACACTGTCCATGGTAGAACCTGCGCTATCCTTCTTCCACACGTTGTCCGTTATAACGGAACTGCTCCAACTAAGCTCTCCGTTTGGCCAAAGTATGAAGAATATTGCTGCGATGAGAAATATCAAAACATCCTTCGTTATCTTGGCATCGAATGCAAAGATAAGACAGAAGCAGGAGAAAAACTTGCACAAGCCATCCTCGCTCTTGAAAGAGAAGTCGGAATCGATCCAAACTTCGCTTCCATCATCCCTGATGAGAAAAACTATATGAGCAAGTTAGAAGAAGTCGCATATCTTGCTTATGAAGATCAATGCACTCCAGCAAACCCACGTGTTCCTCTCATCCCAGATATGATTCAAATCTTAAAGGATGCCTATAAAGGAAACTAATTCTTAAACCTAGATTTGAGGCTCAGAAATGAGCCTCTTTTCTTTCGTGGTGAATTTACCGTTCAAGTGCAACACTTCTAGACAAAAATAAAGGCTCATATCAATCCTGGTGTAAGATATAGTTGCGACACTTATCTACAGGAGGTTCTTTATGAGCTATTCACATTTTACCATAGAAGAAAGAATTAGTATTAAACATCTGCTTGCTCAAGACATTTCAATTCGTCAGATAGCAAAAGAAATTGGAAGATCACCCAGCTCTGTATCTAGAGAGATAAAACGTAATTCTAGGGAGCCAAATGAATATGGTGAGACATATAGAGTAAGGTTGGCTGAAAAGCTTTATAAAAAACGTGTTTCAAAAGCGCATGATATCGTTCAGTTTCCTTTGGAAATTATTCGAATAATAGAGCAAAGAATCAAAGAAACTTGGTCTCCAGAACAAATTGCGGCCTTTTATAAAAATCAAAATTTCCCATGTTACAAAACCATCTATAAATGGATAAACGAAGGAATAATTATTAATGGAAACAAGAAACTCCTTCGTAGAAAAGGCAAGGGTGGATGGTATGAAACCAGAGGGAAACAAAACAAAGGTAAATCTATTCGTAAAAGAGATAAAAGAATCTATAAACGAGCAGATTACGGGCATTGGGAACTGGATACAGTTGTGTCTGGTCTAGGTAAATCAAAATCATGTTTCATTACTCTTGTAGAAAGGAAATCTAGATTCTATAAAGCTATCAAATCACCTAATCGTCATGCGGATGTTGTAGCGAGGTTAATCATAGATTGCCTTAAGCAGTTTCCATCAGAATTAGTAAAAACAATAACAACTGATAACGGAAAAGAATTTGCAGAATGGGAACAAATAGAAAAAGAACTCAATTGTGAAGTCTACTTCTGTGATACATTCTGTGCTTGGCAGAAAGGATCTAACGAGAATTCTAACGGACTTCTTAGAGAGTTCTTTCCTAAAGGTTATAATTTAAGTAGATATACCCAGGTTTATATTGATAAAAAGGTAAATTTAATTAACAATAGACCTAGGAAATGTAACAACTGGATATCTCCATCAAAATTGATGTCTGAAGCTATCTCTGAGTGTTGCACTTAAGATTACAATTTACCTTCGTATATAGTTTTGTTTTTAAGAGAAACGTTTAATTGCTGAAAAAAAGCTTTTAAAACTTAAAGAAAAAATCCTTATTTGAATAACGACATAAGAGAGGATTTGAAAACCGATTGAAGGTGAAATTTTTTCAAACTATAATAAGTCCGATTTAAAAAAAGGGACCGATATGGAAATTGGAACTTTAATAATTTCGTCTTTTCTTTCTCTTTGCGCTCTTTCTACCAACGCTGTAAGGAAACCTGCTGAAAAGAATGTTGTTGGAACATTGAGTGAAGTTACTGCTTTTTTTGACGCAAACATTTCTTCTATGCGTTTAGCTTACGAGCGAGAATTCAACAAGGAATGGGATGTAAATAAAATTGAGAGGACCGCATATCTTTTCGAAAAACAATCAGAGGAACAACTTGGCTATGTCGTGAAGTTTGATGTTGGATATCTTTCATACTCTTTTGATATGTCCATCTACGCTTTTGATGCCGAAAATGAACTGACAGTTACACTGGATAAGTACTATTTAGAGAATGGTTATATAGGCTATTTTGATAATGATGTTTTCCTGCCTCTTATAAAAACAAGTAAGCCTGAAAATTCTGATGCGAAAAGCGTTGGTTCTGACGATCCAATGGCAAAGATTAGCGCAGTAACAAGCTTTAATCAATTTCAGATTGGAGACTGCCTATCCCCGATACCATATCTTCAAGAACATTATCCTTCCGTGCAGTACGGAAATTATTTGCCTTTATGTACGGAACAACAAGGCGCAACCTGTGCACCAAGGGCTTTAACAAACTTATTTTGCGGTTATAAAGCAAGTGGCTATGCCGACTTCATGATGGGATTCAGCATTGATGACATCTATGGTTGGATTCACGATAAAATGAAATGTGATGATGTCCACGGAACTTCTAACAAGAACATTAAACCGGCTATGAATGATTGCGTAACGATGGGAAGCAAAGGAACCTGGTGGGTAGCGGCTGGACAAAATGATAATTATCCGTCTTTAGAAACCTTCAATAAAGGCGATTGGGGACATGCAGTTGTTGGAATTGGTAATGCTAATAGCGTATATTGGTGGATTTTTAAAACATATTGGAGAATTGTGGTGAGCTGGAAACAAAATTTTGACGAAAGCAATTTTTATTGGAAACCATCAGATACGGGAATTTACGTTATCGATGCCCAATATGAGACAAATGCATGGACAATATTGCCAATAAAATGAAGAAAAAAATGCTGTTGTTACTACTTCCTTTTTTAGCTTCTTGTGAACGCACTTATCCAGGGCGGCCTACGCTATCAATGGACAAAGAAAAGTTAACAGATCTTTTTACGAATGTTAAAAATATAAACGATAAACTTGCTTATCGAGTTCGTGTAGGAAAAT
>ULYE01026692.1_pt1 | contig 9871 bp, 11 predicted proteins | sample 1961921 | NCBI WGS metagenome assembly ULYE01 (sample SAMEA4835856, study PRJEB28245) | human gut metagenome | biome: gut microbiome; material: fecal sample | place: Denmark | collected 2008 | reverse complement strand
TTTGGAGAAAAAGAAAAACTGCCGTATATTTGCAGTTGGGTTTTGGTGATGTTGGGCAAATAGTCCGACAGCCTTTCTTATGCTCTTGAGGTTAGTTACTTACTTATCTCGGTTGCAAAGATACGGCGAAATATCGTCATTTATTAACAATAATTAAGTGTGCCGTATGTTTGCAACTATAAATCAGCGTATAAAAGCGGTATTAGACACTATTTATGGTGGAAATGTCACCGCTATGGCAAAGGGTACGTATATCAAACGTACCACCATTAATAGTATAGTCGGGCCGTCTGAAACTTCGCCCGGCTTTGATGTGATAGCCAAAATTGGCGAAATTTCGTCACCTCGTATAAGCATGGAATGGCTTGTAAGGGGCGTTGGTGATATGTTCTTAGACGAAAAAGATAGTATCAGATACCAAATAAATAGCGGCTCTAATATCACAAATAGCCCGGTAAATGATTCAGATACCCTTAACCGCTTGCTCGCATTGGTTGAGGCAAAAGATAGTCAGATAGAACAAAAAGACAAACAGATTAATACATTATTAAGTATATTACAAAATAACAAAGTTGGATGATGCAAGAAAATAAAAAACAAACTGGTTGCTGCCTCGGTACGTTCTGCTTTGTGGTGCTCATTATCATAGTTTTGGCACTTCTTTACGGCGTATTAATGGGCGTTCTAAACGTGTTTTGATACTTGCAAATTTTCAGCAAATAGTTTTTAGGTGTTCGTAATTAATTATAAATCAATAAGATATGAATAATATGGGATTACTTACAGCAAAGCCATTCTCATGTGATGCAATCTCCGGTATGCCAGCATGGTCGGTGGTGATAATAGCCATTCCATTCCCCATTGCTTCCAGTATGGATATTGGTTGTCCTTCATTAGGATAACGAGACAATAGAGAGAAGAGATGACATTGATTCAGCAAGTCAACCTTGTCCTGTCCACCCACAATGCCATGATACACCACATTTGACAGTCCCTTGGAATGCTCTTCGAAGTAAGTCTGTTCTGCAGGGGCAAAAAACTTACCGGCAAAATGGAATACGAATTTATCAGAATCACCTCGATCAGCAGCTATCTTAGCCAACTCCAATACCTCACGATATCCTTTACTCTCTATAAAGTTACTCAAATAAAGTATATGAAGCGCTCCTCCATCTTTTATCTTGTTTATTTTTTCATCAATAGATGGAGCGATAAAGGCATCATCTACACAGTTGGGACAAACGAATATCCTGTCATCAGGCAGCATACCCTCGAATATGCTATGAAGTGAATGACCGAGCACGATGCCACCAGCCAATCGCCTAACAGCCTGATAGTTCATTTTCCGTTGCCATGATGGAACGTCATGGTCTATTAATTGGCGATAATAGCCTCCATGGATATGAAAAATACACTTCTTGTTCCGCCACTGAATGATCTTTAGAAACATCAAGTCTCGTAGATTACCACCACGTGTCTGAGAAGGAGTAAAATAAACTACATCGCTCTTGCATTTCCATAAATCAATGAGCGATTTGAAGATTCTCTTGTTGTTGGTAATATCAATCTTAGAGAAATGATATTTTTCCTTCAATCGAGAATTGTATAATGTATCAACTGCCTTCGACAATCCATGCATCGGAGGCGGAAATTGGGCTAAAAAACAAATTGATTTCATTTTGTTAATTATAAACTTTAAATAACGTCACGATCTGAACATAAGAAATATTTTGCCGAATTGTCAATATTTTTTCGCATAGCAGGAACCCCTGTATACAAACCCAAAGTATCATCCAAACTATAGTTCTTATTCAAGACTGCACCTGCTGCCAATACAGACTTGTCTGGTAACGAAGATCCTCCAAGAATTGTTACACGAGTAGATATAAAACAATAGTTGCCTATTGTAATTGGTTTGCTACCTTGTCTATTAATATAAATGTCAATTGAATGAGTCAGGAACTGAGAATTATAGCCTGCCATTGTCACGTATTTTCCTATTATAATTAGATTTGTACAATCAAAATGGTGTTTTTTAGTAATTATAGAATTAGCTCCTAAGGACAGCAAAGATTTCCTGTCTGTTTCGTCTTTAAAGAAATCACTTCCAGCCCCTGTAGGATAGCCAGTAATCCAATTGCTTCTATCGATCAATGCATTTTCATCCATAATAATCTCATCAAGATTTATAGCAACATTTAAATGTTTTACCATTGCTCCATTTTTCATGATAAGATGTTTTGAAAGAATATACAAAACCGATTTTTGCATTAGGGGCTATTTCATAATGAATGAAAATGAGATACTAAGACCCTACGTTTCAAACACCAAGGAAGAATAACTATTAATAATCTAAATAGAACATTAACAATTCTTTAAAAAAAACAGATAAGATTCTTTTCATATTGTTCTGGCGAGTATTCTTTATTAGCAAAATCAAATACTGAACTTGATAAATTTTCCTGTAATTGCGGTGAAGAAAATATACTTTCTACAGCATTTACAATAGCATTAACATCTCTTGTTGGAATATATACAGCAGGAAAATGTCCTTTCTCTACACCTGCATTTGTAGTTGTAATAATAGGACATCCACAACATGCAGCTTCAATTACTGTTCCTGCAAGACCTTCATAAAGCGTTGGGAAAACATATGCTTCTGCGGTTTCATATTCACAAATAAGCTGTTGCTTATTAAGAACTCCTACAAAATTTAAGTCTTTAAATGTTGGATCACTAGCTAAATTTTTGTCAGTAACCCCAATAATTTCAAAATTTAAATCTGCATATTTTTTCTTCAATATTGTCGCAGCTTTTGCGCAATATACTAATCCTTTTCGTACTGGATCGTTTCCTACCCAAATAAGCTTATGTTTTGTCGGTTTATAATTTCTTTCTGATTTTGTAATACTTGAAGGATAAGGCAACATTTTGACTTTTGATGAGTCAAAATGGGGATAACATTTTAAAGATTCCAATACGAATTTAGATGGGATTGTATAATAATCGGCAAGTTCCAATACGTCATCCATATATGTTTCTCGAAGCTTATTTTCGGCTTTGTACAATTCTTGGATGCTGTTGTATCTTTTATATTCATGGATGTTGGCAACTTCATTTACCATATCTCTAAAGGCTGTAGGATTTTCATATATATCAACAACTATAGTTTTTCCTTGTTCTTTTGCATATCGCAAGAAATCTATATTTTCGAAGAACATATTATAAATGGTATCACAACTATCGACCCCATTCTTTATATAAAAATCTGCTAAGCCCTGATAAGTCGTTTCTATCTTAGTATAGAAGCCTTTTCGTCTATTCTTTAATAATTAAAAAATAAAGAATCTGACGCTTTTACGACATCTTTAGGCAGTAGCGGATTTCTATTAACCAATCTATTTACTGACTTGTTTTTAATGCCAAGTGATTGAAAGAATCGTGCCATATTTCCTAAGAAACTGTAACGGCAAGAATCCGTATACAAATATGATAAAATACCTGCTTTATACATTAAGCGAGGTATTAAATATCGATGTCGTGCGCCAACTTGGCAAACCAATATTTTTTTAGCCATAATAATTAATTATTTTATTTGTTTGAATTGTTTCTTATATAGCAATAGCGGTAAGTATAAAAAGACAAATAGAGTAATTAACTGTGCGATATAACCTCTATTGATAAACTGAATTAAAAAACCAGCAAAAAGGGCATAACATATTATCTTAAACACGGATTTACTATTATAAAAGTCCAACATCTTTTTGCATATTCTTCCAATGAAGAAAGAAAATAGAATTACACCAAGTGCTCCAAAATCTATATAATATTCATAAATGTTCGGAAAGGACATTGCTTCTTTCAAAGCACTTGGACAGGCTTTTAAAAGAGCCTTACCTGCAGGAAATTCTGTTCCATATGGCTTACTCGGCCAAATTGAACGAGGAATCCACATGATGAAAGGATAGACAAAACAAGCTTGGCCATAAAAGTAGTCTGCCTTATCAGGATAAGTTCCTACAACTCCATAATAAGTTTGATAAATATTAAAATTACTTTCCAATGTATGAGAAATATTCTCTGTATTAAACCCTTCAAATTCTGCTTTTTCACCCGAACGGATACTATTTCTGACAGCCCCCGTAAATACTGAAAACAAAAACAGTCCTGTAATCAATAATAAAACTTGTGAGGTCTTGATTTTTTTACCTAAAACTCTTGATCTCGTTATCAAAAAACTTAATACTAATATGTAAATAATAAAACGCCATCCATAAGAGAAAAACAAGGACACTAATAGATATGATAATATAATTGGAATTATCTTATTTCTTGAATATGTGAATATAAATAACCAAGGGACAAGTAATGAGTACGATACGTTTATCATAAACAACATTTTGTCATCTCCAGACATTGACGACATCTCTGCCATCCCCATAGATCCTAAAGATAGAATACCAAGTAGTGTTTTACCAGATGATAATGCATAATATACAGATATGGTATAGCAAACTGCAAATATAATATATGACTTCTTTAATATTCTTTTCTCTGCTGAAGTAGATAAAGGTTCTACCAACTCTGGCTGTTTTATTCTATTTTTTATAGATAAATAACCTACAGAAAAAGCCAAGAGGGCGAAAACAACAATAATCGTTGCTTCAATGCAAGCCCCCATTACGTTATCATCAACACATAGAGTGTCTTGTGTGTCTATTAAAAATAATGGTGTAATAAAAAATACAAAGAAATAAAAGACAAAATAGATGTGTATTGGATGAAAGAAATCAAATTTAATTTTGTTGCATACAAACCAATAAATGCAAAATGATATTGCATACGACACTATTAAGCATGTTTTTTCAGCTTCATACTGATAAGAACGTAATGGCAATAAACAAAGTATTGACACAAACAATATCAAAAAAAAAGTAATATTTAATTTAAATGTTCCCATTATTTGTAAGTTTTAAAAGATTTTAGATATTGCTTTGCAACACTCTCCAATCGCCGACTCATTAACCAAGATTCATCAATGATGGACTCATTTGACACATATGCTCTTAACAAGCTTTCTGTCAAATCACAAGAACTTCCATTTTTATACAACAAACCGCATCCATGCAGTGCCTCTTCAATGCCATCTCCATCCGCCCCAACAACAACACATCCACAAGCCAAACCTTCAAGAACAACAATTCCGAAAGCTTCATAATAAGGATGAGTAGAAGTTACTGCAAGTATTTTATGTTCATTAAGAATCACGGCTATTTCCTCTGGCTTTTTAGAACCAAGGAAGTGTATATCATTAGAATATTTTGTAGCTTTGGCATATTTCTCTATATCAACACGTTCATTACTATCACCAATTAAATTTAGCTTATAGTTAGAATGCGTTTTTTCTTTAAATTCATTAAAGGCCTGAATTAACAGGTAGGCTCCCTTATCTCTATTCAATCTTCCAACAAAAGCAATATCTTTTCGTTCCCCAAAATTGGTTTGCCTAAAAATTATATCATTATAAGCATTATAAATTACATTGTATTTTATCAAACCATAACCTTTAGCAGTTGTTTCACTTACACAAATATTATGTGCGAAATGAGAGAACACTTTCTTTATTCTCCCTTTTATTCCTGACTCCCAACCAACTTGATGGTAAACAATAAAGAATGGCTTTCTTAATATAAATAACGGCCAGACATATTTTAAGGAAATGGCTTGATGCACATACACGTCACATTCTTTATAAGCCTTAAAGGTTTCCTTTTTACTCGGGTTTCTTAAAACTGTAAATTGGAAAGTACGAGATTTGTCATCAGGGGTATTCGTTATCACTGTAACTTGATGCCCCATTTTAATAAACTCCTTAGCAAGATTTTCTGTAACAATTTCTATTCCACCTATTGATGGATAGAAATTGATTGACACCATGAGAATATTCATTTTGATATACGTTATATTCGTTTTATCCATGAAGCATAACGATTTACTATGCAAACGCAAAGTAAACTCGTACACCACACAGATGTAAACTCAATTATTTTATATAGTACATAACTATCTAGTATTGGTTCTAAGTAATAAAGACTGCAACGCATAAAGAATACATGTACAGCCATGATTACTAAAGTATTCTGCCCTAAAAACAGAATGGATTTCTTTAATAGAGCCGGAAAAGGTGTTGAGCAAAACATTAATGTTACAAAGATTCCACATAGTGCAACTGCAACTTTTAATATGCCATCAAGCAACTTAGCTTCGTTTAGACAAAATGCTGCTGAAACCAATATAACAGAAATAAGTAAAAATAATGAGGCATATCTTTTAGCTTTAGAAATTAAAAGGAAATTCCTCAAATAGCTTAATGTCTTGTCTTTCAAAACATGACCTAATCCATAGTACAACAAAGCTTTTGGAATAAAGCTAATCTTTTAAGGCAGTCCTTGTAAATTTTCGTAAAACAATACTCCTATACAATAGAAAATTAGCAATATCATTAACCTATAATTCTTTTTCATTTTGCAGAGATAAAAATAAAATATCTCTGCGACAAATAGTATTGGCAGAAACCATAAAGCCCCAGGTAGCTCTTGACGTAAGGAGCATAAAGGTATACTTATCAATACACTTTGGAAAAGACTTATTGTTATGGTAAAACAAAAACATGGCCAAAGCAATGTTCTTGCACGATTACCAAATAATTCTTGAAGTGTTGCATATTTTTTCTCATTGAAGCAGATTCCTGACAAAAAGAAAAATAGTGGCATATGAAAAGAATAAATAACTCTTCCTGGATAGCTGCTCATATTAATGAAATGTACGATAACCACTAAAAAGATTCCAATACCTTTGGCTATATCTATAGCTTCTATTCGTTTTGATTCCATCTGAAATGTTTATTTTTTAAACATAACAGATAAGATTTCACAATCTGTTATGTTTTTTCCCTATTAGAATTGGTGCATACCGATTAAACAAAGGTGTCATAACCAAGCAAATACCCCATATCAGCACAAACTCTATAGGTTTATAATAAAGTTGACTTTTGAAAAAAGGTCTTATGAAAGTTTGACTATAAAAGAATATTGGCATGTGGAACGCAAAGATAACCATTGTGTTCTTCCCGATATATTCCAAAAAATGCATGACTTTGGACGGCTGGGGGATAATTTTGATAGATAAAATCAGCATAATACCAATAGACTCCATGGTACTGAAAACTACTTTCCAGATTGGTAGTATATCATTCAATTTTAACACCAAATTACCTTTAGAAATTATCATAAGAAGAATTCCTATTACCAAAAGATTAAATCCAATATTACCTTTATGAGAAAATCCGTTCTTCTTCAGTACGCAGTTCAATCCGAATCCTACTGTTAGATAAAAGATAGAAATTGGTACAACAGCCATATCCATCATAATTTTAATATTCTGCCAACAGAAAAACATACCAGTAAAGACTGCTATTAAACCTATAATAGCATTCATTACGAATTTATTCTTAGATACCGATAGGAATATGTACAAAAATATATCAGCAATAAAAAGCACAGGTAAGAACCATAGAGTCTGCCAAGAAAACAAATCGTTAGCAATGTTCTTCAAAACTCCGTCAATGCCATTGATGCCAATATGCAACAAAGACACAATCAGTCCCAATATAAAGTAAGGCAACAATAAGGTTCTTGCTTTTCTTTTGAAATATTCCACTATACCATATTTCCCCGGTGAAAGGCAAAAGCCTGAGCACATAAAAAACAATGGCAACATAAAAGAATTGCAAAGCAATACTAAAAGTTTTACAGAGGAAAACTCATGGCTAAAAACAACAGCTATCATTGCCAAAGCTTTTGCACAATCTAACCATAATAATCTTTTTTGTCCAATCATTAACGTTTAATTTTATTTTTTACAATATTATATATATAAATTCTTTGAGTTCTATTCGCTCCTATCAGTAAAGACACACCTGACGTAATAGTCATTGTTATAACGATTAAAAACAAAAAATGAACATTTAGAATAACTCCAACATGTTTTACTGCATAGGATAATAAAAGACTTACGACAAATACCATAAACGCCGGGAAAAGCACTTCTCTAGAGAACAAAGCAATCTTAATATTCACTATTTTATCCATCATTATCATAGAAAAGAGCAGTTGAACAATATATATAAAACACTGAGCAACAACCCCCATATAAGGCGGATAACCCGATGAATATATAGCATATATAATTCCTATATTAGACATCAAAATTATAAAAACTCCTATCTGAAAAACCTTGATTCTACCGGATGCATTTAAGACTGTCGTTATCGAATTAAAAAGAACATGAATAGAAGCCTGCACCAACATCAATTGCACATAAATTTCTGCAAAAGGAGGAATCTCTGGCAACCATACTCTTAACAACCACTCAACATTTACGATTACAGGGATTACAAATATAGACAATAGTAGAAATGAGAATTTTGCACTATAAATCACCAATTTCGAACATTGTTCATAATCCTGTTCTGCATATTTCTTTGTAATTTGAGGATTTACAGCCGTAGTAAAACTACGGATAAAACCTGTAACTGCATTTGAAACTTGGGTACTTATGCCTCTTGTTGCATTAAGAGCGACACCAAAAAACAAATTGGTTACAATATTTACACCGCCTTCACCTATTATAGAACCCATGTTTCCAAAAAACGAATAAAAAGAAAATGAGAATAAGCTCTTATATAAATCTTTTTCTTTAACCATATGAAAATGAGATGTTTCGTAATGACGATGGCAATAATAGCTATAAAGGAAACGTATTAGTAATGCAATTCCAAACAAGCCAACGCCGTAATATATTAACTGATCAAAGTGTATAACAGATAAAGAGAAAACCAAAGTCAAAGCAAGCATTGTATTAAGTATATCAAAATATGCAAACGCCTTGAAATTTTCATAAGCTGTTAATATCGCATTGTAAGGTACTGTAATCACATTCATAACAAATGTTGCTATCGAAAGTTGGTACACCCAATTTGCAGCAATCATTCGGTCAGGTGGAATGTTCAACTTATAATTTACATACCATAATCCTATAGTTTCTGCAACAAGAACTATTAATAATGCCAAGAATAGCAATATTATCAAAGAAGCAGAAAATGTATCTTGAACCTTCTTTTCATTTCTTTCCCCTAATGAATAGGTTAAAAATCTTTGTATAGACGTTGTCAATGCACCATTTAGCAATGAAAACATTGCAACAAAAGATGCCACAATATTATATATACCATAATCAGTTACGCCTAAATACTTCAAAATCAACCTAGAAGTATATAATTTAACTGCTAGAACAAATAATGTTCTAGCATAAAGAATAACCGTATTCTTCGCTATTCTCTTATTATTATCTGATGTTTGAATTGACATAAATTATTTTCCAAATTCTTTAATTTTTTGTTCTTCCTTCAATGAGCAAACAAGCAGCTGTCCATTCTTCTCGGCTACGATATAGCCATCCAAGCCTTGGACTACCACCTTGCCTTCATCGGCTGCATGAACCACGCAGTTCTTGCATTCATACAAGCGGATATCCTTGCCTACCTTGGCATTGCCAGCCTCATCCTGTGGAAGCAAGGTACGGAGGCTGCCCCAGCTACCTAAGTCGCTCCAGCCAAACTCGGCTGGCAAGGTATAGATTTCCTTCGACTTCTCCATCACGGCATAGTCAATGCTTATCTTCTCGCAGGTTGGGAAGAGTCTGCCGACTACTTCTTTCTCCTGTTCGGTATAGGAAGAAGGTGCCATCTCGTCCATGATGCTGGCAAGATTTGGCTGGAAGGTTCGGATTGCCTTGCTGATGGTATCGATGT
>ULYE01018975.1_pt1 | contig 10018 bp, 12 predicted proteins | sample 1961921 | NCBI WGS metagenome assembly ULYE01 (sample SAMEA4835856, study PRJEB28245) | human gut metagenome | biome: gut microbiome; material: fecal sample | place: Denmark | collected 2008 | reverse complement strand
TATAAAAAATATTAAATTATAGTGTTGCGGAAATAAGGATAAGGAGAATAGTTGAAATCAATAGCATATTGATAGGCAAGAAAACCTCCTAAAAATGAGCAACTTCTAAGTAAATTATATACTTCTTCCAAAGAGTCTGCTTCCAGAATTTTTCTCAAGGTTCCTTCTCCGATAAATTCATCCTTCACCATAGTCAGCCATTTCTCATGTTTCGTAGCTAAATAGTCATACCGTTTATGTGAGCCAGTCATCATGTAGGCATTATTGAATATAGGATAACACCTCTGCCTGTCACTCAACAAAGCACTTATCTCCTTTACATCAAAATGGCTGATTGTTATGTCTCCATATGTTTGCATTAGATATTCCCATGTCCCTATCTTATTGAAAATCTTGAAGACAAGAATACGAAGCAACACATCCTCGGGAGTATAATCCTCTATATTTTCATATATAACATGACGAATGAGATATTGACTTACCCTATCACAAGAACGGTATACATTAGTGAACTTATACTCACGTAATATCGGATCTTTAGTCAATACTATCCTTCCATCGCATCTACGCCAAAACATATTCATTCGTTCTTGAATGAAATAGAAGTAATAGCGAAAGACTTCATCATTGGGGATGATTGGCTTATTCATTTCCATCCTCGTAAATTTCTAACTTGGGTAGATTGAACTCTTTCCAATTGCAAGGGTCGCCATGAATACCTACAGTATACTTAGATTCAAGCCAAGATACAAAATCGTGAATTTGTTGTTCTGATATAGTTTTGTATTTTATGGAACGACCGTCACAACAAATATTTAAATAATTGTCTGGAAGTAAAGGACAATTATCGCCAAAATAGTAAAAGGTTTTAGAAAGTAAAACCCTTTTACCTCTAACATCTTGATTATACAATTTATGTCTTATGATTAAATCTGGATTTGAATGAGCACTTGGCTCTTGTATAAGATGTCCATCAACTGTATGATAAAAGTTATCACCGTACATCTGAACCAAAGTTCCATTCAGCACTGGTTTCTTATATTGAAAACGAATGTCAGACCAATAATCATCAAAACTGATAATCTCCTCTACTTTCATTGCAAATATCAAGTGGTAAAGATTGCCCATAGCTACGCTGCCTGTACCGACTATCCAATCATCTAATTGCAAAGCTTTACTGTTGCGAATCTGTCCCCTACATACAGCCAAAGACATTGTACCACCAAACGGATTCGGAGCCAATCCAAAGTCATGCTCCAATTTATATGAAAATAAATGCATAATCAACAATCTATATATTTCATCGGATAAATACAATTAGAAGAAACGGTTCCATCTGGTAGTTCTGTAGGCTCCACTTTCCCTTCAATCAAGCCAGCAAGCTTTTCTATAGAATTCCAACCAATAGGTGAGGTACCATATCGTTTGTATGCCTCTGGTAATTCTGCATTTTGTGCACATCCATATTTATAGACACCGATAATCTTCTTTCCTTGCAGATGTGCATTTTTTATTTCATAATTTACCCAAGCACGCTCATGTGTATGTTCACCAATCAAAACTATAAACGTACCTGCCCACTTGATAGCTCTACGTATATATCGGGCAACTGTAGCATCAGATACATGTTTCCCCTTGTGAATGACTTTATTGTCTTTATCCTCTTGAAGAGAACTGCTTCTGACTTGATAACCCTTAGAATTTAAATTATCCAGTAAATCTCTCAATTTCGGAACATCAGCACTATGATGACAAATAAATACATTCTTCATAAGCTATATATAGAAATTGTTCAACTATTGAGAACGAAGCCCTTTTAATACCAGAGCAATGATTTCTGTTACATTAGTTGTTACAAATAATCGTTCGTTTTCATCATCAGAAAGACCATTATTGAGTACTCCCATATTGTTAACAAAGAAATCTAGAGCTTTAAAATTCATTTCTTCTTTTTCTTTATCTAAGAAAGAAACAAATTCTTTATATGAACGATTAGAACAACACTCCTCAAATAGTTTTTCTGAAGTAGTTTCTCCCTTTATCAACTTTATCAAACGTAAAGCAGCCCCACCAAAGCCACCCAATAGATATATTGGATGTTTGGCATTTGCTGCATTAATAGCTTCTTCGTATAACCCTGGCATGTATCCCTTAAATCCTGTAACTCTTCCACCCAATATAATACGAGCATCAATATTTGCCTCCATCTCTTGGCGCATTGCCTTAAGTGATTCAGCCCAATAATACAAATTATCAACGGTAGTCGGAGGTAACATTAAATCGTGTAAACCAGTAGGAATTGTATTAGGTATTGTTGCTTTCTGACATATCACACGGCAAGATTTATATTCCGCCTGTGTTGTAGGTGACATACCTATATATATTGGCCAAGCAAGGTAGTTGGTGAAATAATTCTTCAACGTTTTATCCTTCTCATAGATACCATATTGATAAGTTAAATCTTTGAACAACTCTGTGAAACCTCCAGGTCTTAAGTCACCACCATAAACAAGATGAGCCCCAGAAATGAGAAGATGTCGTGCTAATTCTACAGATAAATCCTCAAACATTGCCTTTCCTATTCCTAAAATAGAAGCATCGGGGGATTCTGATATAGAAATTGCTACTTTTTTACCATCCAAGAAACGAGAATTGGAAAAAATTTGACTTGGTGTATTAAAGGCGATTGTTGGGAATTGGCGCTTCACCACTTCCAACTCCTCATTGCCTAAAGGAGGTTCTGGATACAATATTTGATTGACTCCGTCAACTTTACCAATATTGATGAATTCTGGCATCATCGGTATTATCTTACTATCAGCAAGTTTGAATTTTTCCAAATACCTCTCCTCATAATATTTATCCAAAGCTGTGCGAAGAAGTAAACAAATCACTTCATCCCAATTTTTATCAAACCTAATTTTTGGCGTGTTACCCAGATAAGGAAAAGTGCGAGATATTGTACCGTTGAATAAACTAACGACAACAGTTGGCACATGATATTCCTTACCAACAATAGTCTCTATTCTGCACCATTCCCTATCAGAATATGTAGAAGTCTCCAATATAACCAAAAGAGACTTTTTAACATGCTCCTCTATTTGGTCACCAAAACTATACCCATCTATGATGTCATTGGCATCATAGAAAGAATTAAGCTTCGTATCAGCTCGCAAATAAGTCTTCAGCTCATTTGCCTTCTCAACGCCTAAACTATCTTCGTCTTTCTTTGTATGACTGATGAATATCTGTAATTTCTCCTTAGAATCACATATAGTCCTGATTAAATCGTCATAAAACCTTATCAAAAACTCTTGCCAACAGTCTCGTATATCATAGTTTTTAAGACGAATGTATTGTTGTTTTCCAAGCTCATGATTAATATCAAATGCGTATTGGCATAAGGCCACTGGCAATACTTTTACAGTTCCAGTTTTATCTTCTTTTACAAGTTCATCTATATAGTTAGTCCAATCAAAACTATTAAACATGCAAACGTCAACTAACAATAGAACTATAACCTTGTCAGCGTTTATGCCTTTTCTTACATCTATTATTTCTCCATTTTCCTGATTCGTTTGGAAATAAACTGGAATATCAAGTCCATCAACCAATGGTTCATTGGGATTTCTACACAACAAACGATAAAGATCCTCGTAAATAGAAAGTCCATCAGTAAATTGCTTATCGTAAGCAACAACTACGGCTAAAGGTGTTTTAAAGTTCATAATCTTATCTTATATAAGTATTGTCATACATGATTGAAGATAATGGATGGTTATAATTAGAGAAAGTTCTTAATTGACCCTCATTTATATTATTTATCAAACGCATATTCCTTATTGCCACATCCAAAGCTTCATATCCATCATAGACAGGCACAACCTGTAAATATTCAGGAAGTAAGGAAAAAGCAACTTCTTTGAGTTTTACACAAAAGACATTATGTTCATAACCATAACCAACCTCCCATGGAATCCACTTTGAACTCATAGAATTTTCACTCAACAAACACATCAAATGTGTACTCTTTTGTAATCCTGCTTTAATTGCATCAACTACACTTTGCGGATTACTACGATTGATGCTTCTATCATATTCATCAAAGTAAACATCAATACCACAATACAGCAAATAATTAGCAATCAATTTTGCTGCTGTTTTATCTTTCTGCTGATGGCTAATAAATACACAGCATTTACCATGATAGTATTGATAGCCATCTCCATATACGTTTCTTGCCATATCTTTATCTTTATTGTAATTAGTGCTCAATTTATGGCATAGCCATTTGTATAGGGACGTTTTCGAATCACTTCTCCTCTTGCTCTTGTGATTGTTCCTTCTCCTTCCTTCTATTTACATTTCTTAATTCACGAATCAACTGAATAAGAATGTCAAAGAACAAGGCTGTACCTGTACCCACAAGAACTGAAGAAATTATACTTTTCTTTGTATTTCGGTTTTGTGCGTCAATATCTGTAGCTTGAATGATGATACCTCGGTTTTTGGAAACTTTGCTTATAGACTCTTCACCTCGATACTCTATATAACCGTTTCCGACATAATCAGGCTCTGGATAAATATAATTATACAATAGCTTTTTGTTAGTTATTGCAAGACCTTCTCTTTTAAGATTTATATCACCAAATTGAAAAGAGATTGATTGATTAAAATACGCGTCATCTCCTGATAGTACTTGCAATTGTGGTAAGTGTATGTAATAATTATAGTTTGCGTCTACTATACCTAAGCCGATCTTTTCCCAAAAACCTTCATGTGATTTTAAGCCTAATTGTTTTGAACGAATAGAGATGTTTTGCGGACCATAGCCCATTCCTGATGGAAGTTCCAAATTCTTACTTGGCTTAACTAATATTTTCACTGAAATATCATCGCTTCTTTTCTTAATGTTGTGGGTATGCGCCACATCATAAGTATGTTCTATATATTTTGGTTCAAGTGTATACCTATTACTTGACAATTGAATCGTATCATGTTCTACACTATAATATACTTTATCTTGCACAATCTCAATGTCATTAGGATCTATATTGGCATTAAAATTAATAGCCACTGTATCAGGGTCTTCATTCTGATTCCAATAATACCCAAAACGATAATTAATCTGACTCCTGTAATTACCATTAGTAGACTTCAACAACGAATCGGAATCCAAAATGAAATCAATGCTGTAGCAAGTCAACGAATCATCTATTTGGCATAGAGGATCAAGTTGAAATTCCCAATTATGCAGAGTCGTGTCTGAACTATTGATATTGTCTCTTGCCCATATGTAGGTGACAATCATCACAATGATACACATTATGAAATGACAGAAACCATGTGACAAAAAGTAAGCTCCATGCTTCAAAGGTTCTTTTACAAGAACTCTATTCACAACCCAATTGTATAGTTTTTCAAATTTCTTCATAAGTAGCTATGCGCGAGGCGCAATGTTGAATGTTGAGTGTTGAATTGTCGGCGAAGCCGATGTTGAATTACGCGCGGTGCGCAATGTTGAATGTTGAACATTAATGACCGTTAATTGAACATTAATTATGTTAGTACTCAATTTAGGGCATTGCCCTTTGTATTGGCACTTTTGCAAGTGCCTATATGTTGAGTAAATTTCACTTGTTTGTTAACTATTTCATACATTTTACACACATGTGATTTTCGGCTGCACTCGGCATAGCTCAAACAAGTTTGGCTCTGCACTCGTTGGTACGAAAATTCTTCTCTCGACAATTGTAAAGCAAGCTTGCTTTGCTCATGACTTATCGAAAAAGTTCCAAATCTTCACTGCTGTACATGATTCAATGATTAAAGTTCAGCAGTGAAGATACTTCTGTTTAATTTAAGTCCTAATTTGAATGCTTACGTTAATATTCCTATTCTCATATAATAAATATTATTGATGTTCTTTCAACCATTCACTCATATTAATGTTTACAACATCTGCTTGATAAATGTCACGCCCTCCGTCCTTTGAGCATAAAGCTTTGTTATTGTCATTCAAGTTGTCATAAATAATATTAGAAAGGAAAACCCTCTTGTCAAAAAATCCACTATTAGCCTCGTTACACAAATGACAGGCTTGATTTACAACATCACCCATCCAAACAACATCATTAATAGCAGAACCATCGTTTCCTGCTTTAATCATCAGAGCACGACCATAATCTATACCTACACCTACTTGATATGTTTGATAATTTTTTTTCTTTAATTTATAATTCAGTATATCGACCAAACTACAAGCTTTAGCAGCTAAAGAAAACACGCCATCAATATCAGCCTTATATTTTGTCTCACAAACACACCACACACAATCACCGTTTATATTTACTTCACAACAGGTATCATGTCCATTCATTAGAGCGACCATCTCAGAGATAAAACTTCTATATATCTTAGCAAGAACAGGACGCTTATGGGCATCAGTCATATTGCTGCTATCTCTAATGTCAACAAACAAGGCTGTGCAATATACATAAAAGCCATTTTTATATGTAAGTTTTTCTCTATCTACAATACTATCAGATTCCTCAAAAGAATCATTGGAGGCATCAAGAATCTCGTCAATACGAGATAGTGATGAATTAAAATTATATTGTTTTTTTGTTGCTTTCATTACTAAACGAATAAATATAGAACATACATAATTGCAATACTAATCACAACAGCATAAAAACTTCCTAATGCTACCTTATAGCTTTTAAACTTTTTTGCACATATAGAAGAATTAATGTATATCTGACTCATTAAATCATCTGCATAGGATACTTGTTCGAATTTTGAGTATGTTTCAAAATTACCAGAAGAAATTGTTTGAAAAAACAAATATGAATAATTGGAAAGAGTCGGATTGTTAGCATGCTGTTTTTTCGAATCAACAGTTGCTGATATGGCCAACAATGCAAAAATGGCACTCACGGCACATGTAATCACAGATGACATCAAGACAATGAAAAACAAAAAACGAATCAAGGAAAACTCAAATGCTTTCGGCATGTCAAGATAGCACAAAAAAGGTTCTACAATATCTTTTTTCACGACACCGACAAAATCTGTAGCAAACAATATTGCCAAGACAATTCCTATTGTCGCTAAGAGAAATCCTGCCTTTTGGTCACAATTGCTTATCCAACTATTAATTCTATCAAGCGATAGCTCCAGGCTCTCTACGCTCTTGTGGTTTCTTTCTTGTTGGCACATAATGAATATTTTTTATTTGCAAGCGATAAGCAGAAAAATGCTCTCCGCCCTTAGTTATTGAATTTATTTTCTCACAATTGTTTCCATTTAAAACTTTAGATAAAACATGGTAGGGCAAATTGTTAAGAATAACATCCCCTTTGTTTCCAGCTGAATTCATACGAGTTGCCCATACACATGCATCACCAATGGCAAATAATTGATTATCTAAATCCTTAAAACTTACGATACCACTATCTACCCCAATGCACAAACCAATATCAGTTTCTGGAATGCGACGTAAGAGATGCACCCATTCTTCAAAGAAAGGATTCGAGAACTCCAATATTTCTCGGCATGACTTAAGCATCATTTCATAATAATCCTTGCCTTCCTGCTCACACATATACTTGTTAAAATAAGCAATAAATCCATCGCCAGTAAAACGATCATATAGTCCGCAATTACTCTTTAAAATTTCACGAGTACGATTCATAAATTCGATAATCTTATCTCTATATACATTAGGGTTACTTCCATAAGTCATCAAATCTTGTGAACGCCGAATGTCGCCAACAACAACTAAAGAGTCAAAACTGCTCATATTACTTATGTACGCCTCATCTATCTTTGGTATTACTGCATCAGGTAGCTGTGCAGCCCATTTCAATACGTTTTTATGAAATGATTCTTCATAGGCGGTTGCGGAACATGTAAGTTTAACTGGCAGTTTCAATTCCTCTGATAGTTGAGTTTCAAAATCGGACAAAACTTTCTGAAAGAAAAAGCGATTTCTATTTACAACAAGATTTAGGGGAGTTATATTTGGATACAAACTGTTATTACTCAGCCATAATTTTAATGACATTATAAATAATCTTGGATCTGTCAAATCATCAGGTTTGGTAATTTCTCCTGCAGATGTCAAATTAAATGGCTTATCTCCATAAATTTCATAAAATAAACTTATCAATTTATTAGCTTCTGCCTTAACTTCTTCTTTGTACAAACTACCATCTGACAACGAATAAGGAGACCAATATTTTTCAAAATTCAGAAGTAAAGCTAAAAGATTAACCTTCTTCAATTGTTCGTTTTCCATACCACCTTCCTGTTAGTGCTCAATTTAGGGAATAGCCCTTTGTATAGGTACTTTTGCAAGTGCCGATATATTGAGTTGTTAAGAATTTCTCTTGTTTGTAAGCGGTCACTTTAGACCCGTTAAGCCATAAAGTGAACACGTTTTTATAATCTTTTAAGAAAAATCATTTGAGTTTATGCCCATACCGCAACAGTTGCCGGTTGCCATTTATGAGCAAGAAGTTCCACCAATTTATCATTTGCTGTTTTCTTTATTCTGCGGAACACGTCACAAAGGTACTCTATTGGCTCCAAGTTGTGTTTGCAATTATTGGCAAAGTGAGACATCAGACGAGCAAAACGCACACCTGCTTCTGGGCTACCAACAAAATAACTATTATTGCGATACTTTGCTATTATCTATGCCTTTCAACTGATTTATCTCATTCTGCTTTGCCGCCAAACGAGCATTGAAATCAGAAGTAAGTTTCTCCAACTCACTTGCATATGTTTCCTTAAGTTTTTGTTCACGTGCCTCAAACTCTGCACGCACGCCCGCAACTACTGCTTCGCGAAGAGAGTCTGAAAGATTAACCTCTCCTTTACCAGTCATGAATGCAACAAGCTTTTGCATCATGTCATTCAGCTGGTCTACCTTTTCACAAAGCTGTTTGTTCAGGTTTGAAACCATAGCCTCAAGCTCCTCCACCCGCTTGTCACGGGCGAGGAGTTTCTTGCGGAGCAGCCTGTTGTCAGCAGCTTCGCCATGTGCTTGCGCACTTATAGCTTGTATGGATTTCTCTTCTGATTTCATAATGTAAAGATAAAAAAAACTTACCTTCTTCGTTTATATTCATTTTGCCCTAATTTAAAATTCAAGGCAAAGGTATATATCATTAATGAGATTTGCAAGACGGTCTAAAATGACTGCTTACTATTGAGAGGTTAAAAATTTTACTTGTTTATTGACGATTACATACATTTTACACACAAGTGATTTCTTTCTAATTTAAGCCCTTATTTGAGTGCTTAATCATATCTATTAGAATTTGCAAATCTTACTGATTACTTGAATATAGGGGTAATATTATAATATAAAGTTGTCTCACAAGAACATCCTGAGGCATCTAGATATTTCCAATCCTCTTTGCCATCGCAGTATTTTTTGCCATCAACAACTTTATGAGTTCTTATTGCCTCTAAGATTTCGTCAGTTAGGAAGAAACCACTACCTGTACAATCTCGATTGAGACATTTATGATACCAAAACAACTTATCGTTTGGATTCAATACAATATTACCAACCAATGGCTTAGTTTGGCTAACTCCTGTGTTAAAATTTAGTTTATAATGTATTTCGACTTTAAGTACAGCACTATCAAATTCGCTTATTTTTCGAGCAGAACGCCTATATATATCATAGGTTCTGTTTCTTGCTTCTATTATCTTGTAGTTATTCATAATTACTTGGTGATTTAATTTTCAAACGTTTATACAACTACACAAAAGTTAGTACTCAATTTAGGGCATAGCCCTTTGTATAGGCACTTTTGCAAGTCTTACAATACGCCTGGATGTTGTTTTGCAAAGTCGTTTTGCTCTTCTATCACCAATTTGCTTAGTGCTGGCAGCATACGTTCTATCTTGCGACATTTTACCTTATTATAATAGAAGTCCATGTCGTCGAGCAGTTCATTGCAAAGAGATTCGGGCATGTCGCCTCCATAACCACAGGCAA
>ULYE01034314.1_pt1 | contig 10035 bp, 9 predicted proteins | sample 1961921 | NCBI WGS metagenome assembly ULYE01 (sample SAMEA4835856, study PRJEB28245) | human gut metagenome | biome: gut microbiome; material: fecal sample | place: Denmark | collected 2008 | reverse complement strand
GCTTGGGATGCAGTATGTGGCAACCGCTCACCGTGCCCGGGTGGAGACCGGCGCAGACGGCGTGCACACTGTCTGCCCGCCCGCAGGCACCGGCAGCGATGACAGCACGATTCTTGCAGCTCTGCCGCAGGAGACACTGGCACGGCTGATCTTGCCGCTGGGCGATTTTACCCCGGAAGACGTAGCCGAAATGGCCGAAGATTTTAAAGTTTAACAAATACAATTTTGAATGGCCTCCGTTGCACTGCGCCATAATCAGAGAAAACATTATTTTTTATATTAGAATTCCGGAAATTCTGCGGATTTTCCGGAATTCTTTTTTCACAGGAAAGGCCGCTGCGGCACACGGCATCTGCTGTTTTTGCTTCCTGCGGAAACAGCTGCACGGCGGCAGAAATGCATTCTGCGGTTCGGACCCCATTCCCGTGAAAATGAAAATCGGGAACATCCGCAGATGTTCCCGATTTTCGCATTATCAATATAATTTCCGCTGAATATAGCGCAGCGCACGCAGAGCCATTCCAAATTGTTTTGTCAGTTCTGGGGATGCACGATATCGCGCCAGTCCAGATCGCCGCGCTCCAAGCCGTGGATCAGCACCTCGGCGGTGGCGATGTTGGTGGCCATGGGGATATTGTGCACATCGCACAGGCGCAGCAGCGTCATTTCGTTGGGCTCGCTGGGCTTTGCGTTGATGGGGTCGCGGAAGAACAGCAGCAGGTCGATCTCATTGCAGGCGATGCGGGATGCGATCTGCTGGTCGCCGCCCTGCACACCGGCCAGAAAGCGCTGCACCTGTAAACCGGTAGCCTCAGCGATCAACTTACCGGTCGTACCGGTGGCCACCAGTTTATGCTGGCTCAGGATACGGCAGTAAGCCGTACAAAACTGAACCATCAGCTCCTTTTTGGAGTCATGCGCAATGAGTGCGATCGTCATCCGTTACCCTCTCCTCTTTCTTCACGATGCGGACCCACTTGTAAAAAGTCCTTTGGTTGAAATGATATCACAAAATCCAATCTTTTACAACCAGTTTTTATACAAAACATTCAATTTTGTTTTCTTTTCAGGGGTGTTCCCATTCAAACCACCGCTGCAGCGCCCTTTCCCGCGTCGGTTTTGTCTCCCGTTTTCAGTTCTCCGGCGCAATGGCATCGGGGTTTTGTTCGGCCTGCGCTACGTCCGGCCCATCCTGTACAGCAGGCTGCGCTGTGTCTGCGGCAGGCCCTTCCGGTGCAGCGTCCTGCGCTGCGGGAGCCGTCTGTCCGGCCTGCGGCGCAGCGGTGTCGGCGGTCTGCCCGACTGCCGTTTGTCCTGCGGCATCGGTCTGGGACGCGTCCTGTTTCGCCTGCTCGGCCTCTTTTTCTTCCTCTGCCTGCTGGGCAAGAGAGCCGTCCTTCATGGCGTAGTAGGCGTCGAAGATGTCGGCCACGAGGTTGCCGGCGCGGGCGCCGCCGCCGCCGTACTCAATGACGATGCCGAGGGCGATCTCAGCGTCCTCTGCCGGGCCGTAGGCCACCATCATGGTGTTGGTGTAGTGCTTGCGGGTGCTGCCGACGTAGTACGTCTCGCTGCGCTGAGGGGTGCCGGTCTTGCAGGCGATGGTGACGGGGTAGTTCTTCAGGCCCGACATCGTCTCCGACACGCCGATCATGCCCTGCCGCACGAGGTCGAAGGTATCGCCCCGGTCCTCGACAACGTCCATCACCTCGGGCTTGGTCTCGCTGAGCACCTCGCCGGTATTGGTATCCAGAATGGCCTTGACAAAATGCGTGCGGTAGCGGGTGCCGTTGTTGGCCAGCGTTGCCGCATAGGTGGCCAGCTGGATGGGGGTGACCACCGTGTTGCCCTGACCGATGGCGGCCTGAACGTCCAGCGATGCGATATAGTTGGAGTCGTTCTTGGTGGTCAGACGTCCCAGCGCCTCACCCACCTCCACGCCGGTGCGCTGGCCCAGACCCAGCTTATAGGCATAGGCATCATAGACGTCACTGGTCAGACGGCGGCCCACATCATAGAAGAAGACGTTGCAGCTCCACTTGATGGCGGTTACCACATCAATGTTGCCGCTGTGGCCGTGGCGGGTGCAGCGGGGGTGGTAGTCCTTATAATAGGTATACACGCCGGTGCAGTTGACGGTGGAGTACTGGTTGATGAGGCCGCTGTCCAGCGCAGCCACCGCCACGGCGGGCTTGAAGGTGGAGCCCGGTGTATACAGGCCCTGCAATGCGCGGTTGAACAGCGGCAGGCTCGGGTCGGAGCTGTACTCGCTGTAGTTGGACGCATACAGGTTCTGGTCATAGTTGGGGTAGTTGGACGCTGCCATCACGCTGCCGTCCTTCACATCCAGCACCACCACCGCACCGGCGGCAGCTTTCATGGTGCCGGTGTTGTACACGCGGTTGACCATGTCGATGTTCTCTGCCAGTGCCTTGTCCACAGCACGCTGGAAGTTGCTGTCGATGGTCAGCTGCACCGTGTGGCCCGGCTCCGGCACTGTGGTCAGGCGGGTATCCACGATCACGCCGTCCGAGTTGCGGGTGATCGTCTCCACGCCATCCTTGCCGCGCAGCTCATCCTCATAAACGGATTCCAGGCCGGAAATGCCCAGAACATCGTTCATATTATAGCCTTTTTCCCGCAGCGGATAGGTCACCTGACCGTTGGAATCGGTCACCTTCCACTTTTCAGCCGTGATCTTGCCCACACGGCCCAGCACGGCCGGGATGATATCGCTCTGATCGTAGCTGCGGGCACTGGTCTCCACGATCTCCACGCCGGGCAGCTGCAGGCTGTGCTCCTTGATGGTGGCCACCGTTGCCGCGCTGACGTTTTCTGCCATGACAAAGTTGTTCACATTGGAAAAGGCCTGCCGGTCCATCTCGTAGTGGATGCCGGCCAGCACCCGCTGCCATTCCAGCGAAAAGCCCTGCAGCTCGTTCTTTTCCACCAGCATTTCCATCACATCGTTGGCGGTGGCATACTGCTGCAGGCCAAGGGTCTCCTTCATATCCGCCAGCTGCTTCTGATCGCTGGCAGAAGAATCATCGTCTGTAAAGGCATAGCGGCCTGCTGCGTCCGGCTGGCCGATGAGCAGGGTATCGTTCCAGCTCTCGCCGTTTTCCCGCAGCAGCTCCACGATCTGCTGCAGCATGGCGTCCAGATCGCGGTCCCCCATCAGCAGCTTGTTGAGCACCACATTATAGCTGGTGGCCGTGGTGGCAATGCGCCGCCCGGCGCTGTCCACGATGTCGCCGCGGGCCGCCGTGACCGTAAAATTATAGTCGGTGGTGTTGGTCGCCTTGGCTTTGAAATCGTCGCCGTTGACCAGCTGCAGAAAGATCAGCCGCATCGCATACAGACCCATGATAACACAGGCCACTGCGATGAGCAGGAGCATCCGGTGCAAGACGGTTTTTCGTTCGTTTTGGTTCATCCGCGTTTCCTCCGGCGGTTCAGATCACGCCGTTGTCGATTTTGAACTCGTTATAAATGCGCCGCACCAGACTGAACAGCACCAGCGACGGCACCAGGGTCATCACTGCCGAGGGCAGCACAAAGGTGAGCCAGCGGCTCAGCGCCCAGCTGTAACCCGGCATATAGTAAAAAAACAGCCAGTCCAGCGAGAGCACCACAAGGGCCGTGCCGGTGCCGATGAGCGCAAAGTTCCATGTGCTGCCCTGCAGATACACCTGCACCAGCACCGAAAGCGCAAAGCAGAGCAAAAGCAGTTCCAGCGCCAGCATTCCCACCGTGCGCCCGGCGGTGTAATCCCACAAAAGGCCGCCTACCGCGCCGAACAGCGCCCCGGCAAACTCGCCCTCGTACACCGCCACCGCAAGACAGAGCGGCAGGATGAAAAGCGGTTTTGCCTGCCCCAGCCGGAACAGGCCGGGCGTGGTCTGCAATGCCGCGCACACAAACAGCGCTGCCGCGTAGCAGGCCCATTTCAACGCCTGACTGCGGCTGCGCATACGGCGTGATTCCATACCGGTGCCTCCTTAATAATCGGTGATGACAAAAACATGCTTGACGGTGCGCGGGTCTGCACCCGGGCGGATGACCGCCACCGAGGATTTGCCGCTGACTTCCGGCTCCACCTTCTGCACCACGCCCACCAGCACATCCGGCGGGAACACGCCGCCAAGGCCGGTGGTGATGACCTGATCGCCCATTTGGGTCTCGGCGGCGCGCTCCAGATTGGTGAGCACGCACAGGCCGTCACCGGCGTAGTCGGTGCTGCCGGTGAGGATGCCGTTTTCCCGCGTGCGGGACACAACGCCCGCTGCGTTGAAGCTGGGATGCAGGACGGTCATCACCTTGCAGCTGGTGGTATCTGCCTCCACCACGACGCCCACAAGGTAGCCCTTATCGCTGATCACGGCATCGCTCACGGCCACACCGTTCACGGTGCCGCAGTCCAGCGTAAAGCCGCCAAACTCATCCAGCGGGTCGCGGCCGATCACAAAGCCGGAAACATAACTGGCCTCGCTGTTGGTATCCTGAATGCGGGTCAGCGCCTTGTAGGCTTCGTTCTCCGCCTTGATGCGGTCGTAGTCCACCATCTGCTGGCGCAGTTCAGCGTTCTCGGCTTCCAGCTGTTCGTTCTGGGCCATCACATCATCGATGCTGGTGTATTTTTCCAACACCGAACCGATGCCGCCGCTCAGGGCCGAAGTCACCTTCTGAAACGGCGTAAGCACCACGCTCAGCAGCTCCTGCGGGGCGGCAGTCAGCCGGCCATTGGCGCCGGCATAGGCCATGATTCCCACCAGAAACACCGCCACCGCCACCAGTATCTTAAATTTCCATGTGTCAAAAAAATCCTTCAAGGGGGTGTCCTCCTGTTCGGGCTCCTGCCATAAGAAAAGCGCGGACAGCTCTGCCATCCGCGCAAGGAACATTGTTTGCCGCGGAAATCAGCGCAGGCGCTGCGCAAAAGAGCTTTTTCCGCAAGTACGGGCTGCGGCCCGTGTTACATGTGTCCGCCGTCGGTGTCCAGCACATCATGCAGGACGTCCACGTGATCCAGGACCGCACCGGCACCCTTGGCCACGCAGTCCAGCGGATCTTCCGCAATGTGCACGTCGATGCCGGTCTCGCTCTGGATCAGCTGATCCAGACCCCGCAGCAGTGCGCCGCCGCCGGTCAGGGTGATGCCGCGGTCGATGATATCCGCGCTCAGCTCCGGCGGGGTGCGCTCCAGCGTTTCCTTGATGGCGCTGGTGATCTTGACCAGACACTCCAGCAGTGCCTCGCGCACATCCTCCGAGTGGACCACGATGTTTTTGGGCAGGCCGTCCACCAGATTGCGGCCCTTGATCTCCATTGTCATTTCAGGGTCCAGCACATAGGCAGAGCCGATCTCGATCTTGATCTGCTCTGCGGTGCGCTCACCAATGAGCAGGTTGTATTTGCGCTTGATGAAGGCAATGATGGCCTGATCGAACATATCACCGGCCATGCGCACGCTGCGGGAGGCCACGATGCCGCCCAGAGAAATGACAGCGATCTCAGCCGTGCCGCCGCCGATGTCCACGATCATGCTGCCGGTAGGCTCGCTGATGGGCAGGCCCGCACCGATGGCAGCAGCCATGGGCTCTTCAATGACAGACACCTGACGGGCACCGGCCTTGAGGGTCGCTTCGCGCACCGCGCGGCGCTCCACCTCGGTGACGCCCGACGGGATGCAGATGACCACGCGGGGGCGGGAGAACATGCTGTTGCCGCATGCCTTCTTGAGGAAGTTCTCCAGCATATTGGCCGTGATGTCAAAATCGGCAATGACGCCGTCCTTCAGGGGGCGGACCGCCACGATGCTGCCGGGGGTGCGGCCAATGACTGCCTTTGCCTCGGCACCCACGCAGCGCACCTCATCGGTCTTGGTGTCCACGGCCACCACCGAAGGCTCACGCATGATGATGCCCTTGCCCTTCATATATACCAGAGTATTTGCGGTACCCAGATCGATACCCACATCTTTTGAAAACAGGCCCATTGTAATTTCTCTCCTTATTGCTTCCCATTGAAATCTATCCAGAGCGTCCGGCGGACTTTTTATGCCGCTCTGCGCAGAATAACACGGTTCTATTATAGCCGCAAGCCAATGATTTCTCAAGCGTTTGCGCAAGTTTTCTTCGTTTTTTCCAGTTTTCTCACATAAAATGTGCCAGCAGCTGTACGGTGCGGCTCACCGGCAGGCCCATGATCGTGTAGTAGTCGCCCTCGATGCGGTCCAGCCAGAGGGCCGCACGGCCCTGAATGGCATAGGCTCCGGCCTTGTCGTAGGGTTCAGCGGTGGAAGCGTAAAAGTCGATCTCCTCCCCGCTCAGCGGAAAAAAGGTAACGCGGCAGCTGTCCACAAAGCTTTCGGTGCGGGTCCCGTCCGAAATGCACACACCGGTGTGCACCTCGTGGGCAGCACCGGAAAGGGCCCGCAGCATCCGCTTTGCGTCCTCTGTGCTGTGGGGCTTGCCGAACACTTCACCGTTCACATCCACCACGGTGTCGCAGCCGATGACCACCGCACCCGGGTGCTGGGCCGAAACAGCAAGGCATTTGCCCCGGGCCAGTTGCTCCACCAGCTGAGCAGGGGTGTCGGCCTGCACTGTACTCTCGTCAAAATCGCTGACACAGACGGTGAAATCGGTGGTGTACAGAGAAAGCAGCTCCCGCCTGCGCGGGCTGCCGGAAGCTAAAATCAAATTCATAGGATTCATCTTTCTTTTCAACATCCTTGCCCGCTTATTTACCCGTCGAGCCAAAGCCGCCCTCGCCGCGCTGGGTATCGCCCAGTTCTTCGGCGGGCACAAAGGCGGCGGTGTACACCGGTGCAATGCACAGCTGCGCCACACGCTCACCGGGCTGGATGGTGTAAGCCTCCCTGCCCAGATTGACCATGGGCACCTTCAGTTCGCCGCGGTAGTCGCTGTCCACCACACCCACGCCATTGGCCATGCACAGACCGTGCTTGATGGAAAGGCCGCTGCGGGCATACACCAGTGCCACGCTGTGGGCACCCGGCAGCTCGATGGCAAGGCCGGTAGGCACCAGTGCCCGCTCCATAGGGGCAAGGGTGAGCGGCTCGTCCAGAACGGCGCACAGGTCGGCGGCGGCAGAGCCGGGGGTGGCGTAGGCAGGCACCTTTGCCCGGGCATCCAGTACCTTATATTTTACAGTGATGGGTTCCATAGTATACCTCGTTTTTTATTCCTCTACTGCGAGCTCGCCCTTCGGGAGAGCTCCGGCATTGCGCCGCCGCAGGCGGACGATGCCGGTGAGAGGGTCAGTTCGTACCTTTAAAATACAGTCCGCGGGTAAAATCCCCCTCAAAGGGTGCGTGGGTGCGGATCATGTCAAGGATCTGCGCTGCTTCCTCCCGGCTTTCCAGCGTGAAGTAGGCCACACCGTAGTCCACCGTCAGTGCGCCCGGCTTATCTCCCATATAAATAGGTACGGGATTGTAGATGGTGCGCACACCAAGGCCGCACCGCACCGGGAATTTCTTTGCCTTGCGGTCGGTCAGCACACCGGTCTTATCGCAATGGGCGCAGTCGTGGATGTTCTGCAGCGGGCAGGCGCGGGTGACCATCAGCGGCATGTGACCGTACACCAGCACACCGGTAGGCACCGGCCTGCCGTCGTGGGTGGGGGCAATGGTGCTGATGTCGCTGTCCTTCACCTCGGGCAGGATGAGCACGGAGCCAAGGCCGTTGTCTGCATAGAACTGTGCGGCCAGCTGATTGGTGATGTTCAGGCCAAAGCTGCCGCTCATGGGCAGGCCCCGGCACAGGCGCAGGTGGGCGATATTGCTCACCTCATAGCCCGCAAAACCGGCATCCTGCGTGGCCGCGATGCGGCGGGCAGTGTCCTCTTCCAGACGGCCGAACATGACCCGGGGCAGCTCCAAAAGGGTCTTTGCCCGCCATTCCCGGGGCACGCGGTCGGCCTGCGCAATGGGCAGGATGAGATACTCGATGCCGTCAAGCGCCCGCTCCGGTACCTGCTCCCAGTTCTCGAACCGGGCACGCAGGGTGCGGCGGGACGGCAGGGTGCGCAGCGGCAGAGCGGGCACATGCTCGTCCGTGGTGGGCCATGGGCGCAGCACTTCCCGCTTTTTCAGCAGGGCATCCAGCGCTTCCCGGCGCAGCTCGTTGACGGCACTGCCGGGCACGAACCACGGCCCACCGTCCATTTCCACCGTGATATCCTCTGCCGATGCCGCAAAGGGCGTACCGCCGGTCTTGGCAAGGCTGCGGTGCAGGCTCTCGGTAGGGTCGGTGCGGGCGGGCTGCGGCTCAGCGTCGCCATAGGCGAAGGCCTTATTGCCGTCGGCGTCCATGACGGTGAGCTTCTCGCCGCCCTCTTCGATCTCCAGCTTCATCTTCACCGGCACACGGCTGCGCTCACGGCGGTAAAGCTCCCGCAGCATGGGCAGGGTCTTTTTGGTCTGCTCGGCGTCCGCTTCGCTGCGCACACCAAACATGGTACCGTCAATTTTCCCATCCAGATAGCCGGAGGTGAAGCCCGAACGACTGAAGGCATTTTTCAAAAGGTCACGGTCGTAGGCGCGGCCCTCCCGGCCTGCCAGACAGGCGCTGACCGCCGCCGCCACGTACTCCGGCGTGCGCAGACGCCCCTCAATTTTTGCCGATGCCACGCCAAGCGCCTGCAGCTGGTCCAGCTTATCGATGACCGAGTTGTCCTTCAGGGACAGGTGGTGCAGACGGCCCGGCTTACCCTCCGGCAGAGCGTTTGCCTCAAAGGGCAGCCGGCAGGGGCCTGCACAGGAGCCGCGGTTGCCGCTGCGCCCGCCCAGAAAAGCCGACATATAGCACTGGCCGCTGACGCACATACACAGCGCGCCATGCACAAAGCACTCGGTCTCGATGCCGCAGTGCTTCGTGATGTGCTCCACCTCAGGCAGGCTCAGCTCCCGGGCCAGCACCACCCGGGTGAAGCCCAGCTCCTTGAGCTCCAGTGCACCCTGCAGGCTGTGCACGCTCATCTGTGTGGAGCCGTGGCGGGGCAGCTGCGGAGCGATCCTGCCGATCAGGGTTGCCACCGCCAGATCCTGACAGATGACGGCATCTGCCCCGCTGGCAGCAACGGCGCGAATGGCTGCTTCCAGCGCGGGCAGCTCCCCGCCGTAGACGGTAGTGTTCAGCGCCACATGCACGGCCACGCCCCGGGCATGGCAGAAGCGCACCGCATCTTTCAGCGTGTCTGCGTCAAAATTGTTGGCACTGGTGCGGGCATTGAAGCCCGAAAAGCCCAGATACACTGCATCGGCCCCGCTGAACACAGCGGCACGCAGCATTTCTTCATTGCCCACCGGGGCAAGAATCTCGATCTTTGACATATTTCTCCTTTATCCTGTAAAAGGCGCTCAGCCCTTCTGTTCCGCGTCTTCGCTTCTGCCCGCCGTCTGCTGCGCGGCCTGCTGGGCGCGCTCTTCGCGCCGGGCTTCCTTGCTGCGCATCTTTTCCAACTGTTCCCGCAGAGCGGTAGCCTCCCGGCGCAGCACCTCATTTTCCGCCTTCGCCTTGTCTTCTGCCAGCTTTGCGCGGGCGGCGTCCGCAATGTAGTCCTGGATCTGGCTGCGCATATTCTCCGCGCTGCCGGTGCTCTTGCGGTACTCATCCAGATAGTCCATGGCGCAGAACACCGCCGCCTTCGTCACCGAAAGGTTTTCGTTTGCGTCCAGCAGCTTTGTGATATCCTCGTCCAGCTTTTTTGCCAGCGACTGGATATATTTTTCCGGGTCCGTCGTAGCGATGGCATACGGCGTACCCGCAATGTTCACCCGTACCTTGTTGACCATATCTATTCCCCTTTATCCTTTTCCGCCCTTGTGCAGGCGGTTCTGTTCTTGGTAATTTCCGGAAAACGGCACCGTTTCCGGTACCGTTTCGGCGTTTTGTTCCCCTCCGGGAGAGTTACCCGGCACATTTCCCCCGGAATTTGTGCCCGAAAATGTTTTGGAAAGCAGGTTTCTCTCCCTATTATAATATAAATAAGCATCAAGAAAAAGTG
>ULYE01007028.1_pt1 | contig 10049 bp, 4 predicted proteins | sample 1961921 | NCBI WGS metagenome assembly ULYE01 (sample SAMEA4835856, study PRJEB28245) | human gut metagenome | biome: gut microbiome; material: fecal sample | place: Denmark | collected 2008 | reverse complement strand
TATTATTATTATAGCCTGACACAGTTTATTTTACACTCTCCAATGCAATATACTCGAATGTATCAAGTATGTATATCAATGCTTTAACGTCTTCAATATGATCTGATAATATGGGCTTGCCATGTTCTGTTTTTACGAAAAACAATATAGCCCTTATTAACCATATTGACATTATCGTGTTAACCGCAATTATTGCACACTTCTTTAATCTTAATATTGACATTCCTGTTTTTCATTTATTGTTAAAGTAATTGATATTTTATCATTAAAGAGGTATGATTATATGTATGCAGATGCTATGGACATTATCATGCCTTGCCGTATCTCTGGCTCACGTAGTCATACACCTGGTCTCTGTAGAAGTTGATGCTCTCCTCAGAATAGCTCTCCGGCAGTTCTTGCCACAGAACGTCGCGTATTGTCACGATGAGCGTTGCGCGAGCTGTTGGGTTCTGGAACGGATTGCTCATCACCGCGAGCTGGCTTTTTATTTTGGCGAGCAGGTCGATGGCTATGTTCTTCAGCTTCTTTATTTCCGGCTTTGTGAGGTTGTCCTTCAGCAGGAGGTCGTAGAGGGAGAGTTCTTCGTCACTCTTGAACCCCTCGCGGACGTAACGCTTCTCTTCATCGCTCAGCGTCTGCGAGAGGTGCATGAGGTCGTCGAAGGTTTTCTCTATAGTGGCTCTGTTCTGCTCCTGGTTGTACGCCTTGATAATCTCCTGATATCTCTCGTAGAAGTTTATGCGGGAGGGGTTTTCGGCAAGGAGCCTTTCCAGACGTTCATGAATGAGGTCCTGTATGTCGCGCAGCACGAGGTTTTTGTCCTCACGCTTGGCAAACTCACGACGGAGGATGTCGAAGTCGATGCCGCTGATGTCGAACCTTCTGCCGCTGTCCGCCACCATTCCATGTCTCTCGTCCACCTCCAGATATTCGTTTACGATGTTGTTGATGGCGACGCTAAGGTCAGTTATGTCGGCATGCTTGCGTTTCTTCTGCAGCTCCTTGTATATGGCTTCCAGCGCATCCTTCTTCTTCCGCATGTCGCCGGTGATGTCTTCTCTGTCCAGATATTTCCAGAGGCGGAGAAGCGAGGAGGCATAGGTGCAGTACTTCTTTCTTGTCTCCAACGTGTCGCAGAGAAGGTTGGCTGCCTTTTTAAGGAGCGACAACTTGCTGAACGACTGGGCGTCTATCAGATCCTGCAGCGCATATTCCTTCTCGTCGAGGAAAGCTTCCGCCGCAGCGATGGTCTTCCATACGTTCTTTATGAGTTCCTCCTTGCTGATGGTAGGGTCGTTGCCGCCGTTGCCTCCGTCGGGATTAGCCGTATAGTCCGCCAGTGCCTGACGCAGAGCCTTTACGATGCCGATGTAGTCAATCACCAGACCGTTGGTCTTTCCTTCCGCCACACGGTTGGCTCTGGCAATGGTCTGCATGAGGGTGTGCGCCTTCATCGGCTTGTCGATGTAGAGGCACGACAGCGTCTTAACGTCGAAGCCGGTCAGCCACATGGCGCAGACGAAGACCACGCGCAGCCTGTTGTCCGCATCCTTGAACTCCTTGTCCAGCTCGCGCTTCTCCATCTTCTCATGATGAGGCGTGATGTCGAGATGCCATTTCTTGAAGGTCTGTATCTCGTTCTGCTCCTGCGACACCACTACAGCCATCTCCGTCTCTTCCATCCATTTCAGCTTTCGCTTCAGCTCCTGCACTTCCTGCTGCGAAGCGTCCTTCTCCGTCTTTTTCCTTATCTCCTCGATTTCCTTCCGCCAGTATTCCTGCACGTAGTTATACATACGCACGCAGGTCACCTTGTTGAAGCTCACCACCATAGCCTTGCCGCTTGTCCATACGTCGCTGTAATGGCGCACAAAGTCGTGCGCCACCACTCTCAGTCGCTTCTCGGCTGTGAGCAGATGCACCTCCTGCGCAAATTCGCGTTCCAGCTTGGCTTGCTGCGAAGGAGTGAGCTCTTCCTCGTCCAGCCTTGCTGCAATCTCTTCGTTTATCTTCGGATTCTTCAGCTCCTGCAGTTTCTCGCCACGGTTCTCATAGTAGAGGGGCACGGTGGCTTTGTCCTCCACGGCACGCTTAAAGTCGTAAATGCTGACGTACTGTCCGAAGGTGCGAGCCGTGATGTTGTCGTCACGCAGCAATGGCGTGCCCGTAAATCCTATACGGTTGGCAGTTGGGAGCATGTGCATGAGGTTGTCGGCAAAGACGCCGTTCTGCGTGCGGTGTGCCTCGTCGCTCATTACGATGATGTCATGGTCGGGGCGTATGGGTTCGGCGTCAGCCTTGTTGAATTTCTGTATCAGCGAGAAGACGAACGAGGGATTGCCCATGAGCTTCTCTCGCAGGTCGTCTCCGCTCTGCGCTATGAACTGCTTGGCTTTCAGCCCGCCCAAGAGTCCGCAGTTCTCGAACGTGTCCGATATCTGCTTGTTCAGTTCGTCGCGGTCTGTCAGCACCACAATCGTGGGCGACCCTTCAAACTTGCGTCTGATCTTCTGTGCCAGAAACACCATTGAGTAGCTCTTGCCCGAACCTTGCGTATGCCAGAACACTCCCAACTTGCCCTTCATCACGTCACGATGCCTGTACATCTCCACGGCTTGGTTTACGCCCAGGTACTGGTGGTTGCGTGCGAGAATCTTTACCGTCGTACCGCCGCTATGGTCGAAGAGTATGAAGTTCTCTATAAGGTCCAGCAGGTTCTGCTTCTTACAGATGCCGCGCAGCATGGTCGGCAGTTCGATGTTGCCATGATCCGTCTCTGTCAGTCGTTTCCATTCGTGGAAGAACTCCCACTTGGCGCCCACCGTACCCACACGGCTCTCCGTGCCGTTGCTCAGCATTATCATGGCGTTATGATGGAAGAGGTGCGGAATGGTGTCCAGATAGTCGCGATAGTTGTCCGTATAGGCGTTCTGTATGTCCTGGTCGTGGTTCTTCAGTTCGATGAATATCAGCGGCAATCCGTTCACATAGCACACCACGTCAGCCCTGCGCTTGTGTATGGCGCCTTTTATCCACAGCTCCCTTACGGCAACAAACTCGTTGTTGTCCGCCACGGCAAAGTCTATCACGCGAGCCCGCACCGTCTCCGTCGTGCCGTCCGGTTTCACCCGAGTGACCGGCACACCGTCACGTACGTATCCATACTTCTCCTCGTTTATCTGAATGAGAGTCTGGCTGCTCTTGTATTCTGTCATTCGCTCCACGGCTTCCGTCGTCTGCTTCTCGTCCATCCACGGATTGAGACGCTTCAGAGCCAGCCTCAGGTGACGTGTCAGCACCACTTCACGCTGGCTCTTCCTACCAAGAGTGCCTTGTTCGCCGAGCACCTCATTGTCGTAGGCATACACGGAGTGCCAGCCAAGCTCCTTTTCCAGAAGTTCGGCAGTACTCTTTTGTATGAGCAGGTCTTCGCTGTAGTCTTTTGCCATAGTCTTTATATTATTATCTGTGAGTCATTGGTTAGGTTGCAAGTGCCCGCAGCTCCTACGATTTGCCTTTTCTCGCTATTTTTTAGTTTTGACATCCTCTCCTACATTATGTCTTTTTCGGTCATAACGTCTTTAAGTTTTTATACTTCTATCTCGCCACTCAACAGCTTCGGCAACAGCCGGTCGCGGGATTCGGCCAGGAGGCGGAGTTGGAATAATAGAGTCATTCTTTGTTTATACATTTTTTGTAATGGGGCAAACAAACGTTCTTTTGAAGGAACTAATAATTCTATTGAATCAATGTGTTTCTTGCCCAAATGCGCGACGGTTGCCCCTACAAGTGTCTTTTCAAAGAATTTGATAGGTTCAACTATAGCTTGAAAGATGAATCCCTTTAATTTCTCATTGTGTGGTCTAAAAGAGCATGCTCGTTGAACTAAGTAGGCATCATCACCGCTCCATGTATTAATATGGAATATTCCATCCATACCAACTACTATATCGCCTTTGTGTACGATATAATCACTTGAAGCTTGTTCTGCCGTATAATCTTTCGTGTAACCATCTGGTATATTTCTTATTCTGAGTATAGGCATTCCTTCGCCTTTGTCATTGAAAAGATGGCCGTCAAAAGCATACCCATATTGGACATCAACAAGACTTATGAGTTTCTTCTTCTCCCATCCCTCCGGCACTCCGTCCACTATCTTTGTGTTCTCGTGTCCTGGGAAACGGAGGTTTACGAACCATTCCTTATATAGACGCTGAGCTGCTTCCTCTAACAACTTTATCTGCTTCTGATAGTTGTCAATCAATGAGTCGTAGCGAGAGAGGATTGTGGCGATACGATGCTGCTTTGATAATGAAGGAAAGGACAATTCAATAGAGCAAAAAGAACTGTGAGGTAGATCTGGCTGAGCAGCTCCACGAGCTAAAGCATTTGCTTTATCATAAAAGTTTTTGTCTTTTAACGCATAGTAAAGAAAATCTCTGGATATTTCTCTTTCATCTTGAGGAGTAACAGTAAAGCAATTATTGTGTACTACTCCATACTTATTTCTAAAGACAAGGCCGACATTACCTGTTCGTGTGTATATTATGTCTTCATTCGAAGCTATAAAGCGTTGAGGAATATCTTCTTTAACAAAGATTTCTTTTTTACCGCTTTTCATATCTGCTATACGAAGAAGAGGTAATCTTGTCGGCGTATCCGACATATAGTGCTTCGATTTTGCATTTATAGCAAAACCCTGCCTTAAAGTAACCACATTGCCGATTGGGCATTTTCTCCACTCATTCATCTCCACTCCTCCCAATTCTTCAATATCTCTCCCATCAGCTCGTTCGCCTCGCTGTTCAGCTTCTTCAGTTCGGCATGTATTTCGTTCATGCGCTCATGGAAGTCCACTCCGTCGTCCTCCACCTCTGCCACGCCTACGTAGGCGCCCGGCGTTAGCGAGTAGTTTTTTTCGGCTATTTCGTCTATAGTGGCAATCTTGCAGAGTCCCGGCACATCCTCGTACGTGCCGTCAAGCCCGAACTTTGAGGTGAGCCATTCGTATTCGCCGATGACTGTCAGTATTTCGTTGAGGTAGGCGATGAAGGCTTCTCCTGCCGTGCGCATTGCCTTCACCTCGCGCTTCTTTATGGCTGTTGCGGAGCACTTCATGCATTGCTTTGTCTGGTCAATCTGATTGTTGAGGCGCGTCTTCAGGTCCTCTATGTCAAACTTGTCCTTAACGGCATCCGTTATCCATCCCATCAAACCCAGGAAATGACCACGCGTGTCCTCGTCAACGGCATTGCTGAACTCCTCACCACGGTTTCTCACCTCTGCCGCCATGCTGCGTATCTCCTTCTGATAGTCTGCGGTCAGACGCACATACTTCTCCCTCTCGCCACGATACAGGTGGACGATGGCTTGGAGGTTCTTCAGCTGCCACTCCGTCCATTCGTTCAGCGTGCGGTCCACCACCGTGAAATAATTGCGTGCGTCGATGAAGAGCACTCGGTCCTTGTTTTCCAGACGCTTGGCCTTGTCTAAGAACCACAGCGAGCAGGGCAGGGAGAGCGTGTAGAAGAAGTTGTTGCCCACGCTGACCATCACGTCCACGTCGCCCGTCAGCACCAGCTTTTCACGTATGTCGCGGTCCTTGTTGGCGCTGTCCGTAGCCGACGATGCCATTACGAATCCTGCACGTCCATGGTCGTTGAGATAGGCATAGAAGTACGAAATCCAGAGATAGTTGGCATTGCCTATCTCCTTGCTCTTGGCGTTGACGCCCGGCAGTCCGAAAGGCAGTCGTCCCGCAGCCGCAGCCGACTCCGCCTTCACCTTGTCCACGTTGAAGGGAGGATTAGCCATCACGTAGTCGCACTTGCCCGCGAGGTTATGTGCGTCATGATAGAACGAGTTGGCTTCGTCGCCGCTCACTATCTTGCCGTTCAGTCCGTGCACCGCCATGTTCATCAGACACAGCTGCGCGTTATATTCCACCTTCTCCTGACCGTAGAACGTCATCTGCGTGTTGGCGTTCATGCCCGCCTCGCTGACGAAGTCGCCCGTCTGCACGAACATGCCGCCCGAACCACAGGCGGGGTCGAGCATTACGCCCTGCTTGGGTTCCAGCACGTTGACGAGCATCTTCACCAACGACTTTGGTGTGAAGAACACGCCGTCGTCGCTTGCCACAGCCTTGGCAAACTTTGAGAGGAAATACTCGTATATTCTGCCTATGACGTCGCCGCCTATCTCGTCCAGCGTCTTGTTGTTGAAGATGCGGAGCAGCTCACGCAGCAGTTCGTCGCTGAACATGGTGTAGGTCTTGGGCAGGATGCCCGTGAGCTGTTCGCTCTGCTCCTCCACCAAGGTCATGGCATGATTGACAGCCTCGCCGATGGGCTGGTCGTCGGGCAGACAGACAAGATAGCTGAACTGTGCCTCTCGCGGCAGATAGAGTGCGCTCTTTGCGGCGAAGTCGCTTGCCTCCACGGGCATCACCCTGCCTCCACGCATGGGTCGGTTCTTGAGTAGCTCCGCCTCCACCATCTTGTAGCGGCTGTAGGCGTAGCGGAGGAAAAGGAGCGCCAGCACGGGCATGCAATACTGGCTGCTTGTCAGCTTCGATCCGGCACGCAGCAGGTCGGCGGATTCCCAGAGGTCAGCCTCCAGTTTGCGTATGTTTATCTTGTCAGTCATTTATGGTTCGTTTTCTTGGATTGTTATTCTTATGTTTGCAGTAAAATTACTAAATAATCGTGAGAAAACGTGTATGAAACATAATAAAATTGTGCTTGTTGGAAGAAACCGCCACTTTAGTTATGCAAAACCGCCACTTTAGTTATCTCACATCGTTCGATATGAATGTGTGTATCGAACGATGTGGATGTGTATATCGAACGAAATGAATGTGTGTATCGAACGAAGTGAGATACCGAAACAAATGTTTTGTGTCAGCAAGAGTAGCGGTTTTCTGATGGATACGTGTCCCCTCGGGACACGGCTGCAGGCAAATCGTAGGAGCTGCGTGCAGTAGCTTTCCGCTTATGGGTGCGTGCTGTGCACAAATAAAAGGCTTTACGTTAGGTTGTCGAGAACTGGTTCTCGTAAAACCTAATGTAAAGCCTTTTATTTAAATCCGATAGGATTTGCGCCCATAAGCGGATTGTGGAGTCAGGTTTTTGTCAAAGCCCTGCCTTTCGATTCTACTTCACCACCTTTTTCTTTCCGTCCACGATATACAGACCTGCAGCGGGCTTGTTTATGCGAACACCGCCGAGGGTGTAGGTCTTGTGGTTGGCTGCGTTGTCAGCAGAGACGGAGCCGATGGACGTTGTGGAAGTGAGCTTCACGGTGTAGACAGTCTTGTTGGCAGGGTTGACGTCGTAGTCGTTGCCGTAGACTGTGATGGTGCAGACGTTGTTGGTCAGGTCTACGTCCTTCTCTACACGTGCGCCTACACCCTTCTTCTCGAACGTGATGGTGTTCAGGAGGTCAGCGTTGTCGCTCTCTATGGTGTATTCTGTCTTCTCGGGAGAGAATCCCTCGATGGTCTTGCCGTCAATCTGCAGATCCTTCAGCGTGCTGTAATAGATGAGGCGAAGCTCGTCAAGGTCGAGCTGGTCGTCCTTTGAGGCACCCGGCACGGGGTTGGTTGTGGCAGAAGCCAGAAGGTACTGCACCTCGGGAGCTTCGTCCGTTGTGTAGCTGAACTCACCCGTGAACTTTGTCCACTCCTCAGTAGCGGGAATCAGCACATTGGCTGATCCTACCTTTTCGTTAGCCATCTCAGCAAGTTCGGGGTCGTGATAAGCAGCGTCCTTGTGGAGGATGAGCTGTACGCGTCCCTGAAGAGCCGGCTGCTCCTCAGCTTCGTCTGTGGCAGCCTTGGCTGTGCCGGGAGTGAAGCGTGCGTAAACCTCAAAAGCGTCAGGACGTCCTGCGAAAGGCATGTTGCCGTTTACGTCGGTACGGTCAGTGAAGTTATAGTTGGTGGCATCAGCAGGATTGGTGCTGCCCATGTTGATATGACCAGTTGTGATGTTGCCGTTGGCGTAAGCCACCCACAGATCCTTCGATACGATGCGCACGCCATTGCCCTTATATCCCTCTATCTTCTGCGGCATCGGGGACATAGAGGCGAATGAAGCGAAGATTCCGGCAGCGGTGTCGAACGAGTTCCATCCCTCAGCTATCTTGGCGTTCTCGTCGTCGGTCCAGTTCTCGAAGTCAGCGTTGGCTATCTGGTAAGCAGCCTCCTTGCTCTTTCCCTCGAAGGTGACGGTGTAGACGCTTGAGGGGCAACCTGCCTCGCTTACGGTAAGCGTGAGCTTGTGCTTTGCCTCGTCGTATGTCTGCTCCACTGTGGCTTTCTCAGAAGAAGCAACATAGCTTACTTCGTCTGTGTAGCAGTTGCCGGTGGCGGTGAAGTCTGTGCTGGTGCTACCGGCTGTGACAAACTCATGACCAGCTACGTTGAGCGATGTCAGCGTCGGAGCAGCCTTCTGATACTGTATGGTGTAGACGCTCATAGCCTCAGGATTGGTTTCAGCGTCATAGTCCTCGCCCTTCACGGTGATGACATACTGACCGGTGAGGTCGTCGTAGGCAGCTTCCACGGTGGCACCTACGCCCTTCTTGGTGTAGCCGACGGTGGTCCAGTCAGGATCGTATGTCGACTCCACGGTGTAGTTGAAGGTGTCCGGAGAGAAGTTGATGTCTACGTCAGAGCCGTAGTCGTCAGTAGGCTTGAGCGAAGAAAGAGCATGATAATAGATGAGCTTCACGTTGTCCACGGTAAGAGAATTGCCCGCCTTGATGTCGCTCTGTGGTCCGAAATAGTTAGCGGAAGAGAAAATGACGTTGATGTTCTCCACACCGGCAGTCTCGCATCCTTCCTTATATACGAAAGGTATGGTGTCTGTCTTCCATTCGCCCTCGGTGCTCTCCATTATGGCATGGTCGATGGTGGCTACGAGAGTGGCGCCTTCGGTCTTTGTCACGTCTCCGCCGGTGGCAGTCTTGCTCATGCCGAGAACGTTACGCTCACGGTTTTCCATGTCCACGCGAGTGGCGCTGCCCCATGAGAAAACTCCTACGGCATTATTTCCGGGCACGTCCTTCTGTGTCCATGTTCCGTTCCAGAGATAAGCCAGCACGGTGGCAGGCTCGTCCGTGCCGTTAGAGTTGTCGCGCTGATATTCGAAGGAGATGGCATCGGGATGATATGTAAATTCCTTACCGCCGAATGTTCCGCCGTCAGAATTGCGCACGGAGAATCCCTTGGTCTCAGCCGTAGCCCACGGTGTGCCGAGCGTGAAATATCCGGGGATGTTCTGCTTCACAATGGAGTTGTAGATGTTGTTCACCTTTACGGCATAGTTGGCAGGCTCGTCTTCGGCAGAGCGTGTGACTTTTTCGCCCACTTCTCCAGCCAGCACCACGTTGGCCATGTGCCATCCCTGCGGCTGCACACCTTTTGAAAAGGTGTTGCCTTTACTGTCCCAAGGGACACACTTCTCCCATTCAGAATCAAAGTCGCCGTTGATTTGCTGCGCATTAGCGGTAAGCGCAGCCACACTCAATAATAAAAGAGCGTAATTCTTCTTCATCTTGTTGTTTTTAATAAGTAAAGTATGGTTCTATTGCTCTTGTATGAATCCTGAAAACAATGAACCTATTAATATTATTTCGGGTGCAAAGTTACTCAAAAAAACTAAAGGCGAATAAAAAGTTTACATTTTTTAGTCTAAGAATCAGCGCAATAAGAAAGTGAGTGTTTCAAAGGTAAACGAAACTGGAAGAAAAAGCATGGGAGGGAGTTTTGATACACCCTCACTTAGCCTAAATGTTAGGCAGGGCTTTGACAAAAACCTGACTCCACAGTCCGCTTGTGCTTTTCGAGCCTTCGGCAATTGCTTTATGGTATATATGGTCTTATGAGAACAAGTTCTCACGCCCATATATGCCATAAAGCAATGAGAGGCTATCGCCTCTCTCGAAAATCACAAGCGGAAAAACCGTTCAAAACACAAACTGTTGTATGTTTGCTTGAATCGAATATAACAGTACATAACATAATTATAATATACAAAACC
>ULYE01002117.1_pt1 | contig 10072 bp, 9 predicted proteins | sample 1961921 | NCBI WGS metagenome assembly ULYE01 (sample SAMEA4835856, study PRJEB28245) | human gut metagenome | biome: gut microbiome; material: fecal sample | place: Denmark | collected 2008 | reverse complement strand
AAAACTTTTGAGTAAAAAAGTTAAGAAAATCTGCACTTTTAGGACTGAAATTGATATACCTCAACTGAAAGCTGTGTTCGGAAACAGCAACACATTAATTATATATAGTTGAGAGTTGACAGTTGGGAGTTGAGAGTTTGGTATCATCATTGTGGCGGGAATACTGAATGAACACGCAAAAAGCATAATAAAAAAGCGAAAGCGCCACTATCATAAACGATAATGACGCTTTCGCTTTTTCTATTTATTCAGATTGACTTTCTATTTAATCAGCCTTACCTTTCCCTTCAGGGGTGCCTTGGCTTCTTTAGGATATGTGCGTGAGAGGATGGACCATTCGGCGTTTTCGATGTGGGTGTGGAATGCGGCGCGTGTTACGGTTGTGCCGTTGGCGTCGGTCACTCCAAGAACCACGACGTACCATCCACTCTCTTTCTGTGTAAAGTTTCGTGAGAAGTCGAGCTTGCCGTCAGCGTTTATATCAGCGGTCACGTCTTTAGCCTCTGCCGCAGCAGCCACCTCTTCCGGCCATGCCTCGTAAGGATTCTCGTAGTTCTTGTTCTTCACAATCTCGTTGAGAGCGTCGTCCCAATCGTTCTCCTTCATGACGAGGATGGACGCCTTGTCAATCTTGGATGCCTTTGTCTTCACGTTATAGGTGACATTAAGACTGCCGTCCACGCACGAATAATCGGTTAGATCCACCTCGGCACAGTCGTTGGCGGCAACCGGCTTGATGTGGACATTCTCCACTTCGGCCTTCACCCAGTCGCCGTTGGCGTCCACTCCGAGCACGTAGAACGAATAGTCGTCCTCGCGTTCTACGTTCCATCCCTTGTCCTCGTCGGTCAGCTCGTTCCACTGATCAGCGGTGAAGTCGGAGCCTTGCGTGAACATAAGCCACTCATAACCGAAGAGACTTACGAACTCGTCAATACTGCGCGACGTGCCTATAACCATGTGCAGCGTCTTGATCTGCTGTCCAGGAACTACGGAGAAGAGCGCGTGTCCGTCAGCGTCCAGTCCATTATACTCCACATCGAGCGTAGCAGAACTCTGTCCCGGTTCGGGTGTGGTGATTTTCTGATAGCTCATCTGTGTGCCGAGACTGTACTTGCCATCGTTCTCTACGAGGTCGCACGCCACGAGGTAATAGCCGAGTCCGCCACCTACGTACTGCGTTTCGCCCGATGCGTTCTTCACACCGTCCTGCACGTTGTAGGTCTTCGTACCGAAGGCTCCCTCGCCGTATCCGGCTGACATGAGCGTCACGAAAGCGGCATTTAGTTCGGCATCGGACATCGTGGAGAGATCCTTGCCCTGATACTGCATCAAGAAGAGGCTCATGAACGCCTCGCTCAGCACCATGTGATAATACGGCTGATCCTCGGTCTTCGTGGTGACGGTATACTTGATGGAGTTTTTCGTAGTCTTCACGTCCGTTATCTCTGCTTTCGCCTGCTCCCTTACTCCCTCGGGGCGTCCGAAGGAAAGATAGTCATCCGGACCGAGATCGACGGTCTCCACTTTCTGTTCTCCCTTATTAAGGTAAACGGTCTGCTGCGCCATTGACGGCATTGCGAACGATGCGGCAGCAAGTGTCAATATAGAAAATAATGATATCTTCATCGTATGGTTCTCCTATATATAATATATGTTTAGAGTTGTGCAGCGTTGCCCTCGAAGTGGCCCTTAATGCTACCGCTATATTTCTTTGCACTGAAGACGGTGAAGTCGAGATTTATCTTACCGCCATCAACAGTCAGCTTGGCATTGCCGCCAAGTGCTACGGCTGCTGTGCCTGACGTTGTGCTCTGGCAGTACTTCGTGCCTTCATACGTGATGGATATCATCGCATTCTCACTGGTACCAGAGAATCCGTGAACCATATCGTCATTAGCGAAACCATCAGGAACCGTCACGACGATGTCGGCAGCAAGAACGTCCGTAGCTGTCATGGCGTCACTCTTCGTAGAGAGATAGATGGTGTATAAGTCATCGGAATGTTTGATTGCAGCCCCCTTCAGAGTGACGGGATCAGCTCCTGCCACCGAGAATTCGTTAGGCAGACTGAGGTCATAAGGAGCGGGCTCGCCATTATAGCGTACCTGCAGCTGGCGGTCGGCAGTTCTTCCCATACCTTCCACGTCGATGGCAATGTCATACGTGCCGTCGGCGTTCTTGAGAACCGACACGGAGCCTGTAGCGTTACCTGTCTTTCCGTTGGAAATGCTGATGGTCTGCGGATTGTTTACGTCTGTGGCATTGTCAACGAAGATCAGTTCATACTCCTTCTGTCCGTTGATATCAATCTCGCTGCCGTCCATATTGCTTTCGGGTACGAAGAGACGGACATAATAATAGCAGTTCTCCAGGTCGTTGGCGCGGTCGATGTTGCCCGGTGTAAGATAGAACGCTGTGCCGTCAGCCACCTTCTCGGCGAACGCAGCACGCATCTCCATGCGCTTTCCGTCGACTGTGAAGTGGTACGGGCTTTGGGCTATATCCGTGAAACCGCCCTTATACTGTCCTAAGAAAGCCTGTCCGCCGTCAATAGGGAGACAGTCAAAATTGACAGACAGCTGTCCGTCAGCCATTGATATGTTAGCCGTTCCGTCAGCAAAATAGTCAGACCAGTCATCCGTGGAGAACATCACCGGCTCATAATTGTCGTCATTGGTGAATTTATCCATGTCAAGATACATGACCTGAAGGAAATCATTGTCTGTGTAATCATCGGCAAACTTACTCAGATGTACATTCTTTCCGAGCAATCCGGTGGTAACCGCCACCTGAAGGTAACTGCCTTCAGCAATCTGCTCCACAGTGGTGAGCCCTGCTGTCGGAGAGAGATAGATGTAAGCATACGATCCTTTGTAAGTGACCACCGCCGACTTCATCTCTACGGTTTCGTCACCTATGCGGACACAATTGCCCGTAAGCACGGTCTTGTGAAGGAACGTGATGTTGTCTACATCTTTACCTATTTCGTAGGCGGAAACGATGCGTCCGTCTTTCACGACAAACACGCTGTCTGGTGCTGTCGCTGCCATTGCTTGCACGGTGGTGCCGAGAAGCATGGAAAGAAGAAAGAAGAATATTTTCCTCATATATCAAGTATTAGGTTACTAATACCACAAAGGTAGCCTATTTGAAGATATTGGCAAAATAAAACAAAAGTTTTTTCAGAAAGTAAGCAAACAAAAAAAGACAGCAGGAAGGGGATTGTTCTCCTTCGAGCTGTCTTTTTTCTTATTTATGCTGATTATGTGTATCTTACAGGTTGTGCTCTGCGAGCCAGCGCTCTGCCTCAAGGGCAGCCTTACATCCAGAACCAGCGGCTACGATGGCCTGACGGTATGTGGGATCGGCGCAGTCACCGGCAGCGAATACGCCGTCAACGTTGGTGCGGGGCGAACCGTCCTGAGTCTTGATGTAGCCAGTCTCGTCACACTCAACGGCAGGACGGAATACGTCTGTGTTGGGCTTGTGACCGATGGCGAGGAAGAAGCCGTCGATGGCGATGTCGTAATGTTCCTCGTCAGCCTCACCCTTGCGCTTAACGACGTGAGCACCCTCTACGCCGTCCTCACCGAAGAGACCCTCGGTGTTGTGCTCATAGAGAATCTCAATCTTCTCGTTGTCCTCCACGCGCTTCTTCATAACGTCTGAAGCACGGAGATACGGCTTGCGTACAATCATATATACCTTCTTGCAAAGGCCAGCGAGATAGAGAGCCTCCTCACATGCTGTGTCGCCGCCACCTACCACAGCCACTGTGCGCTTGCGATAGAAGAAGCCGTCACACGTTGCACATGCGCTTACTCCCTGTCCGTTGTATTTCTTTTCGTCGTCAAGTCCGAGATACTTGGCGCTGGCACCTGTTGCGATAATCACGGTGTCTGCCTCAATCTCCACACCCGTATCGGTGGTAAGTACGTAAGGTTTCTTTGAGAAATCTGCCTTGGCGATGCTTCCCTCACGCATGTCCACGCCGAAGCGCTCTGCCTGCTTGCGGAGGTCAGCCATCATCTGATTGCCCTCTACGCCTTCGGGATAGCCCGGGAAGTTCTCAACGATAGTTGTCTGTGTGAGCTGTCCTCCTGTCTGAATGCCGCAGTACTCCACGGGACTGAGGTTTGCTCTTCCTGCATAGATGGCTGCTGTGTAGCCTGCAGGACCGCTACCGACGATAAGGCAGCGTACGTGTTCTCTGTTTTCCATTGTTGGTCTGTTTTTTATAGTAGTTCTTCTATTTGCTTTGCTATGTTGCTGATGCTCTCTGTCGGCTCGAAGCGTGCGATTACCTGACCACGCTTGTTGACGAGGAACTTTGTGAAGTTCCACTTGATGTCGCTTGTCTCCTTATAGTCAGGTGTCTCCTTTGAGAGAATCTCTTCGAGCACGGGTGTGAGTTCGTGTTCGGGATTGAATCCTGCGAATGTCTTCTGCTCCTTGAGGAAGACATAGAGCGGTTCGGCATCGGCACCGTTCACCTTCACCTTCTTGAAGCGCGGAAACTCCGTACCGTAGTTCAGCTTGCAGAACTGGTGGATTGACTCGTCCGTGCCGGGAGCCTGCGCTCCGAACTGATTGCACGGAAAGTCGAGCACCTCAAATCCCTGTGCATGGTATTTCTCGTAGAGCTTCTCCAGCTCTTCATACTGTGGTGTGAATCCGCACTTTGTGGCTGTGTTGACGATGAGCAGCACCTCGTTGGCATACTCCTTCAGGGACACGTTCTTCCCTTTTCTGTCTTTCACAGAGAAATCGTATACAGTTCTCATTTTTCTCCTTTTCTATGTTTTTGTTGTTCGGTTTTCTTTTTACCTTATATTATGAGATACAAAATTAGGCAAAAATATTGAGAAACAAGAATCTGACGTCAATATAAACTTACGTTTTTTGTTCGTTTAAATTCCGAAATAGGGAAATCCCTACTCTGTAATATGGAAAAAATATTGTTTATTATGTTATGTTTTGATAAATTTGCAACGTGAAAGTAAAGAACAAGAATAAGTGAAAAATAAAAAATACAGAATATTATGAAACGCATTTACTATTTCCTTACACTTGCCGTGATGGTGCTTGCACCTCTGGCAATGACAAGTTGTGACGACCCGTATTACGACGACTGGTGGTATGACGACCCGGACGAGTGGTATGACCGTCCTTACGACAACGGATCTGACGACCTCGTAGCTATGGCGCAGATGCTGAACGGCTCGTGGACGGGTGAGCTGACAAACGAATATACCGGCGAGGACGGCAACCGCTATCAGGCCAATATGTACGTGGACTTCAGCTTCATACAGTATACAGCCAACTCGAACAACGGCAACGGCTTCGAGACGGACTATGTTCCAAAGACAGACAAGTACGGCAAGCCGCTACGCGACGATGACGGCAACGTACTCTACGACTCGCAGACTCTGCAGTTTAAGTGGTACATCGACCCAAGGACGTACAACATCTACGTGGAATACGCCAGCGGCATGCGCTATGTGCTCGACTCTCGCGGCAACAGCCAGACTTCAGGCTTCTCACTTAGCAACAATGACTTCAGCGGCGTGATGGAGGGTGTGAACAACGACGAATACGTATTCTTCGACTGTGAACGCGTGACAAAGGCTCTCGCTCCAAACAAGAACAACAGCACGACAACAAGCACTCGCTCGTTCGGTTCGGCTAAGGAACAGAAGAGGGTGAAGAGCGAAGCTCCTTTAAAATTACGAGTCAGGAACTGAATATAAAAGTTGAAAGTTTTAAAAAGTTGAGAGTTTAGAGTTGAGGGTTGAGAATTATGATTACTTCTGATAACTACATTGTTTGCTATGTGTTATCTACAAAAACATATCATAACTCTCAACCCTCAACTCTAAACTCTCAAATAGCCTCAACCCTCAACTCTAAACTCTCAACTTGTCTCAACTTGTTTTACTTGTCCAGGAGGAACGGTCGATTGTTACGGTTCTCCCATTTCCATGTAAATGTCTCGCCGAAGCGATTTATGAATATCACCTTTATATAACGATACTTCTTTGATGTGGGACGGGCGCGAAAGAGGTGGCCTGTCTTGGCGAGCTGGTGCTTTCTCGGCTTTGTCCTGAGGAAAGCCTCATCATTGTCTACAAAGCGCTGCATCAGTCCCTTATACTTTCCGTCCTCATACCATACCACACGGCAGTGAGGATCCCACTCCCATACGTTGGCTACGATAAAGTCTTTCTGCGTGCGGAACTCTCCCGGCTTATACACACGCATCTGAACATCCGACTTGCTGTTGGCGGAGCGATACTTCCAACGAAGTTTCTTGCCGTCCACTGTCACCACCATATATCCGTTCGGCGAACCGTCACGGCAGATGTTTGACGTCCACCATGCTCCGCAAGCCGAACCTATGTTGTGCTGATAAAGACGCGGCGACACCTCCACGTTCTCGAAGAAGTGGGTGTGTCCAGCGAAGACATGGGCATCGTAGGGGGCGAGGATTTCCTCCAGACGCTTGGCATTAAGGATGTTGTCGATGGGTTCCATGGCGTTCCATCCCGGCGCGTGCATGTTAAGGATGACGAGGCGGTCCTTCGGCACGTAGCTAAGGTCGCGCTCCAGCCAGCGCAGGTCTTCCTCTGTTATCTCCTCCTCGTAGTGGCAACCTCCGCGATAATTGATGCTCTTGATGGTCACGACGTGAGCGTTGCCTATGTTGAACGAATAGTTGACCGGACCGAAATAGCGTCCGAACATCTGCTCGGCGTAACGCTCGGCACCGACTGACGAATTGTGAAGGTCGGCATACGCCTTCTCGAAGTCATGATTGCCGATGCACTGAAAGAAGGTCATGCGGTGGTTCTTGATGCTTTCCACGTACTGCGGATAGATGTTCATATTGTCAAACACTACGTCGCCGAGCGTCATTCCCACCACGTCGCCCGTCTTGCGCAGCTGCGAGGCAGTGCGGAGAATGGAAGGCATGGTCTCGTTGCGCCAGCGTTTCATGTCGTGAGCATTGAGAATCTGCGGGTCGCTGATGGCTATGTAATGGAAACGTCCAGACACGGAGTCGCGTCGCTGGAGGCGGAAAGTGTTGGTGTTCCGATTAGCTACAGCCTCTCCGACGGGGATGTAATAGCCCGAAGCTATGCCGTCCTTCTCAGGCAGACGATACTCTCGCGGCGTGGAGATGGAGACAAACTTGCTGACCGTGGTGTCGGTGGAAAGCTGCCATGCGCCGCGTCGGTCCGTCTTACAGAACTCACGTCCGTTGTTTACCACTACTCCGGCGATGCCTTTGCCTTCCTCATCCACGACAACGCCCTTCAACATCAGAGGTCGGTCAGCCGGCTTACCGCTCACCAGACCCACAAACAACAATAGCCCCATGAAGACTCTAAAGCTCATACGCAATATCTTTTTGGTCTTCACAAAGGTATGATTCTGTCTTTTCATATACATTACTATATTATTAATCTATTGCAAAGTTAGCCCAAATAAACATAAATAGCTAATTTTGCAACTCCAATTAATATATATTTAAAAACAAATAAGCAATGATTATACTCCTTACTGTCGCCGTCTACTTCGCGGCACTCATGTTGTTCAGCCGCCTTACGGCAAGCCGTGGCGCTGACAACGAGACGTTCTTCCGTGCCAACCGCCGCTCGCCATGGTATATGGTGGCGTTCGGAATGGTGGGCGCTTCCATATCGGGCATCACCTTCGTCAGCGTTCCTGGCATGGTGATGCGCACGGACATGACCTACATCCAGACGTGCATCGGATTTATTCTCGGCTACTTCACCATAGCTTTCGTGCTGCTGCCCGTCTATTACAAGCTGAATCTGACCACCATCTATTCATACCTGAAAGAACGGCTGGGCATGCGCTCCTATAAGACGGGAGCATGGTTTTTCCTTATATCGAAGATGACGGGAGCGGCGGTGAGGTTCTATGTGGTGTGCATAATACTGCAGAGCTTCGTAATGGACGAAGCCGGCATTCCATTCCCTGCCACCGTAGTGGGAATGACGTTGCTGATTTGGCTTTATACAAGACGCGGTGGCATAAAGACATTGGTGTGGACTGACTCGTTCCAAACCACGTGTATGTTTGCTGCGCTCATCCTTATAACCTATAATGTGATAACGCAACTGGGACTCAGCGTGCCTGAGGCATTGCGTGCCATTGCCGCAGACAGTCACAGCCGCATGTTCGTCATGGACGACTGGGTGTCTACGCAGAACTTCTGGAAGCAGATACTCAGCGGTGCGTTCATCGCCATAGTGATGACCGGTCTGGACCAGGACATGATGCAGAAGAACCTTACGTGCAAGTCGCTGCGTGAAGCTCAGAAGGACGTATGCACGTATGGATTTGCTTTCGTGCCTGCCAATCTGCTGTTTATGGCGCTCGGCGTGCTGCTTATGATGCTTGCCGGGAAAGAGGGAGTGGCGCTGCCCGCAAGCGGCGACGAGCTTCTGCCGATGTTCGCGGCTACGGGAAGTCTGGGTACGGTGGTGACGGTGTTGTTCACGATAGGCATTGTGGCAGCGTCGTTCTCAAGTGCCGACTCTGCCCTTACAGCCCTTACCACCAGCTTCTGTGTGGACGTATGCGAACGACCGAAGGACGAGCGTCTGCGCAGGAAGGTGCACATCGGCATGGCTGTCGTCTTCGTGATGTTCATCCTTATCTTCAAGGTGCTGAACAGCACGAGCGTAATTGACGCCATATACGTGATGTGCTCCTACACCTACGGTCCGCTGTTGGGTCTCTTCGCCTACGGTCTGCTGACACGACGCGCCACTAACGACCGCGCCGTGCCTTACATAGCCATCGCCTCTCCCCTCCTCTGCTTCGCTCTCGACACGGCATCAAAGGAATGGTTGGGCTATAAGTTCGGCTACGAACTGCTGATGATAAACGGCTTGCTGACATTCATCGGACTGTTTATTTCAAGTCAGCCCAGCTCGAAGCATTAAATGTCTTCTCCACCTGCTTCTCGATGTCGTCGGGAAGATTGCAGAAGAAGTCGATGCCGGTGAGCTGTTCCAGCTTCTCTATGGACATGCAATGAGAGAGAAGAGTCTCTTCGGTGCGCCATGCCTTGGTCTGGTCGCTCCAGAATCCTACGGCGGCATAGCCGAACTGACTCTTGCGAAGGATGGCCATGAAGAAATATTTCGGTACGATCATCTTGCCGTTGATGCGGGTGATGATGTTCTTCTCGTCGTCGATGGTTCCTCCCTTACATACGTATATGGTGTCAGTATAAGAGAGATTCTTAGCCCATTTCTGGAGTTGGCCCTCCATTCTTACCCACAGTCCGCGGTTGGACGTTCCGTCCTGATATCCGTTAAACTCATGATATTGCGGCTGCATGTTCGACATATAGAAGGTCTGCTCATTGGCTTCGTACGAGAATGTGCGGTCTGCGCTCGGACAGATATGGCCACGGTCGTAACCTGGGAAATATCTGAACTCTGACCAATACTCTGAAGGCGACAACGCCGGATCGAAGGTGAAGTCAGCCACACGCGAGTAATTGCCCGTGAATCCCTTGTGGAGCTGGTAGCACGACCAGCGCTGCGACTTCTTGTCACAGTCCCATTCGGTGGCGAAATTGATGGCTTCAGAATCGTACGACGTATTGGAAAGGCGATGCACGATAAGCTTCTGCTTGCCCGTCTTCTTCAGAGCCGGAAACTCAAGACGCCTTACAGCGCGTTCTGACGTTACGGTATTGGCGTTCTTATTTTCGGAAGACGAAGAGTTGCCGTTGCCGATATACTGAGCATCGTCGTCACCACAGCCCACAAGAGCCATCGTGAAGCACGCCACAATGGAGAGGGCAAGGAGCCTGAACAGTTGTTTGGGATAAAGATTCATTATAATCAAATGGATTGGAATTATATTAATGGATTGTAATTGAGAAAGAACTATAGGTATGAAAAAAAAGAAAGTGTGTTCCAAACGTATATGCAACTACGCTTAGAACACACTTTCGATGTGCATAGTCAAAGAAACAGGCTTTCGCCTATTCTATAGAAAAATATGTTTATTCTATTTCCTA
>ULYE01022289.1_pt1 | contig 10079 bp, 15 predicted proteins | sample 1961921 | NCBI WGS metagenome assembly ULYE01 (sample SAMEA4835856, study PRJEB28245) | human gut metagenome | biome: gut microbiome; material: fecal sample | place: Denmark | collected 2008 | reverse complement strand
AAGTGATACTGGTTGTCTGGAGATTCAGGGGGCCAGTCTAATCTGCTCAAGAGCAGATTTGGGCTTCTGGAGGATATGTTGTTTTTACTGATTATATTTTATCTGGTTTCCGTTATCTATTGGTTACAATGATCAAAAAAACTAATGGCGTAACTATTAGTGAAAATTTAGAGCCAGAGGAAATGATTCACTTAGAACTTGGTAATATTAACCAAGCAGCAAAAATAAATTTCAGATATTATGAAGAATACCAAAAAGCAGATGACTTAAAAAAAACAGACTTAAGTTATCTAAGCTTTATAAGCAAAACTACGGGACAGTCAGCGGCAGCATATTTTATAGCAGCATTAGGATGTGACAAGGGGATTGCTTCAGCAGGTGCAACCCGTAAGTTACCAGATGAAATAAGGCGTTTCTTTAAGAAAGAACCTCTTTTAAAAAATCAAGCAGAGTCATTTAGAAATGATGTTATCAAATACTTAGAAAAGCAATTTGACAACGAGCACTCTGCAAGGCTTTCTGATATCGAATCGCTTGCTTCAGGCCATATGTCCTATTTAAAAGAGGAAGAAAAAACAGAACTTGTTGATAAATTAATGAAACACCTCAATAGTGAGGAAGTCAGAATCCCATCAGAGTTCGTAATCAATAAAAACTCCTTAGATAAAATCAGCAATGTGATATATAAAACCCCATCATTGAGCTTTCACTTCGACAAGGATTTACTCGGTGTCACAACTGATGCTAAAATATATTATGATGACGAAAACCAAAGCCTAACATTTAATAATTTGCCTGTTGAAGCATTAACTAAGATAAGAAGAGCGTTGAAAGAAACTGATAACCCAAGTAATGAAGAAGATAAAGAATGAATGATTTTAGTATAATAGTTAATCTGTATAGATTATCAAGCTATCCTCATTTTGACGGGGCTAAGTTTTCTGCGCGTATAGCTTATAATGCAGACGTAAAATCATTGTTCAAAAGAATTTTGAACCCTACTTTTCAAGCTGGTACAGCTGACGAAATAGAGGTGGATGGTCATTTAATTTATGATTATGAAGACTTTCCTGAAAAGGGAAATTTTCTTACATACTCGTTTAAAATTTCACAAGGAAGTGCGAATCGTTTTTATAAAAATAAAAACGAGTTTGTAAAAATAAACACGCTCAAGAAAGGCATAATGCCAGAGTATTTCTATATTATAGAGGATGATTTCTATTCATTAGAAACACCAAAACCTTCTTATATCCAAAAAATTGAGGACATTTGTGAGCTAATCAATGCTCTTTCCATGCTTGCTCATTTCCATGATATAAAAAAAGATAGCAAAGGTACATTTTATCGTTTAGTCTTTATTTTAAACTCAGAGTCTAAATCTTCTTCTGCTGTAATTGAAACAAATATTACAGAAGAAATTTTTAATGATAAAACAGTAAATACTCAGTTAGTTAAAACATTAGTAAGTAGTGAAGCTACTACTGATGCCCATCACATTGAAAAGATTAACACTTTCAGAAACACAGTTATTGAGTATGTTAATAAAAATGGAAATTCCTTTGTCGAGTTAATTAACAAGTGGGATTTCATATGCGAACTTTATACGAACAACTTAGCTGCTTATATGTCGGCATTTTCTTTTCATAAAGCAAGGAAAGAAGTTGTTGATGCTGAACTCGATTACTCAGAAAAACTGTCAAAAATAATTTCAGAAATTTCTAACAAAGCTCTTGCAATACCTATTTCACTAGCTGGTTCAATTGCTATTTTCAAATTAACAACAAAAGCTGATTGGATTATTGCTTTAATTGGATTGATTATCACAGCAATAATAACATCTGCAATGATTGTGTCACAAAAAAAACAATTGCTCGTATTTCACACTCTAAAGAAATACTTTTTGGACAATTAAGATATAGAATAAAGGATGACACCAGCGATCTTAAAGAGAGCTTAGAAGAGGCTATTAAAAAATTAAATGACAATGAGGATTTTTGTCATAAGGTGCTTGACAGTTTATTATCACTAGCATGGATGCCTACATTCATAGGCATCATCGGTATTTTATTTAAATTAATGCCAAATATTACTTGAGCATGTACATAACCCCATTAATGAAACCTAACGCAGTCTGCAATTGCTTCCGGATTGTTCCATCTGAGCATCTGCGTCTCTTCGCAATAGAACGCAGTGAAATACCTATAACGAAGTGAGCAATGATCAGCTCATATTCGTCTGGTTTATACTTACACAGGCGGGCAACACAGCCGTCTATCATGATGCCTTCATCATCATCACACTGAAGGCGTATTTTTTTACCATGAGGTAAAAGCCCCTTAAAGCCTGCTGCTATCGGCTGCCAGTCCACACCACTGTTATCTGCTGCAGCCCACGCTCCCCAGCGGTCTAAAACTTCATACATATCACGCATCAACTTTCTCCACAAAATCAGGCCAGCACGCCAATTGCCAGCGCACGATCGATAAAACGAAATATCAGCTCCAGCTGGGAGCCATACTTCTCTTCAAATGCCACGGTATCCGCATGCAGCTCGTCGTGATGCTTTCTGCACAAAGGCAACACAAAAAGGTCATGCGCTTTTGTTCCCATTCCACCCTGACCGTGACCTATCAGGTGGTGGGGATCATCAGCGGGCTTTCCACAACATGCACACGGCTGTGTCTTAACCCAGCGCGTGTACTTTTCATTAACCCAGCGGCGACGTTTGGGGCGTAACATAAAAGACTCCGGCGACTCCGGATCCACTTTCAGCGCCAGCACCTTTTTCGCCTTATCCTGGATGATGCTGGTGGCAGGAACCGAAGGCACAAGGTCACTTTCCCGGGTAACAGACGGCACAACAGGCTTCGGTAATCTCAGTGCCTTACGGGCTGCACTTTCCGGTAAGGCATCCGCCAGATCATTACGAATCAGCCACCAGCACAGTTCCGGCATTGTCACAACGTGACTGTCATCAAAACCGAGATCCCGACGCACAACAGACAACACCCAGCGGGCACAGTTATCCGTTGCCATTGATTCCAGCCGTTCCGTGAACTGATCGCGCAGCTGGTTATCGCAGTGCCAGCACAGACGGATTGCACCCGGAGCGTGTCGCATTGTGGTCATGTTCTCGCTGTGCCAGTCGGAATGAGGCCACTGGCAGCCTTTTTCACGAAGTAACCAGCTTTCAAGACATTCCACGCCACCAGCACGACGGATCACTGCCTCATTGCGGAACACGGCCCGAACGGCAGGATCATCCGCCAGCGGTTGTGATGCCGCCGGAACGGCACCACTGGCGAAAGATGAATAACGCTCCGGCTCAGGCTCCAGCAGGACACGCCCCTGCATAAACAGGGGCATCAACTCTGAACCTGGCCTGAACAATACGATCCCCATACGCGGGGCAATTTCAGGGGTCAGTAGTGCTCTCACGGTCACCTCAATGAACGGTATCGAGCAGCTTTAACAGCTCAGGGAATCGGGATTCGAAGAAATGCGGCTGCGTCTCGCGCGGATTTGCGGGACTGGTGATGTTCTTGCCGAACATGCAACCTTTCGCTGTCAGCGACCAGAATTTTTTGATGTTGTTAATCGCGGTACGACTGTATCGTTCGCGCTGCTCGACGATCCCCAGCTTCACCATCTGGTGATATGCCTGATTAGCTGTCAGGCGGATACCATACTGCTTCAGCAGTGCACTCAGTGACAGCGTGGGGCGGCTTGAGCCATCAGGCGCGTCAGCAGGAGCATCAATGGCATAGCGCGGTGCCAGATTCGGTAAGCCAACAGCCTCCTGGAGTTTCTGACAGGCACCAAGCACTGAAGAGTTAGACAGGTTTAATTCCCGGCGCATAAAGTCCAGCAGAATCACACCAGCCTGCATCTTGTCAGCAGCCTGTCCGGATAATTTTTCCGGTGCGCTGGTTACCATGTCGAAAGTACGGATCACCTTAAGATGGAATGACGGGCTTATCCACATTGCATAGGCATACACCAGTTCTTTGCAGACATACGTCCCCTGGTTATTTCCGCCACGAATAACGTTAACTGGCTCTATATTGACCGAGTTGCAAATCTGCAACTCGCTTATTAAACGTTCAGTTTGCTCATTGCGGAGCCAGAATGCAGGCTTATGCTTATCCAGAGAACCGGCAGCCCTGTGCAGATCGTTCAGGCTGTAACGCCCATAAGCATCACGACGAACTTCAATACCATCAATAACCATCAGATTATTCATACTTCGTTTCTCCTCTTAATCAGGCGGCTGCACCCGCCGGTTTCTCATACTTACTGATAGTGATCTCGACCTTCCCTTTCGGGATAACCGGTCCCCACTCCACCAGCATTCTTTTCACCTGTCTGTCGTCTTCCCACACACCCGCGTGGGTCAACGCGTCAAACAGCGCCTTGTTATAGTTGTCCAGATCGCGGATCCGGTTATCCGGAGGAAACAACACGATCTCCACTGAAGCAGGTGCCGACGTTGGTTTCGGCAGACGACGTAACTGCTCAACTATTGCTGCGCACGCCGCGCTCTGAAATTTTCGCCCCGCCTCGCTTATCAGGCTCTTACCAGCAAATGCCCCTTTGTTGGGGTGTCGCCAGTACGTGTTCACACTGGGCGGGAAAGGAAGGATCAACTTCATACTTTCAGGCCCCTCTCATGTAACCAGTGGGCTGCACGCAACCTGGCGTTCTCCTCACCGGCAAGCAGTGCGCGGATGATACCGACCGCCTCGCTGTCGTCGTCCTTCACTGCGGTATGAAGCGTGATCCCCCGGGCCACGCCACGCTTTATCGTGATGACGCCTTTTTTCTCCAGTGCGCGAAGATGCTCCACGGCTGCATTCACTGAACGGTATCCCAGCATGGTTGCCACCTCCTGATTGGTTGGCAGAAAGCCACGCTCTTGCTGGTAAGAAATCAGAATATCCAGCACCTGCTGCTGGCATTGAGTTAACGTCGTCATGCCGCCATCTCCCTAACCAGTTTTTCCGCCTGCTGGCGAACCTGCGCCAGAAACGCCTCACCACATGCCTCAAGTTCATCGCGCCCGATGTAGCTGATTGCCGGTCCCTTCCAGGTCTTATCGAAAACAGCAATAGCACCAGCGAAGAAAGCGCCTGTCGGCACCTGCTTCTCATCCTTCGGGATAAACCAGGCAGGCAGTTCAAAACCAATACGCCCGCGAATAAAAGCAATATGGTCCGCATCTTCCGGCCACCACACTTCGCTGGTGGCAGCTTTGATCAGGAAAACATAGCGCCCACCCTTATCACGCATGGCACTGGCATGTTTCATGATGTAACGCATGCCGGTGATGTATTGCCCCTCATGCTGACTGGCGCGGCTGTATGGGGGATTACCAAAGGCAGCCCCTTTAAGCTCCGCAAGACGTTCTGACCAGTCATGCGCCAGCGCGTTGTCTTCCGCCGTGTAATACGCAGCACATTTGGCGTTATCACCGTCAGTGAACAGATCCAGAACAAACGGGCCAAACAGGGTGTTAATTCCCCAGAAAATGTTGTCCGGCGTGCGCCACTGATCGCCCACTTCCTTCAGTTCATGGGCTGGTTTGTTCCGCAGTTCCACCAGCGCCTGGCAATATTTATTACTCATTAAGCCCCCACGTAATTCCCTGACAGATACCACTCATCACCCGGTACAGCGCGCTTGCTGCTTTTCCGTAAACACCGCTCACGACGCGCAAGAAAATTGTTTCGCTCTGGCTGGGAGTGGCTTTCACGGAATGCCGCCATCCACACCGTTGCAGCACGACGGTATAAGCCCCTCGACTCCAGTTCTTCCGCCTGGCGGGTCAGGCACAAAATCACCCGGGGATCGTTAGTGCCGACATAGAAATTGCGCACAGGTCTGGTTTCACGAACTGGTTGCGGTTCCGCCTCCTGCGCTCTCTCAGTCAGGCGCGGGAAATGTCTGCGTGTATCCCCTTCACAACGGTGAGCCACACGACCACTCTGACGTAACTTGCTTGCTGACTGCAGAACGCGCTGCCGTGAGTAACCTGCAAAAGCATCCGCAATGTCTCCGGAAGTACACCCCGGATGGGCTTCAATGTATTTCTGAACTTCATTCAAAAGACTCATGATCACCCCCTGAATCCTGCCGGGATCTGGCTGTAGTCCACGTTGTCGTAACTGGCTTTGAAGTACGGGTCCTCGCGTCTGGCTGCAGATACCGCAGGAACTTCCCAGGATTCTTCGAAATGACGATCCGGACCAAAGAACGTGACAGCCTGTTTCACAAATTGTGTGCCGCTGTTACCCATCGCAGATACCCAGCCCGCGTAGCGTTTCACACCTTCCAGCATGGTTTCGGGGTTTACCCCCTCATTCAAACGGGCTTTCCAGGCTTTGAAGGCTGCAGATTTTGAATTGCCACCAGCACGTTTGGGATATACCAGCCATGCCTGCTCAAACTCCGGAGAGTATTCCGGTCGGTTTGAACGAACTCGCACGGACTCATCAACTGATGCACCAACAGCTATTGGTTCATTGACTGGTTCTTTGACTGGTTCAAAAGAGTGACTGGTTCTGGGTGAATCTCCTGCACTACCCCCTGGTGCAACTCCTGCACTACCTGGTGAATTTGCTGCACCAGATAGTGAATTATTTGCACTACCCCCTAGTGAATCTCCTGCACCATCCAGATGAAGGAGATAGATATTACTTGAGTTACCTTTTTCACCTTTCCGGGTGACTTTTTTTACCAGCCCGGACTCACAAAGGGCCGCAATATGATTCATCACAGAACGTTTGCTAATCTCGCACTGGTCAGCAATATGCTGGTAGCTGGGCCAGCACTCACCCTGATCGCTGGCATTATCAGCCAGCTTGATCAGAACCAGTTTTCGCAATGGATTACCCACTCGAATTTTCATCGCTTTAACCATCAGCTCCATACTCATGCTGCACCTCCGAGATGCTTCATGTTTTTTCCGGAGCGAAAGGCTATAAGCGGCATACTGACGCGGTAATTACGGCCCAGCGGTTCACAAATCACCTTCTGGCATTCACGGTCAACCAGGCTAACACGTAGAACATGCCCTGCAGGTGTGGTGTACCACTGCCCAACTGTAGGAATTGATGTTTTTTTACGCTGAAGCAAACGGCAAATATTGAGGATCAACGGATTAAGCATGACGATGCCCTCCGCTGATATTCAGGAGACGGTGAATATGAAAATTAGCCTTATCCGCCAGACGAATACGTTCAGCCTGCAAGTTAAGAAGGGTTTCTACCAGAACTTGATGCGCCTGCGGATCCGAAAGAGTTACCTTGCGCAGAGCACGTAGTGCAGTTGTTACATAACTGAGTTTATGTAAGTCTTCATCATTCAGACGAGTGAGGGCTGGGACAGTAGCCATGATGGCAGCCTCCGATAACAGTGAATTACCTTCACCACCGGAAACGCCAATTTCGCTGGTGGTGAACTGAACGGGGTTGGCGTAACCGGCGTTATCGGAAACCGGCGCACCTTTCGGTGCCCCCGTCCAGCCCACCATAATTTGGGTGTGCACAGACGCAGACGATAAAAAAGACGCTGGCGCGTCATATATCGCCGATAACATTTCCAGGACGCCAATCCCGGCACCCGCTTTATAAGGTGCCTGAACAGTGTAACGTCCCGGAATGGCAGAATCAATGTGCTGGTGGTCCTTCACACTCAACAAAATCACGCCTGAATTTCCACAAAGGACTAAAGCACTCATGCGGGTAGTCTTTGCGAAGATAGATAACGCGCTGTGTTTCTGGCTCCCAACGAATAACATGGACATAAAGCCCTCTTCCGTCACGAAACCAGCGGTTAAGTTCCTGCACAACTCGCCCCCCACAGTCAGGTAAAGTTCTCTGTGGTTACTTACAGCCAGGTGATTTGGTAATCTGCATTCATGCCGTAACAACAGGTGTTCAGCGACACTGACCACCAGCTGTTGCGACAAACGGTTATTTGCCGTTAAACTGTTCATGCGTTAGTTTCTCCACAGACACAAAACGCCACGACGCCCGGAGCTGCACACTCGCGGGCGTCACTCTTTTCTGGAGCGCAAAAGATTTTGTAGACCAGTGCTGCATGCTCCTGGAGCTTCGAAATTGACAGATACAACTCATCATTAATTGCTGTCTGCTCGTGTGGCTCCACTACCCCATCTTCGATTGCCGAACGAATCTGCTTTGAGTAACTCCCGATCTGTTCGATGACTTCCAGCAGGCGCTGGTTTATATCGGCGTTCTCTACTTCCTCAATTTCAGGAAGCGATACAAACACCCCACCAGCAGACTGTGCGACAGCATCCGCAATGTAGTGAGTGCCAGCCGCGCGCTGTAAAATCATTGCCCATCCCAGCGGGAAAATCTGATCGCCATCTGCACGAAGGCGGTTGAATAAAGCGTTCTCTGTTACATCCAGCCACTCAGCAGCTTCAGCGTAACCCCCCGGCAACGCCGCGATAGTTTTTCTGACAGCTTTCACGTACCACTCAGGCTGTTTTTCTACTTTCCAGTGATGCTTACCCACGGTTAGCCTCATCGTTCTGTGGTTAAAAATTGAAGGTGTTCTGTTAATCTTTCGGATAGATATCCGGTCTTAAGTCAGATTTCGTAATTGCACCTGACGTGCATTGCTCAAGTTTTTTAGCCAGCACAAAACTGGCTTTTTTATAACCATTGAAAACCAGCCGTAAGTAGCCTGGTGTTGAGCCAACTTTTCCGGCCAACTCACCCTGCTGTTCTTTGGTTAAAGAGTCCCAATACGCTTTCATACAATATGTACCTCCGGTATACATATTACATGATTGAGATGAACCTTCAAGATACTTGTACCTTATCGGTACAAAGGTTTTAATTTCTTTATGAAAACAGTCCATGACATCCGGCGGTCTAACGCCAGAAAACTGAGAGATGGTGTTGGCGGGAATTCTTCCTTTGCCACCATGATTGATCGCGAGCCAACCCAGACCAGCAGGTTTATGGGAGATGGTGCAACTAAAAATATCGGTGACAGCATGGCACGGCACATCGAAAAATGTTTCGACCTGCCTGTCGGATGGCTTGATCAAGAACACCAGACAACGAACATCACAAAAAAACCTGACGTTTCAATCACTAACAAACAAATAACGTTAGTCCCTGTCATATCATGGGTACAGGCCGGAGCATGGAAAGAAGTTGGCTATTCTGAGGTTGATTTGAGCACAGCAGAAACTTATCCCTGCCCTGTACCCTGTGGCGAAATGACTTATATCTTGCGGGTGATTGGTGATTCAATGATTGATGAGTACCGCCCGGGAGACATGATTTTTGTTGATCCTGAAGTCCCTGCCTGCCACGGTGACGACGTTATTGCATTGATGCACGATACAGGCGAAACCACCTTCAAGCGGTTGATAGAAGATGGAACACAGCGTTACCTCAAAGCATTAAACCCAAACTGGCCTGAACCTTACATTAAGATCAACGGTAATTGCTCTATAATTGGTACAGTGATTTTCTCAGGAAAACCAAGAAGATACAAAATAAAGGCCTAATCAATATTTATAACCTGCTTCGGCAGGTTTTTTTATACTTGACAATGTACCCTTAAGATACATAATGTATCTATAGGATACATAACACAGGCAAGATTAAACTAAATTTGGTTGTAACACGGCGTATGGCACATGCGTCGTTAGCGGTCTGGGGACGTTAAAGGGGACAATCCACTCCTTGCTCGGGCAAACAAACCAGGTAGCCGGAATGTGCAAGTCAATGATGATGCTGATAAGACGCCTAACCAGCGTGGCGATCCGGTTTGACGCCTGGGAAGAGACCAGGGTGCAACGATGAGGGCATTTATGGAACCGCGACAAAGTGTGGTGCCGTAACTGGCTAAGTGCTCTCAGCGTTGTGGTAATCCGCGAAATGGCGCGGCGGTAAGTATGGCGGGGTTACTCTTTCCCCGTTGAGGACACCGGATTGTCAGGTTGACCATACGCCTGAGTGACAACCCCACCACAACAGCCACTGCTTTGGCGGTACCAGTTTGTACACTTGCTTCCGGCTGGTACCGCTCTT
>ULYE01017284.1_pt1 | contig 10206 bp, 10 predicted proteins | sample 1961921 | NCBI WGS metagenome assembly ULYE01 (sample SAMEA4835856, study PRJEB28245) | human gut metagenome | biome: gut microbiome; material: fecal sample | place: Denmark | collected 2008 | reverse complement strand
CAGTATCGCTCTGCACTTGTCGCCACTCGAATGAGGAATATTTTGCTTGAATCAAAACTGCTCAATTATCCATGAGTATAAATATCACCAAAGCTGTACTCAATAAAAATAACTTCAAAAGTGTCTTTTTGGCGATAGCCAAGAAACACATGGTTATCACCTGTAGCACAAAACACCATAACTTCGTCTTATTGTAATTGTGTCTTGAAAAAAGCCTTCATGCTATCTTGCGAAATAACAGTACCCTTGTCATGAGGCAAAGCTTCCTGCCAAGGTTTTTCTTGATGCGTCTTATTCATCAATCCTATTGCAGAGAAATCACGATAGGCTTCATAAACCTGTAGGAACAACTCTTCTTCATCATCAGACAGCACTATTGGAGTGTTTTCTTCAGTAGGAAGAGTATGTGCACCAAATTCGGCATATGTGTCATATACAACTGGCACAACAGGACCATACATCCAAGACTCTACGTTTTCTTCGAAAAGAGGAGTTCCGAATGCTGCCAAATGATAACCTTGCTGATAATAAAGAAGCTTTTGGAGTTTTAAGTTTGTCAAACACTCTCCACCATTGGCTTCATCTTGCTGGGCCAAGAATATCAATTTCTTTGCTATATCTATCGCTTTGTATGCCATAATTCTTAATATTTATTGTTTTCAAGGCAAAGATACATTATTTATATAGCATTTCCAAGGAAATTCAATAATTTTAACGCTTCCTTTTAGGATACTTGTCCTTTATCGTAAGATACTTGCTGCGAGGGCTATCATAAGAGCTTTCAATAATGCAACTCCGTACTTTACCCTATCATCTTCTCCAGCTAGCTCAGAAAGCTAGAGGGAGTTTTTTTATAAAATATATTAAATGGCTTCAACTGCCGGATATAGCTCCGCTTCCCCTGAGAAGATGACTCTTCCCGAGTTATGAGGGTTGTGATATTATCACAGCATTGAAAAACCAATAGACTCACTTCCACTAATCTTCAATACTATTATGTCTTTCTGCCTGCTGCATACGAAATGCAAAGCGAGCTGCTTGAAGCAAATTATATATCATATACCATTCTGCTTGCTTGAAAGCCATCTTATAAGTTCTTAAATCGTCTCGTTCTTCTGAATCTCTACGTAAGAGATACGGATTCACACTGCAAAAATACGAAATTTATTGTAAATAAGCGAATTATGCTTGTTATTTTTTTAATGTTCTTCTGCAAAAATCAACATTTTTTTTGAGATGATTTCGGACGAAATCTGATAAGTATCTGATTGAACGGAAGTTCTCCGCTTTTCTGTATCTCTTACGTAGAGATTCAGAAAATTGGTTCAAACTGGTTCATTTTATCCTGACCCTGTTTTTTCTCCTCTTTATATAAAAGGTGTAACACCGACATCATCGTGAAGACGGATCAAGCGGATTGCAAATCTGCCAAATAAAGACAAAAGAAAGGGTGTGCCATAAGTCCATGACACACCCTTTCTTTTGTTTCCATTGAATATTAAACCCTGTTTCCCTCTTTAGGGAAAACCACGGTAGGCTTGAAGGTCTTTGCCTCCTCAAAGTCCATCAGGGCATAGGCGATGATGATGACGGTATCACCTACCTGCACCTTGCGGGCTGCTGCACCATTCAGACAGATGCAACCACTGCCACGCTCACCCTTGATGATGTAGGTCTCCAGGCGCTCGCCATTATTGTTATCCACAATCTGCACCTTCTCTCCTGCTATCAGGTTCGCTGCGTCCATCAGATCCTCATCTATCGTGATGCTACCCATGTAATTCAGGTTAGCCTCAGTTACAGTCACACAATGGAGCTTACTCTTCAATACTTCAATCTGCATAATACTTTTTTTTATCCTTTATACTTGATATGGTCGATGAGACGGATAGGAGTCTTGCCGCAATATACGGTGATACAACCTACCACGTAGGCGCTATCCTCCCATGATGCCACATCCTGCAGGCTGTCGCCATCCACAATCTGGAAATACTCCACCTCCAGACCATCCACGGCATTGATGTCGCTCACTACCTTGTCGTGAGTTTCCTGCACAGTATGATTCTTGGCAAACTCTACGCTCGCCTTCAGAGCCTTATAGATATTCGGTGCGATGGCACGCTCATCAGCAGAGAGCAATGTATTGCGGCTGCTCTTAGCCAAGCCATCCTCATCACGGATGATAGGACACTCCACAATCTGCACATCACTGTTGAGGTACTTCACAAGCTGCTTGATGACAGCAATCTGCTGCCAGTCTTTCTCACCGAAATAAGCACGGGTAGGACGAACGATAAAGAACAGGCGACTAACTACCTGGCATACACCATTGAAGTGGCCCGGACGCTTGGCACCCTCCATCACGGTACTTACCGGAGGGAACTCGAAGTGGCGGGTATCCGGTGTAGGATACATCTCCTCTACAGAAGGAGCAAACACATAGTCAGCGCCACAAGCTTCAAGGAGCTTGCAGTCAGCATCGAGTGTACGTGGATAACGCTCCAGGTCACCCTTGTCATTAAACTGAGTAGGATTCAAGAAAACGGAAACTACCGTAACACCGTTTTCCTCAACACTGCGCTTTACCAGAGAGGCATGACCCTCATGAAGCGCGCCCATAGTTGGCACAAGGCCGATTTCCTTTCCCTCCTTGCGACGATCGAAAAGTTCGTTCTGGAGGTCAACAATCTTATTGATTACTTTCATCTTCTTATCTGTTTTCGGGTGCAAAATAACAACTTTTTTCTCAAATAAGAAAGAAAAAACCTAAAAATATGCGAATTATTGCCGAAATTATTGAATTTCAGAAGAAAAATACGCTTTTTTGGAGTTTTTTTTGTACCTTTGCACCTAATTCGTAAGAATAATAATTAAATTTATGGCAAAGAAAGTATTATTTATCAATCAGGAGATCGACCCATACGTAGCCGAGACCCACATGTCTATCATGGGACGCGAATTACCTCAGAAAATGCAGGAAGCAGGCTTTGAGATTCGCACCTTTATGCCTAAATGGGGCACCATCAATGAGCGTCGCGGCCAGCTGCACGAGGTGATTCGCCTGTCTGGTATGAACCTTATCATCGATGATACAGACCATCCGCTGATCATCAAGGTTGCATCTATACCAACAACACGACAACAAATCTATTTCATTGATAACGACGATTACTTCACCCGCCGCCAGATGGCAGCCGACGAGCAGGGTGTGGAATATAAAGATAATGGGGAGCGCGCCATCTTCTTCGCACGCGGCGTACTGGAAACCGTGAAGAAGCTTCGCTGGCAGCCAGACGTCATCGTATGTCAGGGCTGGGTAAGCGCTGTGGTTCCTTTCTATATCAAGACGGCATACAGCGAGGAGCCTTCCTTCGCCAACTCAAAGGTGATCATCTCACTCTATACCAACGAACTGAAGGGCGAACTCGGCACACACTTCAAGCGCTGCGTGGAGTTCCGTGATGCCAAGTCGGAACTGCTCTCTGACTACAAGGAGGACTTCGACTTCATCGAGCTGGGCAAGATGGCCATCGACTACAGCGACGGCGTGATTGAAGGCGAAAGCCTGTCAGACAGAACTCTCCTGGATTATGCCAATGAGAAGAGCAAGCCAACCCTCGCTTATCCTGGCGATGACTTTGCGGATGCCTACAAGACATTCATCAACGAAGTATGCCCTGATGAGGAGTAAGCTTCAGAAATTAGACACATTTCAAGGATAATGAAGATTTTAAGACTATTTACAGCGTTATTTATAGCAGCGATGACTATTGCTGCATGTGATGACACCACCGACAACATCGGATCGTCGATCACCAACGACGTTGATAACATCTCTATCAAAGACCAGGTGTTCAACGTCACCTCACGCTCCATCGTTTCTGGCCCGGTTCTGAGCCGAAACAATACGGGTATGATCGGTATGGTGAAGGATCCTGAGACCGGTACCTACGTAGCTGGCGACTATATGACCCAGTTTGGCGTACTGTCATCATTCAGTCTGGACACTTTGGAGTACATCCGCAATGCACACGATGGTAGGATCGAGGCAGACTCATGCTATCTCCTGGTATCATACAGGACTACATACGGTGATACTCTCGCACCGATGAAGGCTACTGCCTACGAGATGAGCAAGCCGATGAGCGAGGATCAGGAGTATTACTCAGACTTTAATGCCTTCAAGGACAATTGGGTGAGCGAGAAAAACTATCAGTCGAGCGCCACCTATAACCTGAACAGCACGACGATGGCTTTCAAGATCTATCTGAACAAGCCATATAAGGCAAAGGATGGCAAGACCTACAAGAACTACGGTTCTTACGTGATGAATACCTTCGTGGATCACCCTGAGTACTTCAAGACCAACTGGGACTTCCTCAACAAGGTTTGTCCTGGTTTCTATATCAAGCATGCCGGCGGTATCGGAAACGTAGCCAATATCTGGAATACCGAATTGCAGTTCTACTACAAGATCCAGAAGACGGTGAAGAACTCTGCGGGCAACGACAGTATCGTAACAGGTCTCGCTTTCAACCGCTTTGACGGTACAGAAGAGGTGTTGCAGCTCAACAAGATTACCAACGACACCAAGACTTTGGCTAATCTGGCAAAGGATGAGAGCTGCACCTATCTGAAGTCACCAGCCGGCATCTTCACAGAAGTAACGCTGCCAGTAGAGGATATCATGAAGGGTCATGAGAAGGATACGCTGAATACAGCTACCATCTCTTTCCCTAGAATGAACAATGTAGATAACAACAACGACTATCAGTTCAGCGTTCCTTCTACTATCCTGATGGTACAGAAAGACAGTCTGGATGCCTTCTTCGAGAAGAACAAGCTGACAGACAACCGCACCTCCTATACGGCTTCTTACAACAAGAACTCTACAGGCGTGAAGAATGCCTATACCTTCTATAACATCAGTAACCTGGTTACTGCGATGTACAGGAACAAGGGCAAGAGTGAAAACTGGAACAAGGTGGTGCTGGTACCTGTGACCTTGACCACAAGTACACAGAACAATGCTACCGTGATTACCAAGATTAATCACGACATGCAGCTCACCTCTACCCGACTGATCAAGGCGACGGATGATCCTGACAAGGATTACACCACCAAGGACGGCAAGCGGGTGGCTACAGGTCCTGTCCAGATCAAGGTGATCTACAGTAAGTTCAAGGAATAAATTCATGGCAGATAATTTCCTTGAACGCCACCGCGAAGATTACGAGCAGCGCAAGGCTGCCTGGCTGCGACGCAAGAAGCATCTTCCCAAAATCAAGAAGCCTGCCATCAAGCGTCCTGATGATGAAGCTTTATAAAAGATTCTATATGAAAAAATCCCAGCTGGAAGTTCTTTTCCAGCTGGGATTTTTTCATATTCTCAGTTTTATCTTCTTTCTATTTTCTATGAGAGAATGGTGAACTTGGCAAACTTCAGAAGCAACTGCTTGGTTCCTGCATTCTGGAACTCTACGGTAGCCTTCGTGTTCTCTCCGGTACCTTCTATCTTCAATACCTTTCCTATTCCAAAACGCTGATGCTCGATTCTACAGCCCTCGCTGAGAGAACCTGCTGATGAGGAAGCAAATGCTGGTTTAGGATCAGCCATGAACTGCGAAGCTACAGGCTTAGAGTTCTGATAACCACGACTATAGCCAGACCGGTCCCTATCCCATGGCATTCTTCCACCATAGCCACCATCAGAACCATATCTACTACTTGAACCATAGCCACCATACGAACTTCTTCCCCCACCGAATGAAGATTCAGGAGCCTCTTCACCTCCCTCTATCAGACTGGCATCAATCTCATCGATGAAGCGGCTCGGATTATCAAATTCCATCTTGCCATATCGGAAACGGTTCTTGGCATTGGTCAGGATGCAATGCTTCTCGGCACGGGTAATCGCTACATAGAGCAGACGACGCTCCTCTTCCAGTTCCCTGACAGAAACTGCAGCAAGCGGACTCGGGAAGATATTCTCCTCCAAACCTACTACGAAAACAGTAGCAAACTCCAGACCCTTTGCCGCATGAATCGTCATGAGCGAAACTCTCGGTTCATCCTTCTCTCCCTCACTGTCCGCATCCGTCAGCAGCGCCACGTCCTGCAGATAATCAGTAAGATAGGCTTCATCCATTCGTCCCTCTTCCTGGCGTCCAGCCACAAAAGTCTGCATACCACTCAGAAATTCCTCCAGGTTTTCCTGGCGAGCCAGGTCATCGGCATTCTTGCCCGACATGATATCCTCGCTGATTCTACTCTCCCTGATGATGGCATCACCCAGTTCATAGACATCCAGGGTATGCGAACGGTCGATGAACGAAGAGATGAGCAGGCGGAAATTCTCGAGTTTCGTCTGCGTACCCTTGTTGACATTCAGTCCGTAATGTTCCACATTACCTATCACCTCCCAGAAACTCACCTGATTCAGATGGGCACAATCGGCAATCTTCATCACGGTAGTAGCACCGATGCCACGAGCCGGATAATTGATGATACGCTTGAAAGCCTCCTCATCGTCAGGGTTGGCAACGAGACGGAAATAGGCGATGATATCCTTGATTTCCTTACGCTGATAGAAACTCAAACCACCATAAATACGATATGGAATGCCCTGCTTTCTGAATTCCTCCTCGAAGCTTCGGCTCTGGGCATTGGTACGATAGAGAATGGCAAATTGATCGTATCCGCAATCATCCTGCCGCTTGATGCGCTGGATATTCTTCGCCACAATCAATGCCTCCTCCTTATCGCTGTAGGCAGGCTTATACTGTATCTTCTCTCCTTTATCATTTTTGCTGAACACCTCTTTCTGAATCTGATTGCGGTTATGATGAATCAGACTGTTGGCAGCCTCTACGATAGTTTGAGTAGAACGGTAGTTCTGTTCCAGTTTAAAGAGTTGGGTTCCAGGCAATTGTTTCTGATAGTTCAATATATTGTCGATATTGGCACCACGGAAGCTATAGATACTCTGCGAATCATCACCCACGGCACAGACACGCAGTTTTTCCTTACAGAGTTGCATCACGATAGACATCTGCACATGGTTGGTATCCTGATACTCATCCACCAGGATATAATCGAACCTGCCGGCATATTTCTGTCTGATTTCCTCGTGATCTCTGAAAAGCTGGAAAGTAAGCATCAGGAGATCATCAAAGTCCATCGCATTCGCCTGACGGCAACGCTGCACGTAAGCCACATAAATCTTTCCGATGGCAGGCATCTTGGCACGCTTGTTCTGCTCCAGGATGGCAGGGTCGCTATCGTAGGCTTCAGCAGTTACCAGGTTGTTCTTCGCCATCGAAATCCTTGCGTGAACAGCAGCAGGCTTATAGGTCTTGTCATCCAATCCCATCTCCTTGATGATTGCCTTCAGCAGTGAACGTGAGTCACTTTCATCATAGATGGTAAAGTTATTATTGAAACCGATATGCTCAGCTTCAGCACGGAGAATACGGGAGAATATGCTATGGAAGGTACCCATATAGAGATGCTGGGCGAGGTCATCGCCCACCAGTTTTCCGATACGTTCCTTCATCTCCCTAGCCGCCTTATTGGTAAAGGTAAGTGCCATAATGCTCCAAGGCTTCATACCCTGGCTCAGGAGATAAGCAATCTTATAGGTAAGCACACGCGTTTTGCCCGAACCTGCACCGGCAATCACCAGCGAAGGTCCGTCAATATACTCTACCGCAGCACGCTGCGCATCATTCAAATCGTTCAATAAATCCATTAATCAATATTTACCAGATTTTTCACTCTTCACTTTTCACTTTTCACTTCCCCCTATATCCTCCTACAGCCGTGCTTGGGTCGTAATCTTCACCCTCACGAGGGAACGAAGGGATGAATTTCATCTGATGTTCAATCTGTCGCTGGCGCTTCTTCATATAAGCACTCGGATACAGGGAGCTGAACTTTCTAGGATTAGGCAGCGTAGCAGCTATCAGGGCACACTCGTCACGGAAGAGATCCTGCGCTTTCTTGTTGAAATGATACTCAGCCACGGCATCGACACCATAGATACCCGGTCCCATCTCAATACTGTTGAGATAGACCTCCATGATGCGCTGCTTGCTCCACATCATTTCGATGAGAAAGGTGAAATACACCTCAAATCCCTTGCGGGTCCAGGAACGGCCCGGCCAGAGGAATACGTTCTTGGCGGTCTGCTGACTGATGGTACTGGCACCATGCACCTTACCGCCACGGGCATTATTCTTGGCAGCACTCTCGATGGCATTGAAGTCGAAGCCATGATGCTTGAGGAATCGGGCATCCTCGCTCGCCATCACCGCCACAGGCATGTGAGGGGATATCTTATCCATCGAAACCCAGTGATGATGCAAGGTAATACTTTCACCATCAGCTACTTGCTGAAAACAGCGGATAATCATCAACGGAGTAACATATACCGGAATAAAACGGTAGGCTACTACAGCAAGAATGGTGGTACTGAAAAACAGCACCACCACCCATCTTACGATATTTCTGATCTTTTTTAGAATCATCTATCTTCTTTTTCCCTTATCGGGAACCTCATTCGTTTTTACTTCAATGTACCATTGTTAGCAGCATTCACCATTGCCTGGCTAGCATACATGTAAACCTCTACACGACGGTTCTGAGCGCAGGCTGCAGTAGTATTGACCACAGGATTAGCTGAACCCAAACCCTCTACGCTCTTGATCTGGCTGTTGGAAACACCGCATGACTTCAAGTAGGTAGAAACGGCATTGGCACGATTCTGGCTCAAAGGCAAGTTGATGCCATCATTACCTGTAGCATCGGTGTAACCCTGGATAGCTACCTCGCAGTCGGCATTGTTCTTCAAAACCTGGGCAAACTGAGCCAAGTCATTCTTAGCGCTTGCATTGAGCGCATATTTGTTGGTCTGGAAGAGGATACCAGAATCGAAGGTTACCTTGACAGCTGTCAAACCATTGGCATCTGTAACGGTAGAAACCTGCGCATTCTTCACAGTCTCTGCCTCAGCCTTCACCTTATCCATGTGTTTTCCAATCAAGTTACCCGCTGTACCACCAACTGCAGCACCGATGGCAGCACCTACCAATGCACCAGTACCACGATGGCTGTTATTGAGCAAACCACCAACCAAGGCACCAAGAGCAGCACCAGCACCTGCACCAGCAGCAGTACCAGTCTTCTGACTAGTTCCACAACTTCCCAAAACGAGCAGCATTGAGAGCGCTGCAGCAGTAAATTTCATCTTTTTCATACTATAATTCTCCTATATTTATGTTATTTAAATGCAAAGATACGTCTTTTTTCTCCAATATGGAGGGTTTTCTAATATTTTTTTGTAATTTTGCATGCAAATTTAAGGGTATTTGTCCAAATGGCGAAAGGAAATCGCCTATTTCGGGGCGGAAATTCCCTATTGGCCGTGTTTTCACGTTCAAGATACATCGTGTTTTCACGCTCAAAATATCAAGCAGAATTTAAAAACAAAATATATAATTAGTAATATGGCTAAAGAACTTAAGAATTTAACCAAGCGCGCTGACAACTACAGTCAGTGGTACAATGATTTGGTAGTAAAGGCTGATCTCGCTGAGTTGTCACCAGTTCGTGGTTGTATGATTATCAAACCATACGGTTACGCTATCTGGGAGAAGATGCAGCAGCAGCTCGACAAGATGTTTAAGCAGACAGGTGTACAGAATGCATACTTCCCTCTCCTCATCCCGAAGAGCTTCTTCTCTCGCGAGGCAGAGCACGTGGCAGGTTTCGCCAAGGAGTGTGCTGTGGTTACTCACTATCGTCTTCGTTCTACAGAAGATGGTACAGAGGTTGAGGTGGATCCTAATGCCAAGCTCGATGAAGAGCTGATCATCCGCCCTACTTCAGAGACCATCATCTGGAACACATATAAGAACTGGATTCATTCATGGCGTGACCTCCCTATCCTCTGCAACCAGTGGTGTAACGTGATGCGTTGGGAGATGCGTACCCGTCCATTCCTCCGTACTTCTGAGTTCCTCTGGCAGGAGGGTCATACTGCTCATGCTACCAAGGAAGAGGCTGAGGCAAAGGCGCAGGAGATGCTGAAGGTATATGCAGAATTCGCTGAGAAGTATATGGGTGTGCCTGTATTGCAGGGTGTGAAGAGTGAGACAGAGCGCTTCGCCGGTGCTCTCAACACTTATACCATCGAGGCAATGATGC
>ULYE01032057.1_pt1 | contig 10237 bp, 8 predicted proteins | sample 1961921 | NCBI WGS metagenome assembly ULYE01 (sample SAMEA4835856, study PRJEB28245) | human gut metagenome | biome: gut microbiome; material: fecal sample | place: Denmark | collected 2008 | reverse complement strand
GGTGCCGGCGGAGAAGCCGCCCGCGCCGCCGCCGTTTTCGAGCTGCGGGGCGTAGATAACGCGGTCGGTGCCACCCTTTGCATCGGGCTGATCGGTGTCGATACCCCACAGGTTGGCCAAACGCTCGTTAAATGCGGTGCACATGGCCTCGGTCTCGCGCGAATTCTCGTTATCGACAATCACGATGCGCCAGGGCGCGGCCGTGAGTTCGGTCATGGAGTCGAACAGGTTGGCCAAGAGCTCCTGGCGCTTGTACGTAACGACAACGATGGCGAGCTTATCGATGGGGGCGGGAAGGGTGGAAGTCATGGGGAATATATCCTTTCACGCGCGGCGGGCGAGCGCTGCGCGGAAGCTATCGAACGCGTCCGTAGGACGGCACCTATTGTAAAGGGTCGCTGTGCCATGTTGGCAAGGTTTGAATAAAACGCAGGAACCTGCCATGGGCTAGGTGACTGCTATTCGCGACATTGATGCGCTGATTACTGCTTGAGAGTACGAGCGTTTCAGCGACCGGGATTAAGCGCAGCGCTTCGATGGATATGTTGCGTGCGGCTTTGGGCTGCATGAAGTCCTTTCGTATCGGTTTGCCTCTGCGGGCTCCATAGATTATATAAACGCCCGCGGGCTGGACGACCCTTTGATACCATTAGCGACAGGTATTTCCTAAGGAGCACATTTGTCTACTAATTCCTCTGGCAGCCCTGTCCTGTCGCTGCTTATTCCCATCTATAACGTTGAGCGCTACCTGCGTGAGTGCCTCGATTCCGCTGTGGCGCAGACGCTCGAGGACATCGAGATCATCTGTATCAACGACGGCTCTACCGATAACTCGCCGGCGATTATTCGTGAGTACATGGAGCGCGACGCGCGTGTGAAGATGATCGATAAGGCCAACAGCGGTTACGGCGACTCTATGAACCACGGGCTCGAGATGGCGCGCGGCAAGTACGTGGGCATTCTGGAGTCCGATGACTTTATGGCGCCCGATGCGCTGGAAAAGCTCGTGTCAGCTGCCGAGCGCTGCAACGCCGATTTTGCGAAGGCGAATTTTGATTTCTACTGGTCCAAGCCCGAGGAGCGCCGTTCGCTACACGAGATGTTTAGGCCCAAGGACTGCGGCAAGCCGGTACACCCGAGCGATACGACGCAGTTCTTTAAGCAAAAGCCGTCGATTTGGTCGGCTGTGTACCGCCGCGATTTTCTGAAGCGCAACGACATCAAGTTCCTGCCGACTCCAGGGGCATCCTTTCAGGACACGTCGTTTGCCTTTAAGGTGATTGCGTGCGCCGATAAGGCCGTTTACCTGCACGATGCCGTGCTTTCGTATCGTCAGGACAACGAGAGCTCCTCGGTCAATTCTTCGGCCAAGGTCTTTTGCGTCAATGCCGAGTATGCCGAGATTGAGCGTTGGATCAGAGAGGAATATGCCCGCGACCACGCAAGTGATGACGTCGCGTGCATGCTCAAGTTTAATCAGCTCATTAAGTACGATTCGTATATGTGGAACTATGTGCGCTTGGCGCCTAAATTTTATAAGGAGTTCCTGGTGCAGATGGCCAAGGAGTTCCAAGCGGCCTTGGACGCCGGGGAGTTTTCGCTGGACGATCTTAAGCCGTGGAAGCGTGCGAATCTCGCTGCCATCCTCAAAGATCCTGAGGGCTGGGTTGACGAGCATCCGACTTTTGCGACGGATGGTGCCTTGGGGCGCGCCAAATACTATGCATCGGTTGGAGGCCCCGGCGTACTCGCCGCTTTCCTCATCGAATCGCTGAGGGGGTAGGTCGGTATGGGAGAAGCCACGAGCCCCAAAGCGACCATTGTCGTTCCCGTATACAACTCCGCAAACTCGGTTCAGCGATGCCTCGATTCGCTGCTGGCCCAGTCTGAGCGCTCGATTCAGGTTGTCTGCGTCAACGACGGTTCGGCTGACGATTCGCTGGGCGTCTTGCGTCAAATTGCGCAGACCGACGACCGTGTGCTGGTGATTGACCAGGAAAACGCGGGCGTCTCGTGCGCTCGAAATGCCGGAATCGATGCCGCCAAGGGCGAGGTGGTTTTCTTTGTGGACGCCGACGATTACATCGACGCCCAGACGGTCGAGTGCGTGCTGCATGCCATGGAGTCTTCAGATGCCGAGGTCGCCGTTTTTGGCGGCGTTTGCGAGCCGTCCGACGCCGCACCTAAACGCGTCCAGCAACTCATGAGTCCCAAGGCGGGCACTTTTGGCGCCCGTAATCCCCAGCTGCTGTTCCACGCAAACGCACAGCCCTATGCCTGCCGCGTGGCTTTTTCGCGCGAGCTGCTCAATCGCGAAGGCATTTACTTTGCCCCCGGCTTGGCCTTGGGCGAGGATGTCGTATTCCAATTTGCGGCCTATGCGCTTGCCCGCAAGACCGTTGTCATGCCGGACAAGTTCTACCACTACGTGATGGAGAACGACTCGGCTACGCACGAGTTCAACAGCGCCGTGGCCCGCGCCAAAAAGCTTGATACCCACATGAGGATGCTCGAGGAAGTTTTGGAGGATTGGGCGGCTTACAGCCTTTTTGATCTGTGCCCCGGCGAGCTGATCACTTGGTTCTTGGACCTTATCGTGTTTGACTTGGCGCGTCTGGACGCCGATGGTTTCCGTCGTGTGGCCGGTCGCGTCAATATGGATTTCACGACGTTTTTGGGAACGGAGTGGGCGGATATGCCTGCTAAGGGCGCCGTTCGCCGTGTCGCCCATAAGCTCGTTGCGGCGACCTCGGGCGTTTCGATGGCAGACGCCACGTTGTTCTATCTTTCGACTCGTGGTCTCAAGGCCTGCCTGGAGCGCTTTATCTAATTCTAGGCGCTGCCGTTGTCCGTTGCTTCGCTGCTAAAATAACCCTGTTCCACGCTATTCAACAGGAGGTTCTCTTGCAGAACTCTGATACCCCTAAAGTTTCGCTGCTTGTTCCCATCTGCAATGTTGAGCGCTACCTGCGCGAGTGCCTCGATTCAGCCATTGCGCAGACACTCAAGAACATTGAGATCATTTGCATCAACGATGGCTCTACCGATAGCTCGCCGGATATCATCCGCGAGTACATGGAGTGCGATGCGCGCGTCAAGATGATCGACAAGGCCAATAGCGGCTACGGCGACTCGATGAACCGCGGCCTGGAGATGGCGCGTGGCGAGTACGTGGGCATTTTGGAGTCTGATGACTTTATGTTCGAGGATTCGCTTCAAAAGCTGGTTGCCAAGGCCGACGCCGAGCATGCCGATGTCGTTAAGGGTGACTTTTACTTGTATTGGTCCACGCCCAGCGAGCGCCGCGAGCTGTTTGGAATTATCGACGAGCATATGACGGGTGCGGCGTATCGCCCTGCCGATCGTCCGGGTATCTTCTACCGCAAGCCTTCCATTTGGTCTGCCATCTATCGACGCACGTTCCTTAACGACAACCAGATTCGGTTCCTTCCCACGCCGGGTGCCTCGTATCAGGATGCGGGTTTTAACTTTAAGGTCTGGGCAAGCGCCGAGCGTGCTGCGTTTATTGCGGATCCCATTTTGTGCTATCGCCAGGATAACGAGAAGAGCTCTGTTAATTCGCCCAATAAGGTGTTTTGCGTGTGCGACGAATATTCCGAGATGCAGCGCTTTTTGGATGAACGTCCCGAGCTCAAGGCTCGGCTTCAGGGCATTTTAATGCGCATGAAGGTCGATACGTACCGCTGGAATGATGAGCGTCTGGTCGATGAGTTGCGCGAGCAGTTTTGGGAGAAGGCGTCTCCCGAGCTCAAGGCCGATTGGGATGCCGGTCGCTTTGACCTGTCACTCTTCGACCCACGCGGCGAGACCGACCTGCGTTTGATGGTCAAATCGCCCCGTGCCTATATCGATTCGCGCTTTGATTTTAAGAAGCCAGGCAAGCTCAATACGTTTAAACACTACTTTAAGATCGGCGGCCTGCCGCTGGTCTGGCGTGTGCTGACGTATCAGCGTGCCTACGGCGATAACCCGCATCCCGATGACGTGCCGGCCGCACAGTAGGAGCGCGTGACTATGGCTACCCCCAAGATTTCCGTTGTCGTTCCCATCTACAAGGTGGAGGAGTGTCTGGCCTGGTGCCTCGACTCCTTACTCGCACAGGATATGCCCGATTGGGAAGGCGTGCTGGTCAACGATGGTTCGCCGGATGGTTCGCGCGACATCGCCGCTGCCTATTGCGAAAAGGATACGCGCTTTAAGCTTGTCGATAAGCCCAACGGTGGTCTGTCGAGCGCGCGCAATGTGGGCATCGCTGCGTCCACGGCGCCTGTCGTTGCGTTTTTGGATTCCGACGACCGGTTTACCCCTGATGCGTGCCGCGTAATCGTTGATGCCTTTGAGCGTGAGGATTGCGACGTTTTGACCTTTGGCGCGAATCCGTATCCGTTGGAGGCGGGGTATCCGTGGCTTAACTATGTACTGAGCCCGCGCGATGTGTCGTTTGAGGGCTATAGCTCCGACCTGCTGTTTAAGGAAGCGTCTCGCCCCTTTGCATGGCGCACCGCTTGTAAGCGCGCTTTTTTACTGGGCAACGGGATCGTGTTCGATGAAACCGTTAAGTATGGCGAGGACCAGGTCTTCGATTTTGCCGTGTACGGTCGCTCCCGCAAGACCGCGCTTATCTCGAACAAGCTGTACGACTACCGCGTGGCACGCAAAGGTTCGCTCATGGACACCATGCGCTATGACGACGAGACACGTTTGCTTGAGCACGTGAAGATTTACTCCGCGGTGCTTGCTGACTGGCAGCGCGACGGTCTCGATGCTCAGCATGCCGATGACCTGGCATACTTCCTGTGTGATTTGGTGCTGTACGATGCGCTCAGGTTGCTGGGTTCGGACTGCGGCAAGGTGTTTGCTGCCGTCGCCGCGGCGCTTGACGGTTCTGCCGTGGGCAGTGATGCTGCGCTCGCACAATGCGCTCCTTCTGTTGCCGCTCTGGTGCGTGCGGCACTTGTCGGTAAGGCGCCTGCTGCTCGTTCGTGCAAAAAACTCATGTTCGATTACGACGTCTTGAGGTTTGGGCGCTTGGGCGCGTGCAAGCGCATGGCTGCGAACGCTCTGGGAAAGCGAGAAGTGTAGATGAGTATCAAGCGTTTGGCGCTTTGCCGCAGTCAGGGTCGCCTGTTTGTGCTGCTTCGTTTTGCCGGCCAGGATATCGCGGGGCTTATTGAGCAGGAGGGTTCCCAGGCCTTTGCTCACGCGACGACCAATGGCGTTTGCGTGCCGTCTTTGGCACTGCCGGTCGATTATGGCCGCGTGCTTGCGCTTTGTCCCTCCGTTGCCGATTATGAGCGCGAGCTCGTTGTCTTGGTGCTTCCGTTTATGGACGGCTCTACAATTGACGTCTCATTTGCGTCCGACGGCAAAAGGCTGGGCTCTATTCGCCTTGATAGTCGTATTGCCAAGCTGGAATCTAAGATTAACTACAAAGCAAAGCCTGCGATGTGTGCGCTCGTTCGCGATGCACAGCGCGGCGAGTGCTGCGGTCGCTACGAGATCGATGCCGTTCGTTATTTACCGGCAGATGAGGGCGTCGTCTGGCGCTATGAGGTTAAGTGGGCGGGAGATCCCCAGTGCGCCCCTGAGCTCCAGATCTTCGATACGCACTTGAATGCCATTGATGCCACCGTGCATGTGTTTGAATCGCAGATCGATGTTCTCCAGCAGAACGGATGCCGCGTTAATAAAACGTATCTGAGCGTGGAGATGCCTCAGGATATACGCGATTTTGTCGCGATTGTGGCTGATTCCACGGGCCAAATCCAGAGTGGATTTTGTGCCATGGATGGTCGCCTGTACAACGGCATGGTCGACGACAGTTGGAACCGTATGAAGGATGCGCGTGCGGATGACGCGGCTTATCGACGCTGGTTTGATCAACATCGCGCGAAGCCGGGTGATTTGGCGTGCCAGCGTGTCGCTTCGGCGGCATTTGCCTATAGGCCGCTCGTGAGCATTGTGGTGCCGTGCTATAGGACCGATCGGGTCTACCTGCGTGAGCTGCTGGACTCCGTGCTATTTCAGAGCTATGACAACTGGGAATTGCTGCTTATGGACGCCTCGCCCGAATGGGACGCGGTGGCCACCCTTGCGGCAGGTGCCAACGACGAGCGCATCCGTCGCATTGAGCTTCCCGGCAACGGCGGCATTGTGGTCAACACCAACGCAGGTATCAAGCAAGCGACGGGCGACTACATAGCGTTCTTGGACCATGACGACATTCTGGAGCCGGATGCGTTGTTCCACTATGTCGCCGCGTTGAACAAAGCGGCAGAGGGAGAGCGTCCGCAGGTCCTGTTCTGTGACGAGGACATGTTCCAGAAAACGGGGGAGTGGGGTCAGCCGGTCTTTAAGACGCAACTCAACGTCGATCTGCTCTATAGCCATAACTGCGTGACGCATTTTCTGATGGTGGAGAAGGCGCTTATCGATCGCATTGGCATGTCGCCGGAAGACGTCGCGGGCGCCCAGGATTACGACCTGACGCTTCGCTGCCTTGCATCGGGCGCACGGTTTGAGCATATTGCCCACGTGTTGTATCACTGGCGTGTGCGCCCCGGCTCCACCGCCGATGGCTCTGCTGATAGCAAGCCGTATGCCATTGAAGCTGGTCGTTTGGCGCTGCAGCGCCACTTTGACTCGCTTGGCGTTCACGGACCGGTCGAGGAGACCGAGACGCCGTTTGTCTATCGCATGCGTTATGCGCTGCCGGAGTCTGCGCCGTTGGTGAGCATTGTGATTCCCACCAAGGACCACGTCGAGACGCTCGACGCCTGTGTGATGTCGATCGCCCAGAAGGCCACGTATGCCAACTATGAGATCGTCTTGGTGGAGAACAACAGTGAAGATCCGGAGACGTTTGCGTATTACGAAAGCCTGCCGGAGCGCGTGGCCGCAGTATCTGAAGGCAAAGGTAACGCACGCGTTGTGTACTGGCCGGGCGAGTTCAATTACTCCCAGATCATCAACTTTGGCGTAGAGCATGCCAAGGGCGACTATCTACTGCTGCTGAACAACGATACCGAGGTCATAAGCCCCGACTTTATCGAAGAGATGATGGGCTATCTGCAACGTCCCGATGCGGGTGTGGTGGGCGCCAAACTCTACTTTGCCGATCATCTGGTGCAACACGCTGGCATTGTGGTTGGCGTGCGTGGTGCACTTGCTCATGCCAACCAGGATTTCTCGGCAAAGCGCGAGGGCTATCTTGCCCGCGCCGTACGTCCGGGTAACTTTAGCGCCGTAACAGGTGCCTGCCAGATGGTCCGACGCGACGTATTTGAGCAGGTCGGAGGCTACAACGAGGAATTCGTCGTCGGTTTTAACGACGCAGATTTTTGCCTGCGCGTGTGGGAGGCGGGCTACCGTACCATCTTTACACCCTATGCCGAGCTGTACCACTACGAGTTCACCTCGCGCGGCAGGGAAGAGGCCAACGAGGAAAAGCTGCTCCGCTGGAAGCGCGAGCAGGCGCTGTTCATGCAGTGCTGGCCGGAGTTCTTCCTCAACGGCGACCCATGGCTCGGACCAAACCTATCTGCCGATAGTGAGTATTTCTCGCTTTAGCGCGAAATAATTCCAAGGTCCGGCAAAGTATCCTTAAGAGCCGCAAGGGTGGAGGGGTTCAAGTACTCCTCGTTCAAGCGGCTCTTGTCATATCGAAAACGTGTGTCTCGGGAGCATTCGATGAGTTCCGCGGTAAAGAACTTCTCCCAGCTAAAGAACTTTGAGCTTTCGATATGTTCAGCGGGGTTAAGTAGCATGTCCTTAATGTGTTTGCTGTTGAATAATCCCGACTTCAACACGAGCCATTCAAACGATTCCGGTAGGAATAGCTTTATGTTCTTTCGGCGCAATAGAGCAGCTGCTTCCGCAATTTCTGGTCCAAAGGCGGCGCCGTCGGCAATCACGAGGATGTCGTTTTCCGGTGCGTCCATAATGCAGTTGCAAATATTTGATTTGCCTCCCGCGCTGATGCATTTAATGCTGCTCTTTTTGCATAGCAAACTGAAGAATTCGTAGCCCGAATTTGTGTCCTCGACGATGACAAGCTCGGGCCTCTCGCCTCTAAAATCAGTATCACCGTAAATTCGATATGTAGAGGTGTAGACGCGAGAGTAAACGGGATACTTCGTTGTGGTTCGGTTGGTGTTCTTAAGACCGTAGATTTCATCAACGCTATAGGGCAGTTGGCGCAGTGACTCTCTGGCGACGATTACGTAGTAGTTTGAGCTACGCTTTGCTTCATGGGCAAATTCTCTTGATCGAACAAAAGTATTGCCCTCATCAATAAAAACAATACTGCTGGAAATCTCTTGGAGATCTCTGCGCCAATATTTTCCAGATATTGTTTTACAGGGCACTTTGCAACTTACTGTTACGCCGCTTTGTGCCCCAAGCTCTTCGTGAGCTGCCACCATATCAAGCAGAGTTGTCTTGCCTGTAGCACTGTTACCTTGGATGATGGTCAGATTTCTATTGATGGTCAGTTTAAACTGAACACGGTTGTTCTGAATAACTACCTTGTATGATCCGCGCATCAGGAGTTCTCCCTTAGGCATTTTCCAGCTATGGGGACAAGGTCAAACATCGTGTGAACGACATCGCCTGTGTTCGCAATGGTTGCCGTGAATTTGCCGTTTCCAAAATCCAATATATGGTAGAGGTTGATTGTTAGGTCCTTTTGTGCAGCGATTCTTAGAATCCAGTAGGCGCAATTGTCACCACAGTTTGAGGCGTTATATACATTTTGCGGCATAAAGTACATAAGCAGCAGTGTTTTGGTGCCGCTGGATAGTTTCTCGGGAGGGATGATGCCTAGGATCTTAGTGTCGATTGCGTTGGGCCCCACCACGGTGCCCTTGTCGATAGATTTAATGACACGTTGGGCAAAGGAATCTTCAAACCACTGGGGGGAGTACACGTTATCGAAATAGACCGATGTGTTGTAAATCACGTTATCCATGTCCCCATAATGTATCGTTAACACGTCGACCTCCTAGGTTGAACGCTGTGTGTTCCCCTGGTCCTGATTATATCGTTTTGTGTTTGGGCTGTTGGAATACGGTCGAAGCAATACCGCAGGAGTTTGGGGCTGGCGGCATAGCCGGTACCAAAAAAGCGTTCGCAGGCGCCCTGTTGGTACCGGCTGATGGTATCGTCAGGAAATAAGCGTTCGGTGATGAGCTTGGGATTTCGCCCCACAACTTGCTTCTGTTCAGTCATGGAATGAGTAAACATTTATTTGTAGTAGTTGCTTCCAAAATCAGAAAATATCTATTTCGATTTAATGGGCCGCATCTTTCAAGGATTGGAGAACGATATATGCAACATAAAGTTAAAGCCACTTATCTTAGGCTTTCTTGCTATAAGCAGATTTCAGCCTTGAGCATTTCTCTTTTTCTTATGATAAAACAATCGCAAATTCCTTACTTCCCAGGGTTCCCTGATTCTCTGAAACCCATATTTAATGTGAGTGGTTCACCTTTATTCGAGCTGGTCGATGTTTTTACGACTGCAATAGCTACAAGTCTCATATTTTGGTTTGTTTTTAATTATTTGCCCGATCAGAAGAATAAGAAACATGCAATGTTACATTGTGCTGGTTACATTGAAAACCTATACAGTCTCTTGGATGAGTTATTTTCATTTATTATGCTAAGTTATAGCTCGGATAAATCTATTGATAACTGCCACATTGAAGAAATAGATGAAATTGTTTTTTGCCGGAAAACAATTTATTACCGAGATGAAACCGCTCCCGAAGGCGTAGAGGCTGTTTCGGAGTTTATATTATTAAACGAATGCCTACGCATTATTCCTAGGGTGATGGAGATAATTCAAACTATTGACTGCTCCTCATACTGTGCATGTCTTGACGACCGTTTGCTTCATTATTTTGATCTGATTAAAGAAAATGAGTTAGTTAATAACTTGAATAGGTACAAGAGGCTTTCTCAACAATCCTTACAAGCTTTCAGCTTCCATATTCCCTTTGATTTCATTTCTTCTCTGTATGTCGCAAAAAAACAACTCGGAGCAGTTTTAACTTCTCCTCCTTCAGCCCATCAATATAAACTTGCAACTGAGGCCGAGAAAGAAAAGCGAATTTCCGCAAATATGAGTTATGAAAAAGAACTTATAGACCAAAATAAGCTGGATGCTGTTTCTGGGTTGATTTCCGATCTCAGCCGAACACATTGAGCGAATAGGC
>ULYE01001950.1_pt1 | contig 10241 bp, 9 predicted proteins | sample 1961921 | NCBI WGS metagenome assembly ULYE01 (sample SAMEA4835856, study PRJEB28245) | human gut metagenome | biome: gut microbiome; material: fecal sample | place: Denmark | collected 2008 | reverse complement strand
TTATTATATAGCAGCGTTCTTTGGCTTGTTTACATACCTTTTTAATTCATCAGCATAATGACGTAAGGAGTTTTTTCGTTTGTGAACCATATAACCATGCACCATACATTATTATATACGTACATTATAATATATATATAGCATTCTATTTCTAATATGGTTTTATTGCTTTCCGTGCATATTTTCCGAATTATTTTATAGAAATAATTATAAAATTTAATTTTGCTAAAAAATATCTCGGAAAAATTGCGTGATTTATTGAATAATGTGTATCTTTGCATACAATTATAAAAATATTTATAAAGCTAACCCGAAATATTTATTTACTGAGTACTAAACTCTATTATTAATTATAATTTTACTATCTATGAAAATCAAAATCAAGCACCTTTTGATGATGCTGTTATGTATTTCAGTATCGTCGATGATGTTGGTTTCGTGCAGTGACGATGACGAGAGCGTGATGGGCCCGGTTGCTATCAACTCATGTCAGTACACTGCCACGGAGGTGACACCTATTTGGACTTTGGTTCCTAATGACAATTGCGAAGGCTATGTAGTAACGCTCTACAAGGGTACACGTGCCAACGTTGGTGAGAAGGTTGAGGAGAAGAAGCTCGACTATCGTACATGCAAGTGTACATTCAGCGGTCTGACACCCAATACACAGTATGTCATTTCTACCCAGGCCATTCCAAGCGCAAAGAGTGGTTTCAGCAGTGCGCAACTCTACTGGAAGGAATTCACCACCAAGGCACAATAATGGTGTGATTAAAACCTAAACATGTGTAAACAGAGCAATATGAAAAATATTAACTTTAAACTCGGACTTGTGGCGATAGCTGTTACGGCATCTCCACTCGGCACATTTGCTACTACTACCGGCAATCCAGCAGTAGTGAATTTATTACCCCCCCCAGCTGGTGTAACCTGCACTGGTGTAGTGCTCGATAATACGGGCGAGTCAGTTATTGGTGCCAGCGTTAAAGTGCTTGGCACAAAGATGGGCACCGTCACCGATATGGACGGTAAATTTACCCTTGCTAATGTTGCTAAGGGAGCAACAATTGAAATTTCTTATATAGGATATACTCCACAGCAGGTGAAGTTCAACGGCACTCCGTTGACTATTACTCTTAAGGAAGATGCCAAGGCACTCGACGAAGTAGTGGTTATGGGTTATGGTGTTGCTCAGAAGCGCGCCAAGGTAACCAACTCTATCGCCAAAGTTAGTGAGAAGACCCTCACTGTAGGTGCCAACGCCAACCCTGCCCAGGCTCTTGCCGGTGCGGTGTCAGGTGTTAAGGTTGACATCACTTCGGGTAGCCCTTCAGCTACTCCTTCTATCACCATTCGCGGTGGATCTAACTACGACGGTGGTTCGAACGAACCTCTTGTTATTGTTGACGGTGTAATCCGCAGTTCTTTGTCTGACATCAACCCCAACGACATCGAGTCGATGGACGTGATGAAGGATGCCGGTGCCACTGCTCTTTATGGTGCACGTGCCGGTAATGGTGTTATCATCATTACCACAAAGCAGGGTAAGAGTGGCAAGGCAGACGTTACATTCAACGCCAAGGTGGGCTTGAACTACTACAACCTTGGCTACAATATGTGTTCAGACCAGGATTACCTCTATTATTATCGTCTTGCAGTACAGAACTGTGAGTGGACGTTGCCTGGTGGTAACTATGCAGCCAACTATAACTCAAACCTCTATGGTACAAACAATCCTGGTGGTATTGGCCGTACAGAGTTGTCGCAGGGACAGTCGTACAACATTCTGCGCAAGACCGACGATAACGCTTACCTCCTGCAGAAGGGATGGAGCGAGATGCTCGACCCCGTAAGCGACAACTATATTCTCTATCGCAACATCGACCCGCTGGAAATGAACGGACGCAAGCCTTACGTTACTCAGGACTATAATGCCAGCATCTCGGGTGGCAACGACCGTGGCCGCTACTACGCCAGCCTTGGTCTGTATGATGCCGACGGTTTCATAAAGGGCACATTTTACAAGCGCTACAACTTTGCGTTGACTGGCAGCTATAAGATTACAAAGTGGTTGGAGTCGAACTCAGTGTTCAACTACACCCGTGCAAACTGGCTGAATGATGACCCGATGCTTAATACTAGCTACTTCATGAACCGTGGTATGGCTTTCAAGTTCGTACGCTATCGCGATGAAGATGGTAATGATTTGTATGGTACTGGTGGTCCGACAACCAACGTAAACGTAAACAAGGGCAACTTCGACCGCGACAATCAGAGCGACAAGTTCTCTATGACACAGTCGCTTACTGCTACGCTTTTGCCCGGACTTACATTGAAGGGCACCATGAGCTGGTTCTACAACGAAGAGTACGATGAGTCATTCAACCATCAGTATATCAATAGTCAGGCAGGTGCCATAAATCCTGATGGCAACAATGGTGTTAACCGCAGTTACGACACAAGTGCTTCGTTCTCACGTATTTTCGACCAGACCTACAACGTTGTTGCTAACTTCAACCGTACGTTTGACGACAAGCACACTGTTAACGTAATGGCAGGTACCGAGTTCTACAAGCGTCGCTATCGTGGATTCAGTGCAAGCGGATATGGAGCTCCTACAGGCTACTTCCCCGGTCTCGGTCTTACACAGAACGATGCTGACGTTCAGTCACGCGATATGTCTTCGTTCCATTATGAGGAGGCTATCATGTCATATTTCGGCCGTGCTGAGTATGACTATATGGACAAGTATCTCTTCGCTGCTACATTCCGTGCCGACGGTTACTCACGACTGGTCAACAACAAGTGGGGTACATTCCCAGGTGTATCAGCAGGTTGGGTATTCAGCAAGGAGAACTTCTGGAACAATCTTGGTTTGGAGAACATCATCAACTATGGTAAGTTGCGTGCATCATACGGTTTGAACGCCACTATCAACAGCTCATACCTTGGCTACTACACCCTGCAGGGAGCATACAGCGCCTACAAGTATGACGGCGTATATGGCTACCGCGTAAGCACACTTCCTAACCCGAACCTGAAGTGGGAGAAGACACGTACAGCAGAAGTAGGTCTTGACCTCGGTTTCCTCAACAACCGTTTCAACCTCGGCTTGACTTACTACAACCGTCTGACAATGGACAAGTATTCAGCTCTGTCATTGCCAAGAACAACGGGCTTCTCTACCGTTACATACAACAACGGACAGTATCGCAATGCTGGTATCGAGCTTGACTTGCAGGGCACTCTGCTGCGCACACGCGATTTCCAGTGGACATTGAACGCCAACATCACCTACAACAAGAACACTATCGTGAAGTTGCCAGAGAACGGATTGACAAACAACCGTCAGGGAGGTTATGAGGTTTACACAGGCAATGGCAAAGAGACTCACTATGTAGGCGGCTATCAGGAAGGTCAGACTCCGGGCAGCTTCGTAGGTTACGGTGTTGTAAAGATGGCACGTTCGCAGGCTGACATCGAGGCTCTTGGCGATTATATTGATACAGGTACAACCCTTGGTACAGGTGTTTATGCTAACGAGTCTGGTCGTCAGCGACTGATTGCTGAAGGCATTACGAACGTTGTACAGCTTATGCCTGGTGACCTCATCTTTGAGGACCGCAACGGCGACAACTGGGTTGATACTAAGGATCGCAAGGTGCTCGGCAACCTCACTCCGAAGTGGACAGGTGGTTTCAACACCACATTGACATGGAAGGGGCTGTCGCTCTATGCACGTTTCGACATGGGCTTCGACTTCCAGGTGTATGACTCGAACATAGCCTTCTGGCTTGGTGAGGGTCAGGGCGCAATGTCATTCAACGACGCTGTACGCGACACATGGACACCAGACAACCCCGGTGCCAAGTATCCGCGCGTGGTATGGGCTACGCAGTATGGTACCGATAACTACATTCGTACCAACTCGTTCTTCACACAGAACGGTAGCTACTTAGCTTGCCGCGAGTTGCAGCTCTCATACGCTCTGCCAAAGAGTATCTGCCAGAAGTTAGCTTGCCAGGGCATAACAGTGTCGGTAACTGGTCAGAACCTTGGCTACATCAAGTCATGTACAATTCCATTGCCTGACAACACCACTTATACAAGCGGTAACACAGCTGGTTGGGGTGGTACATACAACGTGCCGCGTACATTGCTCTTCGGACTTAATGTCAAATTCTAAACAATGGTTATACACTATATTTAAATATTGATTAAGATATGAACAAATATATAAAGACTTTGGCAATTGGCCTTATGACGGGAGCAAGTGTGTTGACCACATCTTGTAATCTCGACTATAAGCCTATCGACAACTTCAGTGCCAACTCGTTCTGGGGAAGCCAGACCGAGTTTGAAGGATTCATCACTGCCATTTCAAATCAGTTCCGCTCGGACAATGCTTCAAACGTGCTGTTCAACGCAGGCGAATTGCGTTCGGGAGTGTTCGAGCTGGCTACAATCGATGGTTCAGGTACTATTAACCTTGAGCCTATAAAGAACCTTTATGATGCCGACCATCCACAGTTCAGCACTTTCGGTGGCTACTACGGCTTCATAGCCAACATCAACGAGCTTATCTATCGCTGCAACAATACCAACGTGCTCAGCGACAAGGTGAAGAACGGACTGCTCGGTATGGCATACGGCTATCGTGCATTTTCATATTTCCAGATGTATCGTATGTATGGCGGTGTAGTATTGCGTACCGAGCCTGATGTAATCCTTGGTAACTATGAGGCAACTCTGCTCTACAAGGGCAGAAGCACTGCCGAAGAGACCTTGAATCAGATTAAGGAAGACATCAAGACTTCGTTGGAGTACTTCGCTCAGACCGACTACGTATACAAGAGCGCAAGCAAGGACTACTACTGGACCAAGGCTGCTACTGAGATGCTTGCCGGTGAGGTATATCTTTGGTCGGGCAAGGTAGAGACTGGCGACCACCAGGCTAATCCTGCAGACGTGGCAACAGCTGCTACCTACTTCAACAATGTGATAAACAACTATGGCTTCGACCTGCAGAGCGACTACTACAGCGTGTGGACAACACCTCACAACAAGGAGTCGATATTCAGCGTATGCTATAGCAGCGAAAATGACGGTGTTTACTACACCTATCCTCCTTATTACCTGCTTTGGGCGAGAACCACAGGTACCTCATACCTCAACTATTGGAGCAATATGGATCAGGAAGGCTGGGGACACGTTAAGGGTGTAGCCAACCGCTTCGGTCAGTGGTACGACAAGGAGACAGGCAAGTCGGCTAATATCGAGATTTGGGACAAGTGTAACTTCGGTCCTTGCCGCTACACTTACAAGAACTCTCTCTACTATCAGTTTGACGAGAACGACTCACGTATCAATATGTTCTATCCGCAGTGGAACCTCACTCAGGAGGAGCGCGACAATGGCATTAACCATCTTGATAACTTCGACCCGAAGGATGGCAAGCATAAGTTGGCTGGTACATTCGTTTGCAAGTTCCGTCCGTCAATACCAAGTGGTAGCACAACCTATCAGATGGTAGTAGATATGCCTATCTATCGTTTGGCTATGGCTTATCTATATGCCGCTGAGTGTGCCAACTATGCTGCCGACAACGCTGCTGTAGTGAAGTATATCAATAAGATACGTGAGCGTGCTTATGGCGACAAATGGGATGAGGACGTTTATGGCTACACTGCAGGCGACTTCAAGGCTAACGAGACCGCTCTGATGCGTGAGTGGGATAAGGAGTTCGTAGCTGAGGGTCAGCGCTGGTGGAACCTCCGTCGACTGACAACCGTTAAGGGTGGCACACAGAAGGATCACTTCGTATTCCAGCCTGAGGGATGTCTTGGCTTTGGTCTTGACACTGCCAACAACCCATGGATGACTGACATCAACGGCAACATTGTTGAGACAAATGTTCCTGTGCTGGACGGAACAACACAGGATGAGCACCTGCTCCTCTGGCCTCTCGACAAGGGCTTGTTGGGTTCAGACGCGGAATTGGCAGACCAGCAGAACCCCGGCTATACAGTGAAGCCAAAACAATAGTAAAATAGGAATATAAATATGTGAAAGTTTGCAAGTCATCCGCTTGTCTTGAAATAGCATGTCGCAAGCAAGCGCTGACTTGACTGTCAGAAACGGAAGCAGGCGAGAACCTTTGGTAGGCGTATCAAATGCTTCTGTTTTTATTTTCTTCTCTTTTGAGAAATGGTTTATATGGTTGGGGGCTAAATCGTATTTAGTCCCCTTTTCTTAAAATCACTTAACAGGCAATGAAAAGATTACTAACTTTACTCGGCTTTTTGGGATGTATGGCTGGTAGCTGGGCTCAAGATGCAGTTTCGCAGAACTATCCGGTGAATCAAGCCAACCGTGCTGACGGACGCGAAATCAGCACTTATGCTATAGTACACGAAATGTTGAAGCAGACAGCTCCCCGTTGTGCTTACAAGGAAGGCATGTCGAAGACCGAATTCAAGGCATGGCAGAACAGTCTGAGCAATGCGATGGCTGACTTGATGAACTTTCCCGAGGTGAAGGGGCAGCCTGCTCCCAAGCGCATCAGTTCGGAACCTCGTGACGGTTATACGCTCGAAAAGTGGGAGTTCTATCCTATGCCTAAGGCTGTTGGAACTTTCTTGGTATTGCGCCCCGACAATGCCAAGAAGCCGCTACCTGCTGTGTTGTGCATACCAGGTTCAGGCCGTACAAAGGAAGGATTGGCTGGTGAGCCTGGTGTAGATGCCAAATTCAATGAAATTTACAAAGACCCTAAGGTGTGCATGGCGCTCGATATGGTCAAGGCCGGTTATATAGCTGTAGCTGTAGATAATGCTGCTGCAGGTGAGACTTCCGACTTGGAACGTTTCAAGAACGGTAGTAACTACGATTACGATGTCGTATCGCGCTTCTTGCTCGAAATGGGTTGGCATTGGTTGGGCTATACGTCATTCCTTGATATGCATGTGTTGCAGTGGATGAAACAGCAACCTGATATTCGCAAGGACCGTATTGTGGTAAGCGGTTTCTCGTTGGGTACCGAGCCAATGATGGTTTTGGGCGCATTGGACAAGGACATTTACGCTTTTGTGTACAATGACTTCCTGTGTCAGACTCAGGAACGAGCATTGGTTATGACAAAGCCCAATGCTAACATGCGTCGTCCATTCCCTAACTCCATCCGTCATCTCATCCCAAATTACTGGCATTACTTCAATTTCCCGGATGTAGCGGCTTCGCTTGCCCCACGTCCAATTATCTTCACAGAAGGAGGATTGGACCGCGATTTCCATCTTGTACAATCGGCATACCGAACAAGTGGGAAACCCCATAATGTTGAGTGTCATCATTATCCCAAGTTTGCCGATCCTGCCAACCGTAAGGATGTCAAGGCATTGCAGGAAGGAATGGATGCGCCCACATTCTTCAAGTCGGCAAACGTAGATCCGCCATCGCATTATTTCAAGCACGAGCTGATAATGCCTTGGCTGAAAAAAGTATTAGGACAATAGTTTTCAGAGATATTGGTTTTGTTTTTCTCTTCATTTGGGAGAGGAAAGTTTATAGATGGTTTATATGGTTGGGGAGCTAATTCTTATTTAGCTCCCTTTTTTTATGACTTCGCTTGCGCTATATTATCTTTGCACACGCTATACATTACCCTTGCATATTCTATACATTACCCTTGAATTCTCCGTTCCAAGTCTTTGAACGTGCGTTCCGTGACACTGAACGTACATTCCGTGACACTGAACGCACATTCCGTGACACTGAACGGAACTTTACATCGTAATCAAGGCATTAGTGTTCCTATATTGACTGTACATATAATCAATATATAGCAAGTGTTCTTTGGCTTGTTAGCATTATTTTATTAACTTTGTCGCTATGAATTATAAAGTTCAGCGTTATTTGCATTGGTTGCGCCGTATCAAGTATTGCCGTGGTTTTGGCGTGCAGTCGCCCTCGGCTTATCGGTTTATCCGTTATGTCATCAACGAGCATTATCCTTATTATGCTTATGATGAGTTGCGGAAGGAGCTGCCACGTCTTGATTCGTTGACACGCAAGCGTATGGAACTTTATTTTCGTGTAGCCAACTTCCGTCAGGCTTCGTTGTGGTTGGACTTCTGTGAGCGCAACGATGTGATTGCAACTTATGTAGGTCGAGGATGCCATGCCACACAGGTTCGTCGTATTACGGATTTGCGGCAGATTACAGCTGATGACAGGATAGAAGTGCTGCGTATCTGTCCTTCAGCCGGATGTGAGGCTCTGCTCGAAGCTGCATTGCAGAAAACAGACGATCACACCTTATTTATTATAGAGGACATAGGCTACAACGACACTGCCAAACGCATGTGGCAGAAATTGCTGGAGAGCGACATTACAAGCGTCAGCTACGATTTGTATTATCTTGGCATTGCCTTCTACGACCGCAAGCGCTACAAGGCTAATTATGTAGTGAATTTCTGATTGCATTTAAGTATCACCAAATATATATTATTATGAAGAAGTTACTTTTACTGTTGTTCGTTTTTCTTCCATTGTTTGCAAATGCACAGGCTACAATTCAGGAGATACCTGAGTGGAATTTGGATCAGGCTCTTAACAATTGCAAGAAGGTTGTTATGAAGGCTTATTGTTTGATGGAAAAAGGAGTTGACACTGACGACCCAACCGAAGAGGAAATTGTATTGTGGTGGGACTATCCATATGGAGGGTGTGACATTTATTTTAAGGCGAAGAAGTATGCAAACTTTAAATCGCGTCCGTTAAAAGTTAATAAGAAGTATATTGAAGAGAGACATCTTGCGTATGACTTTCTGGATAATAATGGTTGGCTTTTGGGCGTGTCTTTTTTTAGAGTGAACACTGAAATGCACCCAAATGCATATAGATTGAACAATAGAGTTTTTATACGTAGGGAGATAGGAAAACCAGTAGATTATATGATTCTTTCTGTAGATTTCTATAACGAGGCAGGAGAGTGTGTAGTAAGGGGTTATGACCCTAAAAATGCGAACGACATAGACTCTGGTAATCTTCTGCAGTGCTTCATTGAGCGTATGTATAAGCGTTACTTATAAATTATTATCGAGAAGCTATGAAATTGTATACTAAACTTGGAGATGACGGCTCAACGTCGCTTTATGGCGGTCGCCGAGTGATGAAGGACGACATTCGCATTGAGGTGAGTGGCGAGATTGACGAGCTGAACGCCCATATCGGTTTGCTGTCTGCAATGGTTGAAGGCGATGCGATAGAAATGCTCAACGAGATACAGGCCAGATTGTTTATAGTTGGGGCGAGTCTGTCGTCAGCTGTGGTTAAGGGTAGTTGGCGGGTAGGCAAGGAAGTGAAGGGCGAGAGCAGCTTGAGCGACATAGAACTGGTACGATTGGAACAGGAGATAGACCGTTTGCAAGCAGCCGTTCCCCAACTTGACACCTTCGTTCTGCCTGGAGGAAGCGCCAAGGCAGCCCAATCGCACGTGTGCCGAACCGTATGTCGAAGAGTGGAGCGCAGGTTGGTGGCATTGAGTCGTGACGTTGATGTAGATGCGTTGACAATGCGATTTGTCAACCGATTGTCCGACTATTTTTTCAGTTTGGCTTTATATTTAAACTTTATTGAAGGTTACGACGAAAAAAAACTCTATATTACTTGCAAATAATACAAAAATTACTATTTTTGCAGTTGAAACAAGAGGCATGCGGTTATAATCCTATTGTCTCATGAAAATGGCATCATCGCAACGGATGAAAGCCTCTTTGAAAAACATTAAATTTTGAACCGTAAAAAACTTTAGACTATGTATTGGACACTTGAATTAGCTTCCAAACTGGAAGACGCACCCTGGCCCGCAACTAAGGACGAGCTTATAGATTATGCAATGCGCTCTGGCGCTCCCCTCGAAGTTCTTGAGAACCTTCAGGAGATAGAGGATGAGGGCGATGTATATGACAGTATCGAAGATTTGTGGCCAGATTATCCTACAAAGGAGGATTTCCTCTTCAACGAGGACGAATACTAATCGCTCAAACAACTATGTAAATAGCTTAAAGCGTTGAATATAAGCGGTATAGGAATTGTGAGACAATATTCCTATACCGCTTTTTCCGTTCTTTTACCGCCAAATAAACTGCTCAAATAAGTATATTTTGAAGAATTAAATGATCAATAATCGGTAATTTCTGAATTCTTTCTTCGCTGATCATTTAATTCTGATAAACTTTTCT
>ULYE01012134.1_pt1 | contig 10356 bp, 6 predicted proteins | sample 1961921 | NCBI WGS metagenome assembly ULYE01 (sample SAMEA4835856, study PRJEB28245) | human gut metagenome | biome: gut microbiome; material: fecal sample | place: Denmark | collected 2008 | reverse complement strand
AATGTAGATTGTTAAAAACACAACAATATTATATGAGCCCTTTCAATTCTCGATCAACCCGACTCCTCTTCTCACGTCCTTCGGCGTCACACCGTACGCTTTGCGGAAGGCATGATAGAAGCTGGAGGTGTGTTCGAAGCCGCAGCGTGATGCTATTTCGTGGTCTCCGCCACTTTTATACAAGATAGCCAATAAGGAAAAAAGCTGAACCTCAATTCTGAGATTCAGCTTTTTCTTTCGAGGTACCTAGCAGAGTCGAACTGCTCTACACGGTTTTGCAGACCGTTACCTAACCGATCGGCCAAGGTACCAAAGTGTTGTTCCTTATTTGCGGTTGCAAAGGTAGGCATAATAAATCATTCCGCCAAATGTTTTTGAAGAAAAATTCATACTTTTATCAAAAAACTTTCATTTTTATTGATTCGCTCTTATTTACACATTAATATATATACCTAATTTTAGGTAAAACACACTATATAGCATAAAAAACGCAGTAAAGAATGTAGGCGAATCAAACAAATATGGATAACTTTGCATTAAGCATACATCTAACAAAACATTAAATACAATAACAAAATGACACGAACAATAAAAAAACTTGTGTTTTCGCTCTATGCCATCGCTGTGGTGTGTATGGGTGCCGCCACAGTAATAGAGAAATACCAAGGCTCTGAATTTGTATCGGCACACATTTACGGCACGTGGTGGTTCGTGCTCGTATGGGCATTGTTAGCTGCCACTGCCACCGTCTATTTCCTCCGAAACCGCACGAAGTCGTGGACGGGCATCACGCTCCATCTCTCGTTCCTCGTGATTCTCGCAGGAGCGTTCCTCACCCACATTAGCGCCGAACGGGGCATCATCCATCTGCGCCTCGGCGAGACCACCGACCGCTACACCGTCTTTACTGACGGCACGAACGCAAGCAGCGAGAGCCTGCCGTTCCAGATACGCCTCAATAAGTTCAGCATACAGTATCATCCCGGCACGGACGCCGTGGAGGACTACGTGTCGCAGTTCAGCATCACGAAGGATAGACAGACCGTGCAAGGACAGGTATCGATGAACCGTATATTCACTTGCGGCGACATGCGCCTCTATCAGGCTTCGTACGACAGCGACGAACGGGGCGTCTCACTCGCCACCAATTCTGACCCCTTCGGCATCCCCGTCACCTACACCGGCTATGCCCTACTTTTCCTTTCCCTCATCCTCATGCTCTTCGATCCGCGCGGAGCTTACCGCGCCCTGCTCCGAAGCGAGCATCTCCGCAAGGGAGCGCTCCTCACAGTCATGGCTGTAGCTACGTTCTTCGGTAGCACCGCCTCTGCTGCAGACCATACGCCCCACGCCCTGCCCGAAAAGACAGCAGAGAAGTTCGGCGAGCTGTTCATCCTCCACAACAATCGCATCTGCCCCATGCAGACCTTCGCCATCGATTTCACCAAGAAACTCTACGGAGCACGATCCTACAAAGGACTGACAGCCGAGCAGGTGCTCACGGGATGGATATTCTGGGGAGAGGAATGGATGAATGAGCCTATAATAAAGGTGAAGAGTGGCGATCTGAAGCAGACACTCCAGCTGCCCGACTACGTTTCGGCAGGGTTCTTCTTCGATAAGGATATGGGCGGATACACGCTCGGTCCGTACGTAAAGGAGTATTACGAGGGCAATAAGGACAAGTTCCATACTCAGGCGTCCGCCCTTGACGAGCGCATACAGCTGGTAATGGACCTCCGTCGCGGCACCCTCCTCAAGATATTCCCCATAAAGTCTGACAATGGAAAGACGGCTTGGTACGCACCAACAGCCGACCTGCCGTCGTCCCTCGACTATAAAGAGCGGAGCTACATACAGTACGTCTTCACCCTGCTCTACGACTATGCAGAAGCCAACCGCCAGGACAGCATCTGCCATACGCTTGACAAGATGCTGACATTGCAGATCAAGAACGGCGCAGCTTCCATTCCGGCAGAGAAGCAGACCACGGCGGAACGGACATACAACAGCATTCCCTTCGCCACCATCCTCTTCGTCCTGTGCCTCACGATGGGCGTCCTCTCGTTCCTCTACACCGTGACGCGCATCTGCCGCCAATGCCGTCTGGAGAGCAACCACGACCCGCGCGCCACAAAATGCAGACGCTCCGACATCATCGTAAGACGCTTCTCACGAACTGTCATGGCAGCCGCCTTCGTCTCACTCACCTACTGTGAGTATCTGCGCTGGACCATTAGCGGCACCATCCCTATGGCCAACGGCTATGAGACGATGCTCTTCGTGGCATGGACGGTCATGCTGCTCAGCCTCCTGCTCAGCTTCCGCTTCCCCATCATGCTCACATGCGGCTTCCTCATGTCGGGCTTCTTCCTGCTCGTAAGCCACATCAGCCAGATGGACCCGCAGATAACACACGTCATGCCTGTGCTCAATTCGCCCCTGCTGAGCATACACGTCAGCATCATCATGATGGGCTTCGCGCTCCTGTCCCTGACGTTCATCAATGCCATAACAGCCCTGACCGTGAAGCTAATAAACCGCGACGCCACCCGTCAGATGGCAGCCCTGCAGAGTCTTTCGCTCCTTTTCCTCTATCCTGCCGCCACCACACTCGGCATCGGCATCTTCGTCGGAGCCATCTGGGCAAACGTCTCGTGGGGCGAATACTGGGGATGGGACCCCAAGGAGGTATGGGCGCTTATCACGTTTATGGTGTATGCAGCCGCCCTGCATCCCAAGACTCTGCCCGCCCTAAGACGTCCCGTGACGTTCCACGTGTTCATGCTCTTGGCATTCCTCACTATCCTCATGACATACTTCGGTGTCAACTACATCCTTGGCGGCATGCATAGCTACGCATAACATTATTCTTATATACAATGCTAATCCCGGCAAAAACCAATCAGAAAATTGGTTTTGCCGGGATTTTTTGATTAATTTTGCAAACATACAAACACGAATCATGACACAAATCAAAAAAAACAGTATCATTGCTGCAGCATTTGCCATCGCCGCAGCCACTTCTCTTACAGCCAATGCCCAGAAACAGACGGCTGCGCCAGCTCCCATTCTCCCTCTTCCTGAGCAGAAACAGATTGACTGGCAGAAGATGGAGACATACGCCTTCATCCACTTCGGTCTCAACACTTTCAACGACCGCGAATGGGGATATGGCGACTCAGACCCCAAGACTTTCAATCCCACACGCCTCGACTGCGAGCAGTGGGCACGCACCCTCGTGGCTTCGGGCATGAAAGGCGTAATCCTTACCGCCAAGCACCACGACGGATTCTGCCTGTGGCCGTTCGAAGGCAACGACTATAACATAAGCCAATCACCCTATAAGGACGGCAAGGGCAACATCGTACGCGAACTGTCAGAAGCCTGCAAGAAGTACGGACTGAAGTTCGCCGTCTATCTCTCGCCGTGGGACCGCTCACGTGCCGACTATGCCACACCAGGCTATCTGCCCTACTTCTACGCTCAGCTCCGCGACCTGCTCACCAATTACGGCGACGTTTTCGAAGTATGGTTTGACGGCGCCAATGGTGGCGACGGCTATTACGGCGGCGCCTGCGACTCACGCACCATTGACCGCAAGAACTACTATAACTATCCGCGCATCTTCGAGATTCTGGACAGCATACAGCCACAAGCAGTGGTCTTCGGCGACGGCGGACCCGGATGCAGATGGGTGGGCAACGAGAAGGGATTCGCCGGCGAAACCAACTGGGCTTTCCTCCGCAAGGGCGAGGTTTATCCCGGATACCCGAAGTACAAAGAACTGCAGTACGGACATGCCGACGGCAATCAGTGGACACCGGCAGAGTGCGACGTATCCATCCGTCCGGGATGGTTCTATCATCCCGAGGAAGACGGAAAGGTGAAATCGCCTGACCAGCTGGTCGACCTCTACTATCGCAGCGTGGGACACAACGCCACTCTCCTGCTCAACTTCCCCGTTGACCGTGACGGCCTCATCCATCCCGTCGACTCAGCCAACGCCGTACGTTTCCACAACATCATAGAGCGCGAGCTCTCACACAACCTCGTGGCAGGCATGAAGCCGAAGGTAAGCAACGAGCGCGGAACAGAGTTTGCGGCAAAGGCTCTCACAGACAATTCGTGGGACACATACTGGGCAACAGCCGACGGAGTGACCACAGCTGACATCACCTTCAACTTCAAGAAGCCGCAGAAGATTAACCGCATCATGCTGCAGGAGTATATTCCCCTCGGACAGCGCGTAAAGAAGTTCGTGGTGGAATTTCTTGACGGCAAGCAATGGAAGCCGGTAAGCCAGAACGAGGAGACCACCACCATCGGATACAAGCGCCTCCTCCGCTTCCTCACCGTAGAGACCAAGGGCGTGCGTGTGCGCATCCTCGACTCACGCGGACCCATCTGCCTTAACAATGTGGGCGTGTTCTTCGGAGGCGACGACGCACAGCTCACATGGAGCCCCACGTCAGAAGCCATCAAGTCGCTGCCGTTCTCGCTCGTAGGCATCAGCGAGGCAGAGCAGACTAAGGTCACCGACCGCAACCCACAGACCGTACTCTTCACTACCTCTAAGGAACTGATTATCGACCTCGGCAAGAACACAGAGGTGTCACAATTGCTCTATCTCCCCGACCAGAGCGACGCTCACCGCGGCTTCATCCATACCTACACCATCTCGGCATGTGACGCCAAGGGCAACGTCATCAAGACACTGAAGTCTGACGAGTTCTCGAACATCCAGAACAACCCCATCCTTCAGACCGTCACCTTCCCCGCCACCACCACCCGCTTCCTCAAGCTGAGCGCTGACCGCATGGTGAAGGAGGGCGAGCAGATAGGAATAGCTGAGCTCGGCGTAAAGTAACAAGACATTCAAGAACAACAATATAAGAAGTAAAAAGATTGAGGGTGTGTCATGACTCACAGACATGAGTCTGACACACCCTCAATCATATCAAGTCTTTTATCAACCAACCGACATAAAGGACAACGGGACTAAACACTATGCATATATCACATATTGTTTTTCTCAATGCAAGCTTCATACTTCCCAGTTCCTTTATGCGAGAGTTGATTATAACTATAGTGCTAATAAAATACAAGCCATAAAGGCTCCATGTTACGGGGGACAACCATTTGACATTTGCATAATAGGTTATCATGCCGCATATTAAAAAAGCCATAGAAATCCAGTCGTGTAATATTCTCATAGTGGATACATTTCATTCAACATTTTATTTATGCATATTGCAAATTTAGTGTATATTAATGACATTAACGTTTAATTCGGGACAAAAAGTCGTCCGAAAGCGGCAGTATTGTGAAACAAAAGACCATCTTTTGCATCAAAATTGAAACATTATATCACGATGATGTAACATAATTGTAATAAAAAATGTCTATCTTTGCATCCGAAACAATTGATAACCATAAAGTTTTAAGAATGGATTTTAGCAAACAAGCACTGTTTATGCTAATGCTGACAGGCGGCACACTCAACTGTCTGCCAGCAGCAGCCACTAAGACGGACGTCTTGGAAACAGTAAAAGATCTGATGCAAGTTAACGGAAAAGTGGTGGACGAGAAAGGCGACGCCATTATCGGAGCAACAGTAGCCGTGGACGGCACCAGTCTCAAGACCATTACCGACGTGGAAGGCAATTTCACTTTGTCGAACGTGAGGCGCGGAGCCATGATGTCCGTATCGTACATCGGCTATGAGCGCACCTTCGTAAAGGCGGCAAAGGATGTCAGCATAGAACTCAAGGAAGACGACCATCAGCTTAAGGAAGTGGTGGTCGTAGGCTACGGTCGTATGCAACGCAAGGACATAACCTCGTCAATCACGACTGTCAATTCGGACGACCTTAACAAGGGCGTATTCACCACACCTGCCGAGATGCTGCAAGGCAAGGTGCCCGGTCTTACAGTAACGACAAGCAGCAACCCCAACGAACCAAACTCATCGGTTATACTTCGCGGTGCATCCACATTGCGCGAAGGCGATGCCATGCAACCTTATTATATAGTGGACGGCATTCCGGGCGTTGACCTCTCACTCGTCGCCGCTGACGACATTGAGAGCATTGACGTGCTGCGCGACGCCACAGCCACAGCCATCTACGGATCGAAGGCAGCCAACGGCGTGATTATCGTCACCACTAAGAAAGGCAAGCGCGGCTCGGCACATGTCAGCTACAACGGATATGTGGCTATAGACAATGTGGCTAAGGACATAAAACTGGCCACTGCCGACGACCTCCGAAACTACGCCAAAGCCAACAACTTCACGCTCCCCAGCGACGAGGGAGCCAATACTGACTGGCAGAAGCAGGTGGAGCGTACGGGCATCTCGCACAGCCACAACCTTGCGGTGAGCGGAGGCAACGACAGATCGAACTATAACGTCAGCCTCAACTACGTTGACCGACAGGGCATCATACGCAATACGGACAACAAGACCTTCGGCGCTCGTGCCATGGCACAGTCGATGGTGCTCAAGGACCACCTCACGCTGGCACTCGGCATTAACGCCAACCAGACCACAGCAGAGGGTGTGGTGAACGGCATAAAGGGTATGAGCGTAACGGACGCCATGGTTTATTACTCGCCGCTGCAGCCTGTCAGAAACACGGACGGCAGCTGGTTCGGATCTACGTCCGTTACCAACTACTTCAACCCCGTATCAATGATCAATGAGGACACACAGAAGAACGTCTACAAAAGAATGCAGATAACGGGTAAGGCTGACCTCAGAATCATACACGGACTGACGCTGAGCGCCAGCTACTCATACATGGCTGACCAGAACACATACAGCCAGTATCACTCCACCAAGTCGCAGATAGTGAACACTAACGGACAAGCCACACGCAACACATACCAGAACAACAAGAGCGTCTTCGAGCTTTATGGCAACTACGACACCACCATAGCCAAGATGCACCGACTGGGCGTGATGCTCGGCTACTCATGGGAGGAGAACAACAACAATGACGGATTCGGACTTACAGTAAAAGACTTCTATAACGACAACCTGAAATGGTATAACCTGTCATACGCCAACAGCATCGACGGCATGGACGCCGTGGAGAGCGGAGCAGAATCGACGCTGCGTATGATATCGTTCTTCGGCAGACTTAACTATTCTTTCAACTCGAAGTATAACCTTCAAGCCACAGTACGTCGCGACGGTTCGTCAGCCTTCGGCAAGAACAACCGTTGGGGCACATTCCCTTCCGTATCAGCAGCATGGCGCCTTTGCGAGGAGAACTTCGTGAAGAACCTCAACGTATTCAACGACCTCAAGCTTCGCATGGGCTACGGAGTGAGCGGCAATTCACAGGGCTTCGATGCCTACACTGCCATCCGTACTTACGGTACGTCGGGATGGTTCTCGTACACCGGCGCCAACGGTCAGACCTCTCAGAAGCACACGCTGGGAGCACTCAGCAACGCCAACCCCGACCTTAAGTGGGAACGCACGGGAATGTTCAATGTCGGACTGGACTTCAGCGTACTCAACAACCGCCTCTCGGGTACCATCGAATACTACGACAAGCGCACAAGCGACCTTATATATGACTATCCCGTGTCGACCAACCGCTATCCTTACGGACTGATGACTGCCAACGTGGGCGACATCAGCAACAAGGGCGTGGAGATAACCATCAATGCCATCCCCGTCAAGACGAAGGCATTCGAATGGAGCACCACTCTCAATCTCTCGCACAACAATAATATTGTTGAAAAACTCTCCAACGCCACATATTCCGTAAAATACATCGACGAGGCTTCGCCTGAGCTCAGCGGCAACCACGGTGTGTACGTGCAGCGACTCATGGAAGGATGTCCGATAGGTCAGTTCTACACCTACGAATGGGCTGGATATGACGAGAACGGCACATCACAATACTACGTGCATGACGCCAATACAGGCGAGCGCACCGGCGAGACCACCATCGACCCGCAGGACAAGGACCGCACAAAGGTGGGAAGCGCACAGCCGAAGCTCACGCTCGGATGGAACAACACGCTGACCTACAATAACTGGTCGCTCAACATGTTCTTCCAGGGAGTGTTCGGCAATAAGGTGTTCAACGGACTGCGTGCGCAGGGCAACGCCATCACAATGCTGAGCCAGGGCAAGAACGTCTTCGCCGAGGCACTTACCGAACAACGCTACGGCGACGTCAACTCGCAGAAACCGTCAGACCGCTATATCGAGAACGGCAGCTACCTGCGCCTCTCATCAATGACGCTGACATACAGATTCGGCAAGATTGGCGACTGGGTGAACAATCTCTCTGTCTATGCTACATGCAACAACGTATTTACGCTGACAAGCTTTAAGGGCACCGACCCTGAAGTTAACCTCGGCGGACTGACACCGGGCATTGTATGGCGAAACAACTATTATCCCCGTACACGCACGTTCATGGTGGGCATGAAGGTGAACTTCTAAACGACAAAAGCATATAAACGGTATTAACGAAACAAGGCAATGAAGAATATAATAAAAATGACATTGGCTGCGGCAGTGCTCGGCATTACAGCCAGTTGCACCGACCTGGACGTGGACGTAAAATCAAAATACACGGAATATCCCAATGATCCGGTTGCCATAGAGGGCAAGATGTCGGACGTCTACTACTCGTTCCGCCAGGCACTCGGCAACAACTATAACCGCGTGCAGACCTTCTCTTCTGACGAGGCTACGGGCGTGTCCTTCGGCACAGACTACTTTGACAAGGGCGAGAACATCCATCCCTCCATACATAACTTCATGTCAGGCGACGACCCTGCAAACTATTGGACCGATCTGGCAAGCGGCATCACAAAGTGTAACAAGATTATAGAAGAATTTAAGGAGACTCCAAAGGTGGCTGCTCCTGCCCGCCTGATGCGTGCCTTCTATCACTTCATACTTATGGACAGCTACGGCGACGTGCCCGTGCTGGACCATCTGCCCGCTGACAATGAGGCTGTGGTGCGCAGCCCACGTAAGGAGGTGGCTGAGTTTATTGAGAAAGAGGTGAAGGAATGCCTGCCTGACCTCTCGGACAAGAACGACGCTTCCACCTACGGCAAGCCGAACAAATGGATGGCTGAAGCGCTGCTCGTCAAGCTGTATATAAACTGGGGAGTGTATACCTGTGGCGACGTTACCAAGTATGACGTTGCCACAACAAAGAACAGCAAGCTGGACGAATGCGTGAAGTACTGCGACGACATCATCGGTAGCGGTCTGTTCAATCTGAACGACCCGTACCGCAAGAAGTTTATGTTTGACAACGGTCCGCAGATAAAGGACTTCATCTATGCCATGCCTTACGACAAGGTAAGCGCACAGGGCTTGCTCTACGGTCGCTACCGTGCATTCCGCCGCATTGACGACGGCGACACGCAGGGCTATTACGGAGGAAAGATGGGCAAGTCGTGCGCCGGCATCTGTGCCATGAACCCCGAATTTGCTGACCTGTTCTGTCTTGAGGGCGACGACCGCAACGATGCCGTACTCAAAGGAAAGGTGTTCATACACGACGCCATAACCGGTGAGGAGACTGACCAGCCCTACATATATAAAGGTACTCAGCTGGAACTTACAAAGACCATAACCCTGCAGGAAGGCGGACTGGCTACGCTCAACTGTGGTGCTACGCCGGACGGATGGCGTCAGGGCTATCGCTCCATCAAGTTCTATCCTAACCCGAATGAGTATAGCGCATACAACCGCTATCAGAGTAACGACGTGCCAATCTTCCGCTTCGCCGACATCATCCTCACAAAGGCAGAGGCTATAAAGCGCGGAGCCACCGCCACCAACGGCGATACGCCACAGTCGCTCTTCAATCAGATTCGCAGTTACGTGCATGCTCCCCTGCTCGACCACAATCCTTCGATTCAGGAAATCCTCGACGAACGCGGTCGCGAATTCTTCGACGAGAACTGGCGCCGCAACGACATGATTCGCTTCGGCACGTTCGAGAGCGAATACGGATTCCACAAACACAGCAATCCGGACGCACGCTTCGACAAGACATGCCGCATCCTGCCCGTCCCCGACGATATCCTCAAGGAGAACACCAACTGGGAACAGAATCCAGGATACAACAACTAATAATACTGCTTAATTCTTTATCAAGCCATCTGCATAGCCAAAGCCAATGCAGATGGCTTTTTTACTACTCATCGTATGGTTCAAGTATAAGAAATGGATGTTTTATATCGTTTATACAATTAATTCAATAGAATAAGATTCTGAAATATCCAATGGCCAATCTGTACGAATGAGCAATTCATCAGCATTGCATTGAATTACAGTGCCTGTCTGATATTGTGAACGACCCA
>ULYE01034653.1_pt1 | contig 10380 bp, 7 predicted proteins | sample 1961921 | NCBI WGS metagenome assembly ULYE01 (sample SAMEA4835856, study PRJEB28245) | human gut metagenome | biome: gut microbiome; material: fecal sample | place: Denmark | collected 2008 | reverse complement strand
TTATGTCAATATGATTATGGGACTTCTTTCGATTCTTTGCTCAATCAGCCTAAAATCGCATCATCCTGTGCGTAAATTTTATTCATTTTTCAGCTTGACCGTATGCGCTGTGCGGACAGCAAAAGCCCTCCCATCGGGGAGGGCCGGGCCGGATTCAGTTTTTCCTGACCGCGATCAGCACGCGGATCTTGCCGCCTGCCGCGCGCAGGCCGCCATCGTACCAGCCGATGAGGGTGTACTCCTCACCGTTCACCTGAGAAAGAGTGGTGGGATAGTAGGTGCCTTTATACCACAGATACACCTGCATCTCATCGGCAGTTTCGTACTTTTTGTTTCCGCTCATGACCGAGGCCGCACCCACCTTGTCAATGACTACGGGCAGCAGCTGCGTCATGGACTTGACCGTACCGGAGGTGCTGGTGCCAATGGCGATGCCGCCTGCCAGCACCGGATATTTGGTACTGGTCTTGTAGGTCGTCTGTTTGCCGTTCACGTAGCACACGTAATCTGCACCGCTTCCCAGATAGTTGAGCACGGTGCTCAGGCTGCCGCTGGTATTGTTGGCGCCCAGTTTGAGCAGGTAGCTTGCCAGTTTATCGGTGCTGCCGGTCACGCTTTCCCACAGGCTGCTGCCAATGCTGCCGTCCACAAGGCCCCACAAAAGATCGCCGGTGCTGGGCAGCACGATATCCGCCACATCGCTGATGATCTGGGAATCATCTGTCGTGGTGGTGGTGCTGCTGCCGGTCGTGCCAGTGGTGCTGTCGTTCCCTGTGAGCTTTTTGATCGCCGTGCTGACCGTCATGCCGGAGGAGGTTGTTCCGCTGGTGGTGGTCGTGGTGTTGTTGATGAGGTTCTTCACATCATCCAGCACGCCATAGGTCCACAGATCACCGGTCACATCGTTCAGGATCAGGCGGTCGATCTGGCCGTTTTCGTTGGTGGTGTAGTAGCGCACATCGGCGTCAGAAAGTGTTACCCCCGATAGGCGGCTGGGACTTACCGTCCCAGCCACACCCTCCGATGTCGTATCCAGAATTTCTACGTCGTCTGCAAGGGCAGTGCCGCCCAGAGCAGTGCTGTCTGCATTGATGGTGCCGGAGGTGCTGGTTTTGGTGATGGTCTCCACCTGTTCACCCTCGGCGTTCACCGTGATCTTTACCATCCAGCCCGCCGGGTAATTCAGGCTTTTGTCCACATTCACGGTGCGGGTAACGCCGTCAGTGCACTTGACTGCCACCGCCTGCCGGACGTCCGCACCGTTTTCCTCCACAAGGTTGCGGGCAGCGGTCTGCACCACACCGTAGAATACTTCGTCCGCTTCATCGCCGGTCAGCACCGCAACGGTCTCGTTGTTCATGCCCAGCAGCAGGGTGACCACCTGCCCCACGCCGCCGCCGTTCAGGCTGGACAGCTGTGCCGCCGCCGAGGAGCTTGCAATGGTGTAGCTGGTGCCCGCCACGATAACAGAGGTGGGTGCGCTGGCGCTGGGCGACACCGCTGTGATCCGGCCTGCCGCCTTGCGGGTGTAGATCCACACCGTCTTTGCGCTGGCATTGTAATAGTATACGTCATAGGCGGAAAGCTGTGCCGAGGTGCTCACACTGCCATTGCGGTAGACGGCCTCCGGCACAAAGGGCAGGCTCTCACCCTCGGATGCCACAAAGGGGCCCTCCAGACTGCTGAGCAGGATGGAGGAAACATCCACCTGACCGTTCGTCACGGTGTAGCCCAGCGTGGTGCCGTACACACTGCCGTCTGCCGTATTTGCGGTAAGGGCATTGTACAGCAGCACTGCGCCCTCTTCCAGAGTCATGGTCTGGCCCTGCGTGCAGCCCAGATTGCTCCGCAGGCCGATGGCATTGGCCTTGTTCAGCTGTGCTGCCGGAAAACCGCCGGTCAGGGTGGTAATATCGTAGCCCAGCAGAGTCAGGGCGGCAGTGCAGGCTTCTTCCAGCGTGACGGTGTTATCCGGGCGGAAGGAACCGTCGGTGTAGCCGCTCATCCAGCCCTGCTGCACTGCAATGCGGATATAGGGCGCATAAGCGCTGCTACCGTTCACATCGGTATACAGGGTACCGATGCTGCCCTGCGTATTGGCGTTATCGTGGTAGGCAGAAAAGGCCACCAGCAGCTTTGCCAGCTGCCCGCGGGTGAGCGGCGTGCTCAGCCCGGCCGCTTCCTCGGTGGAGAAAGCGCCTAGCGTCACCGCCGTCTGCACCGCCGTGTTGGAGCCCGCTGCCGAAGCCGGCAGCACCAGCACGGACACGCCGATGCACACCGCCAGCAGCAGTGCGAGAAATCGTTTTTTCATAGTTGCCTCCTTAATTTTGGGCTCGCCCTTCGGGAGAGCTCCGGCATTGCGCCGCTTCAAGCGGACCGTGCCGGTGAGAGGGTTATCAGTCATAGCGCAGCGCTTCGATGGGGTTCAGCCGGGCCGCACGCTTTGCGGGCAGGTAGCCGAACAGCACACCGATGCCCACCGAAATGCCAAAGGCCACAGCCACCGAGCCAAGGGACGGCGACACGGTCATTTCCATATCGCTCATGACAAGCGGCAGGATCCTGTTGGCAAGCGCAGAAAGCAGATAGCCGAGACCGATGCCCAGCACGCCGCCAAGGGCGGAAGTGGTGGCAGCTTCGGTGACAAACAGGCCCAGAATGACCCGTTCCTTCGCACCCAGCGCCTTGCGGATGCCGATCTCACGGGTGCGCTCGGTGACGGACACCATCATGATATTCATGATGCCGATGCCGCCCACCAGCAGCGAGATCGCCGCAATGGCGGTGAGGATGGTAACGACCATGTTCACCATGGAGGTCATCATATCCAGCATTTCGCTCATACTGGTAACCATGTAGCCCTCATCAGAATTGAGCAGCTCCTGCAGGCCGTTTTCCAGTACGGTCTTCGCTTCGGAAATGTTGTCCTCGCTGGTCACGGTGACAGCGTAGGAGCTGGCGGTGCTGGTTTTGGAAACGCGGAGCGCCGTGGTGTAGGGCAGCAGAACGATATCATCGCTGCTGCCCTCCTGATCCGAGGTGTCTGTCACCTTGGCTTCCAGTACGCCCACAATGGTATATTTTTCTGAGCCGATCTTGATGGTCTGGCCCACGGCATTGCCGCCATAGGCCACACGGCTGATATAGTCGCCCACAACGCAGATCTTCTTGTTGTCGGTCAGATCCACATAGTTGATGCCGCGCCCGACGCGGACGGTGTAGCCGCTCATCCCAAGATAGCTCTCGCTCACGCCCTTGACGGAGGTGTTGCTGTAGCTGGTGGTGCCCACCTTCACGGTGCCGTTGATGCTGGCTGTCGGCGACACCGCCTCGAACAGATCCGGGTGGGCATCCACGAGGCTGTAAACATCCTCCACCTTCACTGACCGGGAGCCGTAGCCCATGACCTGCACGCTGATGATATTGGTGCCAAGGTCTGCAAAGCTGGACGCGATGCTCTGGGTCATGCCGTTGCCCAGACCCACGATGACGATGACCGCCGTCACGCCGATGATAATGCCCAACATGGTGAGGAAGGTGCGGAACTTGTTGCTCCAGATGTTCTGGACGGCCTCGCGGAAGGTCTCATAGATCATGATGCGCTCCCCTCCTGTTCCGTCCTGATCCCACAGCCGGGCTGCACCACGGCCTCAGGTGCGTGGGCATCGCCGTCATACACCACACGGCCGTCCTCCAGCCGGATGATGCGCTGGGCCTGCACGGCAATGGAGTTATCGTGGGTGATGAGCACCACGGTATTGCCCTGCCGGTGCAGCTCCTGCAGCATTTTCAGTACCTCACGGCCGGTGTGGCTGTCCAGTGCACCGGTGGGCTCGTCGGCCAGAATGACAGCCGGACAGCCTGCCAGTGCCCGCGCGATGGAAACACGCTGCTGCTGACCGCCGGAAAGCTGGTTGGGCTTGTTCCGGAGCTTATCTCCAAGGCCCACCCGTTCCAGCGCTGCGGCGGCACGGCGATGACGCTCCCCGCGCGGCACCCCAGCATACACCAGCGGAACCTCCACGTTTTCCATCAGGCTGAGCTTGGGCAGCAGATTATACTGCTGAAAGATGAAGCCCAGCAGCTCGTTGCGGATCTCGGCCAGTTCATCGCGGCTCATTCTGCCCACATCCCGGCCATTGAGTTTGTAGGTGCCAGCCGTGGGCACATCCAGACAGCCAATGATGTTCATGCAGGTGGATTTGCCGGAGCCGGACTGGCCCACGATGGCCACGAACTCGCCCTTGTTGATCTGCATCGAAATGTGATCTGCAGCCTTTACAAGGGTATCGCCCATCTGGTAATACTTGCACACATGATCAAATTCAATGAGGGCACTCATCAGAAGCCACCTCCCGGGCCTCCGCCGCCGGGGCCTCCGTTCCCTCTGCCGTGCCCGCCGCTGCCGCCCGGGCCCACCATGAACTCCATGCTGTCGCTGGCGTTCTGCTTTTCAGCAGCGTCGGCATCGTAGGCGATGGTGTCGCCCTCCTGCAGGCCGCCGGTCACCTCGATCGAATCGTTGTCGCTGGTGCCGGTGGTGATCTTCACGTACACATAGCCGTCCGGCGCAGTCATATCCTGCACGGCGTTGACGGCACTGGGCGAGTCCTTGGTGACAAGCACGTAATTGCCGCGCACCACCGCGCCATTGGGAATGGTGAGGGCATTCTCGGCACTGCTCACCTCGATCTCCGCCGTGGCATTCATGCCGGGCAGCAGGTCGCCGGTGTCATCGATGCGGATGGTCACCGGGTAGGTCGTGGTGCCGCCGGTGGTGGTGCCTGCAGCGGAAACGCTGGTGACCACGCCGGTAAAGGTGCGGTCCGAGATGGCGTCTGCGGTGATGGTGACGGTCTGCCCCTCCTTGATGGAGAGGATCTCCAGCTCGTCCACATTCAGGGTCATTTCCAGATAGCTCAGGTCGTAGATGGTGCACAGCGTCTCGCTGGAAGCCGTGTCGGTGCCCACAGTGTCACCGGCCTTGACATTCTTCTGGATCACGGTGCCGCTGATGGGCGAGGTGATGGTATAATTTTCCATCTGCTTTTCGGTGTCGCTCATGGAAAGCTGTGCGTTCAGCAGGCTGTCGGCAGCGGACTGCACCTGCCTGCTCAGCTCGGTGCCGGAAAGCTGCACAATGGCCGTGTTCGCCGCAACGGCAGTGCCCTCTTTGACACAGACAGCGGACACGGTGCCGCTGGTGGTGGCTGTGACGGTCTGCTGGTGCTGGTAATCGAACCGGGCCGAGGCCAGCGCACTGACGCCATTGACGGAGGCCGACGCTGCCTGTGCAGTGGTCAGGCTGCCGTTGTTCGGCACCGCAATGGTCACGGTGCGCACCAGCAGATTGCCGCTGCTGATGGTGTCGGTGCCGGCCACAGCCTGCACCGTGCCGGAAAGGGTCTCAAAGGTACCGTTGAGTATGACCTGTGCAGCCTGACCCACGGCAAAATTGGAAGCATCTGCCGCCGGGAATTCCAGCGTGAGCTGCAGGCTGGAATCGTCCCGCACGGTGGCGATCTCCTGCCCGGCGGTCACGTAGTCACCGGTCTTGACCTTGATGGAAGCCACCGTGCCGCCAATGACACTGCGGATGTACTGGGCATCGGCGGCATCGTCGTAGCTGCGCTGCGCCTGCTCCAGAGCGAGCTGGGCCTTTTCCACGCTGGTAGCAACGTCTGAGCTGTCAATGGTATACAGCACCGTTCCCTTCTCGATGGTATCACCCACCTCGAAATCGGCGGTGAGCACGGTACCCTTCACCAGCGACTTGACCGTATAGGTATTGGCTGCGGAAATGGTTCCGGAACCGCTGAAGGTGTTGGTGATATCCCGCCGTTCCAGCGCTGCTTCCACATACTGGGTGCTGGCCTGCACGTCCTTTTTGCTGGTTTTGGGCAGCAGCACCGCAGCGGCCACCGCCGCCACGCACACCACCGCCGTGATCTTTTTCCAGTTGTGCTTCAAAAACTGTTTCGGGTCTTTTTTGCCCGGCTGCGCCGGCTCGCTGTTTTTCTTTCGCAGCATTGTATCGCCCCTCCTGTATTGTGTACAGCGGTGGTACTCCCCCGCCAATATCTGGAAGTATACAGGATGATTCTTAGGAAAAGGGGCAGGAATTTCTTAAGAGTGGTTAAGATGAAAAAAGACGGTGTCAGCTTTTCCATGGGGAAAGCCCCTGCAAAGCCACATCCTTTTCCGCACCGCCAAAGCTGAGAGAGTACAGCAGCTGACAACAAAAAAACTGCCGCACTCTCATGCAGCAGTTCTAAAGTTACTCTTTTGCTGTTTTGAACAGCAGCGTCATGCGGAAAACGCCCTCCGGCTGCTCAATGCGGCAGACACCCTGCATTTTTTCCATCATGGTTTCGATGCTGGGCAGGCCCACCTTGGTGCTCTCTGAGGAAGCAGGCACCGGCAGCACGCAGTTCTCAAAACAAAGCCCCGCTCTGCTTTCCTCCTGCACGAAGCGCACAACAACATCCCTGTCCGGATCTGCATACTTGAGCAGATTGGAGGTGATGTTATCCAGAATGCGGCGCACATACTGCCCGCTGACCGAGAGCAGCACGTCCTCCTCGCCCAGTTCCAGCGCGCAGGCAAAGCCGCGCTGCTGCAGCGTTTCCACCATTTCCGTGAGCGGCTCTTCAAACACCGCTGAAAAATGTGCGGGCGGGTCCAGCACGGCCACGGTATCCCGGGTGACCAGCGCATACTCGAACAGATTATCCGAAAGCTGCTTGATCTGCCGGGCCTTCGCGTCGATCTTGTTCAGGTAATTGTCGGCCTGTTCCGGCGTTTCGTACTTGCGGCAGCGCAGGATCTCGGTATACAGCAGCAGGGTGGTCAGCGGCGTGCGCAGGTCGTGAGACATTTCGGTGATGAGGTTCTTCACCTTGGCCGATGCCTGCGCCTCCTCTTCCTGCTGCTGGCGCAAGGTCACCCGCATGGAGTCCAGACAGGACGCCAGCGTGGTAATCTCATCGCTACCGCGGATGGTAATGGGGTGATCCAGATCGCCGCCCTCCATGGCCTGGATCTCCTCGCTGAGCTGCACGACGTAGCGCACGATCCTGCGGCAGTGCAGCAGGAAGAGGCTCGGGAACCACCATAAGATGCACAGGGAAAGCAAGATTTCACACCCGGTGCCGTAATAGGTATTGAAGCCGTTGTAATAGAGCATCGCGCTCACCTCGCCGTCTGCAAAGGTGAGCGTGTAGCAGGGCAGCCAATCGTAAAAGCCGGTCTTATCCACCAGAACACCCGGGTTCTGATCCGATGTACCGTTCTGCGGCAGAAACGAGATCATCCCGTCTTTGGGTGCAAACGAAGAGTAGATCATCGTCTGGCCCCGGTAGAGTTCCAGCAGGGTATAGCGCCGCTTATGGCTCCAGTCTGTCAATTCCTTTACATCGGTGCTGGCAAGGTGATGTTCGGTCACATAGCTCTGCAGCTCCTGCACCTGTTTCTGGGTGGCGTGCTGCTGTACCTCCGTGCGGCTGAACCAGAAGCGCAGCCCCTTGGCAAGCACCACCTGCGATACCGTCAGCAGCAGCACGCTTTCCAGCGCCGCCAGTGCAATGATGCGTATGAACTGTTTTGCAAGGCCGTGATGCTCTTTCATAAGCGGCCTTCCTCTCCGGCAGCAAAGCGGTAGCCTTTGCCCCACACGGTACAGATACGGGCGGGTTTTTGCGGATCATCCTCCACCTTCATGCGCAGATTGCGGATGTGCACCATCACCGTGCCGTTGGAGACATAATAATAAGGCTCGTTCCACACCGTTTCATAGATGACCTGGATGGAATAGATGCGCTGCGGGTTCTGCATCAGCAGCCGCAGGATCTTGTATTCGGTCTCGGTCAGGTCCACCTCCCGCTCATCCACCCATACCCGGTTGCAGTCCAGCGCAAGCCGCACGCCGTGCGCTTCCAGCGTGGTGTTGCGCGGCTTCTGCGGCGCCTGCTCCTTGCCCAGATAGACGCAGTACCGGCGCAGCAGTGCCTTGACCCGGGCACTGAGCTCCGTAAAGGAGAAGGGTTTTGCCAGATAGTCGTCGCCGCCCGCAGTCAGGCCCAACAGCTTATCGGATTCCTGCGATTTTGCGGTGAGGAACAGGATGGGCACCGTTGAGCTCTTGCGCAGCTCCTCACACACGCGCAGGCCGCTCATGCCCGGCATCATGATGTCCAGAATGACAAGATCCACCTCCGGGTTGAACAGTTCCAATGCCCGCAGGCCGTTTTCCGCCTCCAGAATATGATAGCCTTCCCCTGACAGCAGGATGCGCACACCGTCCCGGATGTCCGGGTCGTCCTCCACGATCAGAATCGTCTGTCCTGCCATTCTCTTTTCCTCCCAGTTTTCATTCATTTCTTTCAGTATACCAGCCCGCTGCCGCGTTTTCCACGAAAGATTTCTTAGGAAATATTAAGAGAGCATTTTTGAATCATTCTTTAGCGGCCTCAATTCCGCTGTATCTCTTCTACCAGCGGCAGATAGTCGGCACAGTATTTCTGGTACAGCGGCTGCACCAGCTGACGGAAGTTCTGCATTTCTTCTTCGGGCAGTGGCAATTCCCGGCACCCACCCGCCAACGCCGCTTCGCGGGCCGTTGTTTCCTCCTGTGCCCAGAGCTGGCGCTCATACTGTGCCGATGCCCGGGCGCATTCCTGCAGGATCTGCCGGTATTCCTCCGGCAGTGCATTCCATGTGCGGCCGGAAGCAAGCTGCACCTCCGGCACGCGGCTGTGTTCATCGGCCATGTAGTACCGCGCCACCTTGTAGTGCTCCATGGAATAGTAGGCTGGCCAGTTGTTCTCAGCAGCATCGATCTGTCCGGTCTCAAAGGCCGAGTAGACGTCACTGTAGGCCGAAGTTTCCGGCACTGCACCCAGCAGGCGGATCATATCGATCACGATCTGCGAATCCTGCACGCGGATGGTCTTGCCCAGCAGATCGTTCAGGCTGCGCACCGGCTGACGGGCATAAAACGAGCGGGCACCCGCGTCGTACCAGCTCAGGCCTACCCGTCCCTGTGCGGTAAAGTCCTGCAAAAACTCAGCCCCGATGCTGCCGTCCAGCACGCGCCACATGTGGTCGGCATCCCGGTAGAGATACGGCAGCAGCAGCACGTTGAGCCGGGGCAGATCGTCCGTGACCACCGAGAGCGACACACGGGCAAAATCTACGCCGCCAATGGCAAGCTGTTCCCACACCTGCTGTTCCGAGCCGTACTCGCCGTTCGCCTTGACCTGAACGACCACCCTGCCCCCGGTCTGCTGCTGCACAAGGTCTGCAAAATACTGCGCACCCTGCGTAGTGGGATACCCGACAGGCTGGTTATCGGCATAGGTCAGCACAAAGTCCGGCACGGTCTGCGGCTGCGCGGCACAGCCTGCCAGCTGCAGCGCAGCAAGGCCCAGCCCGGCCAGAAAAGTCCGTCTGCGCATCTTGTCTCACTCCCCTTTTGCTGATAGTATACCGCAGCGGCACAGGGTTGTGCAACAGGAAAAGGCGGTGCCCGCCGCAAAGCAGGTACCGCCTTTTAGGAGAAGAAAAGGAGATGTCTTTGTTACATCAGGCCCATTGCCTGAGGCAGTGCGGTAGACACTGCCGGGATAAAGGTAACCAGCAGCAGACCGCCGATGATGGCCACATAGTACATGAGCATGTACGGCATGACCTTGGCAAGCGAGGTGCGGCCCACCTTGATGCCCACGAACAGTGCATTGCCCACGGGCGGGGTAATGTTGCCGATGCACAGGTTATACACGAGGATCAGACCGAACTGTACCGTGCTCATGCCAAAGCTCTGGCAGATGGGCAGGAACAGCGGGGTGAAGATAAGGATGGCCGGGGTCACGTCCATGAAGGTGCCGGACACCAGCAGGATCACGTTCATGATAAGCAGGATCACATACTTGTTGCTGGTCAGGCTGAGCAGGGCAGCCGCCACAGCATCCGGGATCTGCAAGAAAGCCATGACCCAGCCCAGAATGTTGGAAACACCCACCAGAAACACCACCATGCCGGACATCTTGGCAGAGTCCACAATGATCTTCCACAGGCTCTTCAGGTTGATGGAACGGTAGCAGAAAGCCAGCACCAGCGCGTAGACGACCGCGATGGCAGAGCCCTCGGTGGCAGAGAACACGCCGCCGATGATGCCGCCGATGACCACGATGATCAGGGACAGAGAAGGCAGGGCGCGCAGGGTGCATACGCCGAGATTTTTCCAGTCGAACTTGCCGGGAGTGCCTTTATAGCCCAGCTTGACAGCCAGCAGCACGCCCACCACACAGCAGCACAGTGCCCAGATGATGCCGGGGATGTAACCGGCCATGAACAGCGCAGCCACAGAGGTGCCGCCGG
>ULYE01028504.1_pt1 | contig 10405 bp, 9 predicted proteins | sample 1961921 | NCBI WGS metagenome assembly ULYE01 (sample SAMEA4835856, study PRJEB28245) | human gut metagenome | biome: gut microbiome; material: fecal sample | place: Denmark | collected 2008 | reverse complement strand
TAACGATATGCTTGATAAGATGAACAGACTTTTTGCTACGTTTCCAGAAGTAGATAAGGCTGCCCTTGGTTTTCCTTCTGGTTGGGAAAATGAACCATTGTGGCAATAAAAGGCATATGGGGTAACTACTAACCACCCCACATCACCCATATTTTCTGTAATTCTGGTGTAACAAAAGGTTAAAAACGTTAAATCTTTACCTTTTCGTATCTAATCAGAATCAATATGGGCACTTTTCTATCGTTTAGAGCGTATAATACTGATAATCAACTAATAATACATTCGGCTGCTAAATTTCGATTCCATAAAGGTACAATTAAAACAGGTCTGATATTGTTTCTATGTTACCTAATTCTCTATTTCAATTCCATAAAGGTACAATTAAAACTGGCAGGTTGCAAGATAGAGGTCAGCTTGCACGGATTTCAATTCCATAAAGGTACAATTAAAACTGCCTTGCCGATAGAGGATGAAGCAAAGCCCCTTTATTTCAATTCCATAAAGGTACAATTAAAACTGCCAGAGAATGTCGCCGATTTCAGAGAGCATAAGAATTTCAATTCCATAAAGGTACAATTAAAACATAACAACGTAGTTGCTATTGCTGTTGCTGATGCATTTCAATTCCATAAAGGTACAATTAAAACATCAAACTTTTTCTTTTTCTATATTTGGAATAAAATTTCAATTCCATAAAGGTACAATTAAAACAACCGTCGAGAAATCGACATAAAAATATAAAATTAATTTCAATTCCATAAAGGTACAATTAAAACTCACTCTCTCTCCGTAACTCTCCATGATGTATGTATTTCAATTCCATAAAGGTACAATTAAAACTTGCTTGAATAAACTCTCGCACATCGTCAGGAGATTTCAATTCCATAAAGGTACAATTAAAACCCGCAGACATTGGCACAGATGCAGCAGCGTGCATATTTCAATTCCATAAAGGTACAATTAAAACTGGTCGGTCGCTCTTTGGCTCGCTTCTCTCGCCAATTTCAATTCCATAAAGGTACAATTAAAACTTTTTATGTGTTTTGGTTAAACTTCTGTTTATTCAATTTCAATTCCATAAAGGTACAATTAAAACCTCTAAGAAATAAACCTTTAAAACGGATAAATTAATTTCAATTCCATAAAGGTACAATTAAAACAGAATCCGCAATTATTGCGGAGTGGTCGCGCATACTATTTCAATTCCATAAAGGTACAATTAAAACCACGACACGGCATGCTCATTAATTAACTATATTTCGGGATTTCAATTCCATAAAGGTACAATTAAAACATTCCACGTTGATTCATCAAATGGTTGCCAAGGCTATTTCAATTCCATAAAGGTACAATTAAAACGAAGTCTTTCTACGTAAGTCTCAGCGCACTTATAATCTCAATTCCATAAAGGTACAATTAAAACTTGTTATTCGTATCGCCACTCCCAGTTTTTACAAATTTCAATTCCATAAAGGTACAATTAAAACTAAAGACTATGAAACCTATAGCATTATTAATGAAATTTCAATTCCATAAAGGTACAATTAAAACGCTTGCAAGGATGTTCTGGCGATCATCCCTTCACAGATATTTCAATTCCATAAAGGTACAATTAAAACTTGAGATCGTTTCCTTCTCCTTCGTATCTAACCAGTATTTCAATTCCATAAAGGTACAATTAAAACCGAAAACAGCAACGCTGATGAGTTTGTCAAGGCTGTATTTCAATTCCATAAAGGTACAATTAAAACCCATCTTAACACAGACTAAAATGTCTTTGTACACAATGGGATTTCAAATGCAAAGGTACAAAAAATACTTCAAAAAAATGTCGATGTCTAATGATATTTTTTCTGCGGTTTTACGACAACCTGCCTATTTATGGAGGTCTCAATAAGTCAAAGAGCACTTTTGTGGGTTTTGCCTAATCAAAATCCTGCAATTAGAACAACATCGACAACATTTTATAAGAAATTATCGGTAGTCATTCTTTCTTTTCCAAGAATCTGTTTGTTCATATTATACCCCATTTTATTGGTGAAAACAATGACACTGTCCTCGGATTCATCAATGATAGCTTTCATTTTTATCTGCAATTCCCGAAGTTTAGCTTCAGATAATTCTCCTTCCAATACTGAGTTCTGAATCCAGCACAAATACTGGCGACAAAGCTTCAACATTTTGCCAACCCGCTTTTCACCTACATCATAAACAATAATCACATACATATCACCAATACATTTTAAAAGGTTTATATTCCTCTATTCCCAAAATATCTTTCAGTAGCTTATAGCATTCAAGTTTTATAAGATGCTTATAGCTTACATTACGTCCTAAAGAACGATGACGGAACGTCTCGTCATATCGCTCTTCCATAGCCTTTACAAAAATCTTCTTTCCCTTTTCGTTCAAAAGACATTTGTTGAGCTTCTTGTCAAAATGACAGGTGCTTAAAGCATGCTTGTTTAGTACCTTGAAAATAACTCTGTCTACGATAATAGGCTTGAATATCTCAGAAATGTCAAGGCATAAAGAATAGCGTCGTTCACCAGGAGTGTGGAGAAAACTAATCGTAGGATTGAGTTGAGTCTGATGAACTGCTCTAAGTGTTTCTGTATAACACATCATATTGCCGAAAGAAATTAGGGCGTTCACTTCGTTTTCTGGTGGTTGCTTGGTTCTTGAACCCATGTTGAAATCATCGAGAATGATATCGAATGCAGCATAATATGCCTGTCTGATATTTCCTTCTATTCCCATAATTTCATCCACGGCCTTGGCTTCTGCTAAAGTACCACTCAATCTCTTAATAGTATCGATAACGCCTTGTAAGTCTTTCCCTCTACGATTATAGTAGTTGAGGTTCATAACCATATTCCATGCTGCTCCCTGAATGAACTTTCGTGCCAATTCTACTCTTTTCTTCTTGTTTTGGTATGCAGATGTTTGTGCCAACAACGCCTTGCCAGAAAGAAGACTTTCTCGTGGCATGAAGCTTCCGGTATAGTTCTCGTAATAATCAAAGAAATGTACGGGTATGCCTTTTTGTCCCAAGAAATTGAACAATGCGCTATTGGCTCTAAGACTGCCGAAGGCATACAGTTCTGCGACATCCTCAATAGGAATGTATCGAGGTTGCTGCTTAATCTCCGTATTGTCTTCGTTCACTACCACAGGCGTAAACTTCAATGTATTGTCTTTGCGTTCCATAATGCCGGGGTTGAACAGATAGAAACTTCTTTTCATTCTTCTTCCTCCATCTCGTTAATATAACAAAAATCAAAGTAGCTGCAATTCTTGCAGATGCCTTTCTTAGCAACTGGTGGACATTTCTCTTGAGAGATTATCTTTGTGATGTCTTCCGCAATAGCCATGATTTCTTCCCTGTCTATATCTGTTAGTATCACTTCTTGCGTCTTACGTAAAAGAGGATATTCCAAGATGCCCTTCACGCCATCAATTCCATGTTGCTCGAAAATATACATGTAATATTTCAGTTGCCATTCATGAGCTTTATCCACCTTATTAGATTTCTTTATCTCATGGATAACCTTGTTTTTGGCATCATAGTAATCCACCTTGATACCATCAATCTCCACTTCCTCATACTTTGATGTACGTTGCGGATAACTTGATTCATGCACCAGCTTTCCTTCATAGACCAAGTCAGATTCTTGTTCCATGTTGATGCTATTGGCAAACAGCCATAGTTCCCTATGACATACGAAATAATAGTTTATAAATGTCCCTGAAATTCTCATATAAAAACTCACAAAAAATTAGTATCAGTAAACTTATCCGTATTAATGCCTTCATCGAAGGAATAAAGATCTTCCCAACTGTTAAGATAAAGAAATCCATATTTTTCGTAACCAAACGTATGAATTATATCATAATCTTTACCATAAGGATAGATACAAAATGAGAACTGACTCATTAAGCTGAGTATTTGTTTCATCTTGATTTTGTTTTTTATAAAGTCTTCATCAGGTGCAGTTACTAACTCCTCAAAGAAATCCCATACCTTACGTCCGTCAATATTATCATTGTCTAATAGCCCAAACTCATTAGCTATAGCAACCACATTTCCCAACATAGAAGAAGGTATCTGTAACGGAACAAAAACTGTTACGTTTTTTTGATCAATAAGGCAAATAGACCGATTTATTTCAGGAAAATTTAAAGACTTAATTGCTTCATAAAAATCATGGATATTCTGAATATAAGCAGATTTATTCTTCTGCTTTATCTTACTCATGATAATATCATACAACTTGTCAAAATCCTTACTCGCAAGAATTTCTTTATATGCTGTTAAGCCTGCATTCGATTTTGTCAGAATTTCATATCGCTCATCCTTACCGTAAAGTGATTGTTCGGAGTCGCAATCAAACAAATAGAGTTTACAATTGTCCTTATTGCAATTACGATTAATTCGACCAGCCAGTTGTTCTTCACTGTCAATTAGCGACTTGTCTTTAAATCCGAGATCCATGTCTATGTCCACTCCTGCTTCTACAACTTGTGTGGTGATAAGCAGCAATTTACTATTTCTATAACATCTTGACTTCAAAGAAGATATTATCATTCTACGTCTTGGTTCTAGAATTGTCCCAGATAGAATAACAATATTATCAAAAAAGCCGTTTACTTCTTTTGCAAGAGAATAAAAAGTATTAGCTGTTCTTTTGGTAATAAACTCGACTATTGTAAAGACCCCATTCACATTGTCTTTGTTTTCGGTAGAATATTGATACGATTTTTCTTCCACGACATTAAAAAGTTCTTTCAAGTATGCTTCCTTTGTGTCATCATTTGGTTTTTCCTTTTCAAGAAGAGAGTAATCAAAAGATACCTTGTTGCAAAAATTGGGATTTCTAAAATATTTGTCTCTGTCTGGTACTAAATAGGTAAATGGGTCTTGCCTATCATTAGCCATCAATAATTTTCCAATTTTTGGAAGCGTGGCTGACATTAGGATAAACTTCATATTGAAATATTGAGCATACCATGAAATAAGGCAAATAATCTTATTCCACATTCTCGGTGGATACGATTGAAGCTCATCTATAATAACTACAGAATTGGCTAACCGATGAATAAGATAATTGCTTTCCTTTATATTTGTCTTTAGGATATTGAAAAAATTGATATGAGACATTAATGTTATGGGATAGTCCATAAACATCTGATCCAGATAATTAAGATACTGATCTTCATTCTCATTTTTTTCATCCGAACATTTTACTGGAGCTTTTGAGTGAATCTCTGCTATATCATCGTCTTCAAGGCCAAGGGTTTCCTTAAGCGATTCATATGTTTGTGTAATCAGTGTCGTGAACGGGAAAACATAGAAAATGTTCTTAATGGAAGAATCTGCATCCAGCAATTCCCCCAAAGCCAACATGGACACATTGGTCTTTCCTGCCCCTGTCGGTGCATCTATGTAGAAAAGCCTTCCCCAAGGTGATGGCGTATATTTGTTACGACATCATACGCCAAATCGCACCTTAGGTTGTTAAGACTCTCGTTGCATCTCTGGCTGACATCATGCTTCGGTTCTATACCTTTTTCCACATAATCAAATACTTTGTGATTGTATGCTTTGCTGTTATGAACATTATAAATAATTTTATCTCTAAGCACACTATTAATGAATCCTTTACTAGAATGAATGCTTTTCCAATTATTCATAAAGTGAGCGGTAGCAAGATAGTCTGATGCCGTCAACAAAGAGTAACACAGTCTTACAAGTGCATAAACAGGATAATTGTGGTCTGCAAGTTTCGACAAATCATTAAAATAATCAAATGCATCGTCTATTCCGGACAAGAAATTATTAAACTTTTCCAACTTGTCCTCTGACATATTTATATTTAGAAATGATATGTATGGACTTAGATCACTGGATTTAATATTTGTCCAAAAGTCCATATTCTCACACTCTCCCAATTCGCTACTATGGTGCTTTGCAATAGAGTAGCTCATAAACAAGGCGATATTACAAAGAAAGACAATCTCGTCATTCTCTGTAATGTTCTTATCTAACAGGTTGAAAACAGAAATGGCAAGATATAGGTAGGCACTTATAAGTGAATGGTTTGAGCCAAAATTATGAAGAACAATCTTCAGTTTTTGATTGTTCTTCATCTTGTTCTTTTGAAACTGGTCATTCAACTTCCCTAAATCATGGTAAGCTATTGCGTCCCAAAATAATTGATAAACCATTTGGTGGAGTCTAGCATCACAAGGCCCAATTGTAGATTTTTCGATAAGACCTTTTATAATGCCATCCAAACCATTTGATGCAGAAATACTTTTTGCATATTTCATCGTGAGTACGCAGTGATCAACCAATTTCTCACGAACGGATTTGTTATCATTGGATACATGTGAATAGTAAATATCCGCATTTTTGATCAAGTTGCCAAAAAAGGCCTTATCGTATAATCTACCAATCATATCATTTATATTATTTATATCATTTGTATTATCTGTGAATCACCTATATCAAAGAATGCAGCAGAGCCATCAACCGTCAATTCTTTACTGAATAAAATATTTGAATATACAAAATCTGCATAATCATATTGAAAGAGTTCTTCATTGAAGCCTACTGGCAATTTCTCAAAATAGATGAACGTAGGTTTTTCATCACGCTTTGCGAACAAGGACAATGATGATTTTACAATATATTTACTTACCGCATCATTCTTACGAAAAAGAGATGATATCTTAAAATCCCTGTTAAAAAGGAAAGCTTTAAATTCAGAGTATTCTGTTGGATTGATCCACCAGACACCAAATTCGTTCTTACCCATATAAGGAATGTATTCGGCTCTATAAGACATTATGTTTTCATAAAGCCGCTTTTCCGTTTCATCATTTGTATTTAAAAGCAGGTAACATCTATAAGAAGGCTTGAGAAGGGTCTGCTCTTTGACTATCAGATTACCTCCAGCTTCATTACTCGCAAACCCAGTACCATTATTATAAGTGATAACCTCTTTTGTATAGTTACCATTGTCACTTGCCAATGGTTGTACGGCCACTTTCAAATCTCGGAATTTACAGTAATATTCTGGCAAGACACCTTCTTTTTCATGCCCCTTTAGGCCAACGATGGCACCAAGTATCCCCAATAATGCCGGTTTGTGCAGCATATTGTAAGTCAGATAGATGCCATCGTTGATATCAGGCTTCTTGAAGAAACCCATCTCTGCCTTCAAATCAAACGATATTAGCTTTTGATTTGAATTCATATTAAATATCGTATTGTTTGACTTCTTTGGTTAGATTCTTTAAACTGCAGGTTTGCTTATTATAGTAAACCTCCACACTCTCAACGGAGGATTTGATATCTTCGAGTTTGTTTGTTAATGCCTCAAAATCGTACACACATTTCCCATTCTCTTTCTCTTCCTCCAAGTTAATAAGTGTTGCAAAGCTGGGAAGAACCAACTTTGAACCTTCATTGAGTTCTACCCAAACAAGCATCTCGTTCTCACATCCTGCTTTGGACGCAGAATCATACCATGTTACTCCACAGCGCATACCTACTTTCAGCTTGTCTATATCTGCGGAACTTAACTTTGCACCTTCACCTACAATTTCAGAGATATCATCCAGATTGCCTGGATTAATAGAGAAATGATGAAGGTAATGACCTTCTTCAAGTCTTGACTGTCGGCCTATCGTAGTCATACTTTTTTCGGTGTCGGTATCTTCATCCTTTTTACTAGCCTTATTACTAGCCTTATTACTAAAAGGCGATGTAATCTGTTCTGTATAGATATAATTGTCTTTCCAAATGTTCATGCCATGATTTATTTGTACCGGTCCATGAACAGAAACGTTGGTACAACCTGCAAATGTTGCACCAAACAACTTGACATCAAGACATGATAAGAGGTTCTTGGCAACTTCTTTTTTCTTATTTTTCGCCTCTTCCTCAGATATAGGTCCAAACAGATTCTCGTATCTTTCATCCAAAGACCTTGGATTCAGATTATCGTTAAGGGTCTTCATGTAGAAAACATCAACATTTTCATAAGCATCCTTCAAATATTTTTTGATAGAATACTTGAAAGCTTTGTCTGTTGCATACACGATTCCGTCCGGAAGTGTGCGAGGCTGTCCTGAGAAATCTGCATTGTAATTTGAATTGATGGCTTTCACAATTGCGCAACCATACACTCTTTTTTTGAACTCTGCCATATTATACATATTTTATTTATTAGTTGTATTGTCATTTGTCTCATATATCACGCAAGGGCTGAAACAACCAGCAAGAAAGAACTTAAGCAATGGTTTCATTTTTACTTCATTGCCGTTTGCAAGTGTCTCTGATGCAAGTCTTTCAAACTTTCCTTTACGTTGGTAGTTTACTTTTATATCATGCTTGTAAATAGCTATAGACTGAGCAATTTCATCCTGTAGTTGAGACGAAGTGCTTTTCTGCAAGTAAGGCTCAAGCATGGCATAAGTCTTGTTCTTTGCTTCGCTACGGTCTATAATGTATGATACAAGTTGACCTGCAGCAAAGGCGAGTTCTTCAGTACTATTGAGGGTTGCCTTACCAGAGGCAACGTCTCTAATTTTCTCTCTTAACTCTGTTACATTTTTTTCCATTTTTTTATTGTCTAAACGGTTAAACATTCCTTGAAGGCTAAACCATATATTTATCTTTCTTTTTATATTGTTATTCCATTCACATCGTTTTTTTATTATCTCTGATTTGATGTTCGTTAGAATTGAATTGAACATCATGTCGTCAAACATGTTCTGGGTTATCGCCTTTAAATCAGATTTATATATATAAGCGTATACAGCTTGCCTATATTTGAGGATTAAATCAACCATAAGACTACCTCCTTGTATATACTCTGGCTTAGGAAGATCTCCAAAATAAGAACATGTGTAATCGTCATCTTTGATCTTGACCAAGGTATTATTAAATATCATCTTTACCACAATTCTTTCAAAATCAAATATCGTCCTGATATTGATATCGGATTCCTTGTTGAAGACTTTGTTTTCATAAAATCCAGCATCTGTTACATTAGACACGGTTACAGGTTGACTAAGCTCATATCTAAACATTGGAACGAAATCAAAATCATTTAAGACCATCCCTGACTTCGTGTTTGAATAGTTCAGAAGATAATAATCTGAAAGATATTTTTTATTCGTACTTGTAAAGAGGCTTTCTAATAACTCTCTGTACGATAATGGTTCCTCTTTATCGTTGAATATTTTCACGATAGCCGTATTTATTTCACGTTGGTCCACCACGATAGGGAGAGGATTGGGAAGACATTTAGATTTGCGTCTAAGCAACTTGTTCAAATAGAACAAAGCCATAGCATCGTTGATAGAAAACCTTTGGCTTATTCCATCCTTAAGATAACATGTTTGGTGTTTCAAAAAAGGCTTCTTATTATTGTATGCCGTAAGAAATCCAACTACTCCATATTTCTTGTCAGATAGAACCTCCCCGTTAAAAATTTCCTGCTCAATATATTCTTTATGTTTTTTTTCAATTTCTTCTACAGGAACACTTCTGAGATACAGATGAACATAATCCTTTTCTGATAGTTGCTCATATACTTCAAGACTTTTCAAACAAGAAATGATTTCCTTGAAAGATGAGAAGAAACCTTCAATCTCCGCTTTATATTTATATGTTTGGCTATCGTCAGCCTCTAACATGTTTAGATTATAGACACGGATACAGTTGTCACAATAATCATTTATTCGGTCACTTACAACCTTAAAACGTTTATTCCGTATTAGTTGATTATTTTCTTTTATTTCATCCTTGGTTGGTTTGTCTTTCTTTTTAAATATTTTAATACCGTGAGATTGTCTATCTTTATCACTGAAATTAAAGTTGTAAGCTATTGCGAAAGGAGAACAAGAATGGATTTTCTGTTCCTTATCGAATTTCTTAACTTTATTCATCGAAATATATGTGGTTGCCTCTTGATATCTTATACAATATTTCCATAGGTCTATATTTTTATTTTTTCCATCGAAATAATCATAATCAATACCCTTCTTAAGGTCTTTGTTAACCCAAACGCCTTTACTGTCAATATCAATAAAGACATGAAGTCCCTTATCAGGCTGACTTTTCCATTCTATAATGTCAGGAATGTCAGACATAAGGTCATTCATAAAATTGATTAATTCTCTTATCATATTGTTTCTTTCTTTATTTCAACAAATCCAAACCCCTGTGAACATTGTTCTCCGACTCCTCCTTCATAAGCAATCTTCATCAACTCTAAAGGTGCTTTCATGCGGAAAGAGCAGAGATATCCACGTACTCTTGATTCGTAAGGAGTATTGGCTTTTATCGTTATCAACTTCGACTTGACCTTATTGTCTGTCAATTCGAATG
>ULYE01038108.1_pt1 | contig 10545 bp, 9 predicted proteins | sample 1961921 | NCBI WGS metagenome assembly ULYE01 (sample SAMEA4835856, study PRJEB28245) | human gut metagenome | biome: gut microbiome; material: fecal sample | place: Denmark | collected 2008 | reverse complement strand
CCCTGATGCAGAAAGCCATGAACGACCAGCCCATCCAGCCCGGCGAGGGCATTCTGCACCACGCGGAGGGCATTGACCTGATCCCTGCTAACATCGAACTGGCAGGGCTGGAAGTTGCCCTTGTGAACAGCATGAACCGGGAAAAGATGCTGAAGCAGGTGCTGGACAGTGCCAAACGGGAGTACGATTTTATTCTGTTGGACTGTATGCCTTCGCTGGGGATGCTCACTGTTAATGCACTGGCGGCGGCAGACGCTGCCCTGATTCCCGTGCAGGCGCAGTACCTGTCTGCGAAAGGCTTGGAACAGCTTTTGCAGACCGTCCAAAAGGTTCGTCGGCAGATCAACCCCAAACTGAAAATCGAAGGCATCCTGCTGACTATGACTGACAGCCGCACCAACTATGGAAAACAGATCAGCAATCTGATCCGGCAGGCATACGGAAAGCATCTAAAGGTGTTTGAGCAGACCATTCCACGGTCTGTCCGTGCGGCAGAAACCAGTGCGGCAGGCAAAAGCATCTTTGCCTATGACCCCAAGGGCAAGGTGGCAGAAGCCTACAAATCTCTTGCAAAGGAGGTGCAGGCGGATGCCGATCGACAGCGGAAACTTAGCTCTGAAAGGGCTAGATGACCTGTTCTCCACCGAGGAAAACCGACAGGAGGAACAGCGGGAGCAGGTACAGCAGATTCCCATTGATGAACTGCATCCGTTCACCAACCATCCTTTCAAAGTTGTGGACGATGAAGCCATGACCCGGACGGTGGAAAGTATTGCCCAGTTTGGTGTGCTGGCTCCGCTCATTGCAAGGCCGCGCCCGGATGGTGACGGGTATGAAATCATTTCCGGCCACCGCCGTCAATTCGCCGCAAAGATGGCAGGGCTGGAAACCTTGCCTGTCATCGTGCGTGACATGGATGATGATGCTGCTACGATTTTGATGGTTGATTCCAACTTGCAGCGAGAACACATCTCACCCAGCGAAAGAGCGTTCGCATACAAAATGAAGCTGGATGCTCTAAAAAATCAAGGTGCTAGGTCAGATTTAACTTCCCGACAAGTTGTCGGGAAGTTGGAAGCTGCTGACGTGATAGGAAAAACCACCGATGAAAGCGGCAGACAAGTACAGCGGTATGTCCGACTTACGAACCTTATTCCTGAACTGCTCAATATGGTGGACGAAAAAATGATTTCATTCAATCCTGCCGTAGAGCTGTCTTACCTCTCGCCTGAGCAACAGCAGGAAATGATAAAGGCGATGGACGATACCCAAAACGCACCTTCCGTTTCACAGGCAAAGCGCATCAAAGAACTGGCACAGAAAGGTCAATTCACCTCTGATGCCGTTGTTGCCATTATGGGAGAAGAAAAGAAAGGCGAACTGGACACAGTAACTATCAAAAACGACATCCTGCGCAAATACTTTCCGCGCAGTTACACGCCCCGGCAAATGGAAGAAAAAATCATACAGCTTTTGGATGCGTGGCAGAAAAAACGTCAGCGTGGCAACGAGCGTTGACGGCGTATACGCCGAGAAGACCCGCTTGGGTCTTTTATTTTTGCAAAAATTTTGGAGGTAACGCCTATGAACAATACGATTGATTTCAATACCGCAAAGACTATCGACACCATGAGCAAGAAAATCGACCACATCGACGATACTGTGTCCGGCTTCTTCTCTTTCATGCACATGGTCATGCAGAACGAACTTGGCAATGCAGAGCCGTACTTTGCGGCAGTTTCTCCCGTTCTGGATTTGACCGTGATCCGGCCTGACGATGCACCGCATATCCTGCCCTGCTTCGATGAAGCAGATGAGGGCATCGGCATTTCCGAAGATGAACCGCTGGGCTTCCGCTACAACCCCAAGCAGGTCATTAAGCTGATGGGCAAGCGGTATCTGATTGGCCCGGTGATTTTCCATCGCTTCGATGATGAAGGGGATTTTGCATCCCTAACGATGAGCGATATGTACACCATCCAGAAATATCTGGAAAGCAACAGTGTCACTCTGATGATCGACCGCGACAAGCTGACTTGCATCTGCATCGACTGAGGTACACATGAAGAAGTTTGATGTAGAAATCACAGAAACACTCCAGCGCACGGTTTCTGTCGAAGCTGTTTCACAGGAAGAAGCAGAGAAAATCGTCACGGAAGCGTGGAACAATGAGGACCATGTTCTCGATTCCACGGATTTTGTCAGTGTCGATTTCAAAACCGTGGGGGAGCAAGAACTTTCCGAGAACAGAAAAATGGAGATTCTTTTGGTTCAGCCCGGTATGTATCCGCAGAAAGTCACCATCGGCACAGAGCTGAAAGATTTTCAGGATGCAGTCGGTGGCACCATTGCGGCAAGCTATCCTTTCGATGATCCGGTTGCTATCGTGTATAACGATGAGGGCAAGCTGACTGGGTTACCCTTGAATCGCGCCATGCGTGATGAGCAGGGTCAAATGTATGATGCCGTTGCCGGAACCTTTCTGGTGGTGGGGTTGGGAGAGGAGGATTTTGCATCACTTTCCCCGGAGCTGGCACAGAAGTATGAGAAGCAATTTCACCAGCCGGAAACTTTTTTGAAATTGGGGAATCGCCTGTTGGTGATTCCTGTCCCGGACGATGCTGTGAAGTCTGCCGAGAATAAAGTCGTGAGCAAGCCACCAGCGGAACATGACCGTTAAATCTAAACTTCTGCACGGGGGGTGGTAAAATGCAGGAAGAAGTCGAGCAGAAAACATTCAACATCGTGGTGTCTACTACAAAGTTGACCGCCCGGACAATTCTTAATGCCGGAAAAGCTGCCATTCAACAGCAGCAAGCGAAGATGGCTGGCGGCAAACAGAGCGTCCGAATGCTACTGCGGCAGAATCGTGGTGTTTCCAGTGTGGAAATCGACAAAACAAATATCCGTGGGTTTGAACGGTATGCAAAAAAATATGGCATTGACTATGCTATTCGCAAGGACAACTCTGAAATGCCGCCCCGGTATCTGGTCTTTTTCAAAGCCCCAGATGTGGAGGCATTTAATGCGGCTTTCAAAGAATATTCCGTATCCCTTCTGAGTAAAACCAAGCGACCCTCTGTACTGGAAAAGCTGCATGAGCTGGTGCAAGCCGCAGCAGAACTTCCCTGCAAGGTGCGCCGCAAGGAACAGGAGCGCGGACTATGACCACAAAAAAGCTGACGAAGCTGCTTGCTCTGTATCTACCCTATATCCTGCTGGGACTGGTGGCAACAAATTTCGGTGAAGCATGGCGGCTGGCCGAGGGCAAAGAACTGGGCGATAAAATCATGTCTATGGTGGGAACGCTGCCTTTAGCCCTTGCGAATCCGCTGCCCAGTTTGCACCCATTGGATTTGCTTATCGGCTTTTTCTGCGGCGCAGGGTTACGGCTTGCCGTATATTTGCGAAGCAAAAATGCAAAGAAATATCGGCACGGCATGGAATATGGCTCTGCCCGATGGGGCACACCCAAGGACATTGAACCTTTTCAAGCTCCGAAGTTTGCCGACAACATTATTTTAACCAAAACAGAGCGGTTGATGATGAGCAACCGCCCACCTGACCCCAAGAACGCGAGAAACAAAAACGTGCTGGTGGTCGGCGGCTCTGGCTCCGGCAAAACGAGATTTTGGCTGAAACCAAACCTCCTGCAATGTCACAGTTCCTATGTGGTCACTGACCCGAAAGGTACGATCGTGCTTGAATGTGGGCAAGCCATGCTGAAAAACGGTTATAAGGTAAAAATCCTGAACACCATCAACTTCAAAAAGTCGATGCACTACAATCCGTTCAGCTACGTTCACAGCGAAAAAGACATTTTGAAGCTGGTGACAACGCTTATGACCAACACCAAGGGTGAGGGGTCTGGCGGCGATCCATTTTGGGAGAAAAGTGAACGTCTTTTGCTTACCGCTCTTATCGCCTATCTGCATTATGAAGCCCCTGTCGAGGAACAGAATTTCGCTACGCTGCTGGAAATGCTCAATACCATGCAGGTGCTGGAGGACGATGAAGAATACCAAAATCCAGTTGATTTGCTCTTTGAGGATTTAGCCAAAAAGAAGCCGAACAGCTTTGCAGGACGGCAGTACAAGCTCTATAAATTAGCTGCCGGAAAGACCGCAAAATCCATCCTCATTTCCTGCGGTGCTAGGCTTGCCCCATTCGACATTCAAGAATTGCGCGATTTAACGATGTATGATGAGCTACAACTGGATACGCTGGGCGATAAGAAAACAGCTCTGTTCCTCATCATGTCGGATACGGACAGCACCTTTAATTTCCTGATTTCGATGGTCTACACCCAGCTTTTTAACCTCTTGTGCGACAAAGCGGATGATGTGTACGGTGGCAAGCTGCCTATTCATGTGCGCTGTCTGATTGACGAGTGCGCCAACATCGGGCAGATTCCAAATCTGGAAAAGCTGGTGGCAACCATCCGTAGCCGTGAGATTTCGGCTTGCCTTGTTTTGCAGGCGAAAAGCCAGTTAAAGGCCATCTACAAAGACAATGCCGACACCATCATCGGCAATATGGACAGTCAGATTTTTCTCGGCGGTTCGGAACCCGGCACACTGAAAGACTTGTCTGAAATGCTGGGCAAGGAAACGATTGATGCGTTCAATACCTCGGACACGCGCGGCAACAGCCCAAGCTACGGAACAAATTACTCCAAGTTGGGTCACGAATTATTGAGCCGGGATGAGTTAGCTGTGATGGATGGCGGCAAGTGCATCCTGCAACTGCGCGGTGTGCGGCCTTTCCTCTCGGACAAGTACGATTTGACTCAGCACCCGAACTACAAGCTCACTTCTGATTTTGACGAAAAGAACCGATTCGATATTGAAAAATATCTGAACCGAAAAGCAAAATTCCACCCCGGTGATGAGTTCATCGTGGTGGACGCTGATTCGCTCCCGTCTGCCTGATTCGGTAGGCGGCTTTATTTTTACCCGGCCAGAGAGGTACACCAGCAAGTCAACTCCCACCGCAGCTTGCGGCTCAACTATTATGGCTTCAGGTGTGTACGGACGGTCTACAAGTTTTCAATTATAAAGGAGAAACGACTATGGAATTCTTTAACAGTGCTATCGAAGTTCTTCAGACTCTGGTTGTCGCTCTGGGTGCTGGCCTCGGCGTTTGGGGTGCCATCAACCTGCTGGAAGGTTATGGCAACGATAACCCCGGCAGCAAGAGTCAGGGTATGAAGCAGCTCATGGCTGGCGGCGGTGTCGCGCTGGTCGGCATTACCCTGATTCCTCTGCTGAGCGGCCTGTTCGGTTAAGAACAGCGGGCGGATTTATTCCGCCTGTACATACGCAATCGCTTCAATCCTCGCTGTGGATAACAGCCCCTATTATAATAGGAAGTGAATTGCTGCAAGACCATCCACCCATCAACGAAAGGCGGTGCTATTATGCAGCTTCTGACCCACATTATTTTTGTTCTGAACCTTCTCAAGACCCTTATCAACCACTTCACCTAAAGGACGGTGACTGCTGAATGGAAACCGTTCTCAAAGCCATAGCCGATTGGATAAAGGGTATCCTGACGGCTGGCATCATGTCAAACCTGTCCGGGCTGTTCGATGCCGTAAATGAGCAGGTCGGTGACATTGCGCAACAGGTCGGCACACGGCCATCGGCCTTTGAACCACGCGTTTTTGCGATGATCGAATCGCTCTCCCGGAACGTGGTTCTGCCGATTGCGGGCATTATCCTCACATTTATCGCCTGTTACGAACTGATTGAAATGATAACCCAGCATAACAACATGGCGCAGTTTGAGCCAGCACTTATTATGCGCTGGATTTTCAAGACCGCTGTTTCAGTATGGTTCATCTCCAACACGTTCGATATTGTGATGGCAGTCTTTGACCTGACGCAGAAAGTCGTGTCCGATTCCAGCGGCATTATTGCGGGCAATACTCGCGTCAATGAAATCGGCCTGTCGATGCTGGAAGCCAGTCTGATGCAAATGGATGTCGGTCCACTCTTCGGGCTTTTTTTGCAGAGCTTCTTCATCGGCATCACCATGAGAATCCTCTCAATCGTGATTTTTGTCATTGTGTACGGACGCATGATTGAGATCTACTGTATGGTGAGCCTTGCGCCGATTCCCATGGCAACATGGGGCAACCATGAACAGAGCCACATGGGACAGAACTATCTGAAATGCTTGTTTGCGCTGGGATTTCAGGGCTTTCTCATCCTCATCTGCGTGGCCATCTATGCCGTGTTGATTCAGAATGTGGCGATTTCCGGCGATGCCATCAATTCGATCTGGGGCATTGTCGGCTACACCGTCCTGCTCTGTTTCAGTCTGTTCAAAACCAGCTCCGTGACGAAATCTGTTCTCGGAGCGCATTAAAGGGGGTGCTTTATTGGCTGCGTATATTTCTGTTCCTCGCGATTTGACCAAGGTGAAGTCAAAAGTGGCTTTCAACCTGACAAAGCGGCAGCTCATCTGCTTCGGAACGGCGGCACTGATTGGAGTGCCGCTTTTCTTTTTGCTCCGGGATTCCGGCGGCAACTCTGCCGCTACCCTTGGCATGATGGCAGTTATGCTCCCGGCTTTTTTTCTCGGTATGTACGAGAAAAATGGTCAGCCGCTGGAAAAGCTGCTGTCGTATTATGTCCGGGCGCGATTCCTGCGTCCGAAAATCCGGCCTTATAAGACCGAAAATTACTATGCGCTGCTCATGAAAGGAGGCATGAACCATGATTCCGTTTTGGAAAAAGACCGATAAAGGCGGCAAGAAAACGCCGCCGAAACCCGCTATTCCTCACACGGCACAGCAGTCCATTCCCATGCAGCGGATGTTTGAGGATGGAACCTGCCGGGTGAGGGCAAACTACTACACCCGGACGATTGCCTATCAGGATATTAACTATCAGCTGGCACAACAAGAGGACAAAAACGCGATTTTCGAGGAATGGTGTTCGTTCCTCAACTTCTTCGACAGCTCCATCAAGTTTGAGCTGTCCTTTGTGAACATGGCAACGGACAGTTCAGAATTCGAGAAAAGCATCCGCATTCCATTCCAGAAAGACGGTTTCGATGATGTGCGGGCTGAGTATTCGCTGATGCTGCGCCAGCAGCTTGCCAAGGGCAATAATGGTCTGACTAAGACCAAGTTCATCACCTTTGGCGTGGAGGGCGAGAGTATGCGTCAGGTGAAAACACGGCTCGACCATGTGCAGAACGATCTGCTCAACAACTTCCACCGTTTGGGTGTTCAGGCCAAGCCGCTGAATGGTACGGAACGGCTCAAGCTCATGCACGATATGTTCCACATGGACGGTGAATCGAAGTTCCGTTTTGAATGGAATGATCTCGTGAAAAGCGGCCTTTCGGTGAAAGATGCCATTGCACCGACTGCTTTCGCCTTCAAAAATTCCCGGACGTTCCAAATGGGCGGAATCTACTGTGCCGCCAGTTTTCTGAGCATCACGGCCTCCGACATCAGCGACCAGCTTCTGAAAGATTTTTTGGATATGGATTCCAGCCAGATTGTCACCATGCACATTCAGAGCGTTGACCAAAACCGCGCCATTAAAACGGTCAAGCGCACGATTACTGAACTTGATAGAAGCAAGATTGAGGAGCAGAAGAAAGCAATCCGCGCCGGGTATGATATTGACATCATTCCGTCCGATTTGGCGACCTATGGCCGTGATGCCAAAGCCCTGCTGAAAGAATTGCAGAGCCAGAACGAGCGAATGTTTTTGGTGACATTCCTCGTGCTGAACACCGGGCGTACCGAACAGGAACTGGAAAACAATGTCTTTCAGGCAAGCTCCATCGCACAGAAGCACAACTGCAATCTGTGCCGCTTGGATTACCAGCAGGAACAGGGGCTTATGTCCTCTCTGCCGCTGGCCGATAATCAGATTGAGATTCAGCGCGGCCTTACTACCAGCAGTACGGCCATTTTCATTCCATTCACCACACAGGAGCTTTACCAGTCCGGCAAAGAATCTCTGTACTACGGTTTGAATGCTCTCTCCAACAATTTGATTATGGTGGACAGAAAGAAGCTGAAAAATCCGAATGGACTTATCCTCGGTACTCCCGGCTCCGGCAAAAGTTTCTCGGCAAAGCGTGAAATCGCAAATGCCTTTCTGGTGACGGATGATGATATTATCATCAACGACCCCGAAGGCGAATATTCCCCACTGGTAAACCGACTGAAAGGACAGGTCATTAAAATCAGCCCCAACAGCACCCAGTTCATCAACCCGATGGACATTAACGCCAACTATTCGGAAGAAGATAATCCGCTGTCCCTGAAAGCGGACTTTATTCTTTCTCTGTGCGAACTGGTTGTCGGCGGCAAGGAAGGTCTGCTCCCGGTGGAAAAGACGGTCATTGACCGCTGTGTGCATCTGATTTATCGGAAATATTTTGCTGACCCCTGCCCGGAGAATATGCCGATTCTGGAGGACTTGTACAACGCCCTGCTCCAGCAGGACGAGAAAGAAGCTCATCATGTTGCTACCGCTCTGGAAATCTACGTCAAGGGCAGTCTGAATCTGTTCAACCACCGCACCAACGTGAACGTCAACAACAGAATCGTCTGTTATGACATTAAAGAACTGGGCAAGCAGATGAAGAAGCTCGGTATGCTCATCGTGCAGGATCAGGTCTGGGGACGTGTCACTGCCAATCGTAGTAGCGGAAAGTCCACCCGATATTATATGGACGAGATGCACCTCCTCTTAAAAGAGGAGCAGACTGCGGCCTATTCTGTGGAGATTTGGAAGCGGTTCAGAAAATGGGGCGGAGTGCCGACTGGATTAACGCAGAACGTCAAAGACCTGCTTTCTTCGCGTGAGGTCGAGAATATTTTCGAGAACAGCGACATGATCATCATGCTGAATCAGGCCGCTGGCGACCGTCAAATCCTCGCAAAGCAGCTCAACATCTCGCCCCATCAGCTTTCCTATGTGACGCACTCCGGTGAAGGTGAAGGACTGCTTTTCTTCGGCAATGTTATTCTCCCGTTCGTGGACAGATTCCCCACCGATTTGGAACTGTATCGCATCATGACCACGAAGTTGGGTGAGGTTTCGGAGGGCAAAAAGGAATGAGCAATCCGAAGCTGAACTTCAAAGAGGAAACGTCAGCCAAAAAGACACGCTCTCCCCCGAAGAAAGCGAGGGTCGAGCTGTCTACGCCCAAAAAGAAGAAGCTGAAACTCGATGCGGACAAGGCCGCAGAAAAAAACCAGCATTTGCGATTTGGCAAGGCAGAACTGACCCCGGACGAACTGAGCCGTTTGAGCAAAGCGCAAAAGCGCGAGATGTACGCTGCCAATGCCGCCCGGTCTGCGGTGCATCGGGAAATCGACCAGTATGAGGAAGATAATGTCGGTGTGCAGGCGTTGAGCGAGGGTGAAAAGGCCGCTGGAAATGTCCGCGATATTTCCAAGAGCCGCTATGCCCGGAAACTGAAAAAGAAAGCCAAGGTGCAGGGCAAGAAAAACTCCAAAACCGCAAAATCTTCTGCGCAAGAACCAACTGCATCACAAAATGCAGGAGATTCCGGCATCGGTACCCGTGAGGGTGGTTCCAATTGGCTCTCCCGATGGCGGCAGAAACATGACATTCGACAGAGCTACTATGCCGCAGCCCGGTCTGGTGGCACAGCGGCACAGACCGTTGGAAGCAAAAAAGCTGTATCCGGCGGTGCATCTGCCGCACGGTCTGGTGTAGAACAAGTAGTGGACAAGGGAAAATCTGTGGTCGGTTCGGCAGTAAACAGCCTTATGACCGCCGCAAAGAGTAACGCGCACGTTCTTGTAATCGTGGGCGTTTTTGTTTTGCTCATCCTGATGGTGATGTCTGGCTTTTCCTCCTGCGGCATCCTCTTTTCGGGCAGTACCCAAGTATCCGGGCAGACGATTTATTCTGCCGAGGACAGGGACATTCGCGGTGCAGAACAGGACTACAAGAAGCTGGAAAAGGAACTGGACAAAAAAATCAAGCGCACTCCGCAAGACCATCCGGGCTACAACGAGTACCAGTACCATCTTGATCCCATCGAGCATGACCCGTGGCAGCTCACTTCCTTTCTGACTACTCTGTATGACGATTATACCCGGTCGGAAGTGCAGGGCAAATTGAAGGAAATCTTCAAAAAGCAGTACAAGCTCACCACATGGGTAGAAGTGCAGATTCGGTACAAGACCGTATGGGTCATTAGTCCTGCGGGCATCCCGGTTCCTACACAGGTGCCGTATGAGTACAAGATTTTCCACACCAAACTGGAAAACAAGGGTCTGGAAGTTGTTATCCGGGAAGAGCTGACCGAAGATCAGTGGAAACGGTACGAGATTTTTCAGGACACACTGGGCGGTCGGCCTTACCTGTTCAACGGCGGTCTGCCGCCCGGTGGCTCGGATGGCTCCGGCGCACCCGGCATCGACTATCAGGTTCCTGCGGAGGCCCTGACTGACAGTGAATTTGCAGCCATCTATGAGGAAGCCAAGAAATACGTTGGCACTCCCTACGTTTGGGGCGGTAGTTCCCCCGAAACTGG
>ULYE01002208.1_pt1 | contig 10642 bp, 8 predicted proteins | sample 1961921 | NCBI WGS metagenome assembly ULYE01 (sample SAMEA4835856, study PRJEB28245) | human gut metagenome | biome: gut microbiome; material: fecal sample | place: Denmark | collected 2008 | reverse complement strand
CTTATAAAAAATATTAAATTATAGTGTTGCGGAAATAAGGTTCAATATAATTGATATTTCGGCTAATATAGCAGTGTCGATACTGTTGCGCGCCACATAGCGGTAGACAGTGGAGCGGTTGCATTCAAGCTCTTTGGCAAGCCAACCGACAGAATGTCCCTGTCGGTCGAGCTCGTCTTTTATCATTTTTCCTATGTTTATCATAGCGTCTTTTTATTTCTTAATAGCTTATACCAACACCAATGCCAATACGCTGTTTGCCAATAAAATCCTTAAGGTTGGAATCCATAGCAAAGCGGTACTGATAGGTGAGCCTTACGGCAAAGTAAGAGTATTTCACGCAGATACCGATAACAGGAGATATAGCCCAACCAAGGTTTGCCTTGGTGTCGTTCTCTGTATATATGGCTTGTTTCTTGCTGTTCGCACTTCCGTATTCGGATGAAGGTTTCAATACTCCGTTAGGGTCGTTAGGTATTCCATCAGCACCAGGGAATATTTCATCTATGTCAGAGTCGTTCTTCTTGTAGTCGCCATAATAGCACTTGGCTGTGACGCCAGGACCAAAGAACACCCATACTGGATTGACCACCTTCAAAGTCCAACCGAAGCTTAAATTCATTTCGGGCATATCGGGGATAGCACAGTTGCTGCGCATCATGTCAAACACTTGCTTGTTGAGGCTCATGTTGAAGAAGCCGCCTGCCTTGTACATGTTATACTTGCCGTAAGAGAAGCCGATGGGCGAATCCTTGAGATATTCATAGGTGAGCACACGAGAGTGGTTCTGGCGTTGGTTGAGAAGCAAGTTAATTTTGTTTCTCTGTTCTATGGCTTGTACCTTTGCCGGACAGTTGTTGTCGATAATGCGGTTGAACAGTTCAAGGGCTTTGTCATACTGTTTCTCGTTGAAATAGTAGTCGGCCTGACGGTATGTGGCATCACATTCTGTGGTGAATTTGGTGAGACAGTTGCTGAAGCGATTGGTGGCATAGGTGTCGTAGGGGTTAAGCTCTGTCACCTTTTCGTAGTAGTAACTTGCCTGTTTGTAGTCGAGCAACTTGTATGTTGCCTCTCCCTTCTCGCGGTAGAAGAGTATGGTGTCTACAAGTGCTATGTTTCTCTCGTTCTCTTCAGCGTCAACGTCAGAGCACTTGCGTGCAACGATAAACTGGTCGCGTGCCTCGTTGTAGTTCATGTTCTTTAGTTCCTCCATTCCCTTGTTGCGATGACCGCGGTAGCAGCCGGCGTCAACCTGGCTGTTAGGGTCTATGGCTTGGAAAGTTACAACTTGCTTTGGTTTGAGGTCAGAAAGCGGAAGTGTAACTGTGCCATAGCCTGGCGACATAACCATCACTTCACGACCACGATAGCGTGAGCCGGTAGGAAACTCAATGTAGTAGATAGAGTCTGAACCCTCGACCGTGGTGTTGTAGGGAGTTGCCGACTTGTCCATTGTCGATTCAAATGTCAGGGGAATTGACTTGTTGCATTTCACCACTACAACAGCCTTGTTGTCCTCGCTTGAGTAAACGTCGTTGGGTTGGGAGATGTCTGTAATTTCAAGTACGTTCTGTGCAAATGCGGTGGATGCAAGCACTAACGCAAATACTATGGATAAGAATTTTTTCATAAGTATGTATTTTAAGATGTTAATGAATCATTGTTATTATCTCACAATACGGAACGAACCAAGATGGAACACCTCATCCTTTTGTGTCACTATGTTGCCCGCAGCGTCCTTGTATGGCTGCCATGTGCGTACTTGTATGAGAGGGTTGTCGGAATCGCGGAAATCTATCATAAGGAACAGGTAGCCCTCGTCGTGATAACGGTCGGTTCGCCAACTTTGTTTTAGTGTGACGCCATAGATGCTGTCAAACTTGGGATGTTCGACAATTTCTATGTCCGAGAATTTCACATTGATGAATTTCACTGTCTTGAACACTTGTGCAAGCTTCGTGAGATACTCTTGTTTTGTTTGTTTAATGTATACCACACGGTTGTTGTTGAGTGTCAATCTTGTGAGGTCGGAGTTTGGCTTTTCTTTCACCACTCTTCCTGTGATGATAAGAGCCTTGTCGCTGAAGACGCTGTTGAGCATAGCATTGTCCTTGCGGTTGTATGCAGTGCGGAAGTTCTCAATGAAGTCGACTATTATCTGTCGGCGGGCATAGTCAAGGTCCGACTGCTTTTGTGCCATCAGTTCTTCGTAGCGGTTCATCTCAATGGCAATGGCCACATTGCTTATTGTGCCTTCTGTGTCGAAGTTGATGGTGAGCTCTTGTCTTGCCTCGTCTCCATCTGCTGCAAGAATGTCGACGGGAATACCCCTCACTTGGTAGCCATTGGATGTCTTGAGGCAGCGGCAGTTAAGATTCATGGGCGGACAGCTCATAGCACTGCTTTTCCATATTTCCTTTATCTCTTCAATGGCAGTTTTTGAGACATTGTCTTTTGACAGTTTCACTGTTTTTTCGCCATTGTCGGCAGCTGTGCGGAAGGCGTCGAGCAGAGCTTTCACGTTGGTTTCCATGCGTGCCTTCACATTAGGGTCGACTTCGCCATCAGTTATTTTGAATGATGTTGTGGCTAAAGCTTGGCTTAATGATATGAAGAAAACAAGCAAGCCGAGCATAAGTCTGTTGATGATTGTTCTATTCATTTTTTATTCTCTTTATTGCTATATATTGATGTTACGTTGTTTTGTGGAATGTTGGAGTATAGTTCTGCTGTGAACATGCCCTCGCTTTTGAACAATTCCTTTATCGGTATTCTTACTATAAACATGTGTATATAGTCGCTTTCTGGTTGGTGCATCACAAGGTTGGCCTCGATGTTGTCGGGGTCTATCTTGGTCACGCTACAGTATATTTCCTTGTCTGTTGCAAGTACTTGATAGATGGCATGCAGCGGTAGCATCACCTTCTTCTTCACTTTGCCATACTGGTGATGAATAATGGTTATGCGATGGGAGTCGTTGTTGATGGTGTTCATCAGCAGGTTCACAGCCGACTCCATAGGGTATTGCTTGCCGAATACCGGACGTCTCGTCTTGTTGTCTACATATATGTCCGAGCGCAGCGAGTTCACCTGAAACCAAGTGCCTTCGGCTATTTTTATGTTATCTTCGTTGGTGTCGGTAAGTTTCGATTGGCTGAAGTCAAGAACTTTTGTCAACAATCGTCCTCCACTGTAGCTTGACAGCATGTCGAATACTTTAGCATCGGCAGTTGCCTTGTCCTCGGTTTTATGTATCACTTTGCCATGTGTCGTTTGTTGTGCTGCTGCATTGTCGGGCATACACATTGACAATGCAGCGAGCATAGTCAGCGAGCTGTTGCGTATGTTCATGTTGTTGTATTTTTATGGTTGGCTTTATTTTGTAGATGTTCTCACGCGCGACATTCCTACACGCATCTTTGAGCCTGTGTGTTTTCCTGCAGTGATGTCGTTCATCAGTATGCTGAAGTTCACTGGCTCTTCGGTAGCAACAAGCAGGAAGGCATCTTCCGACGGTATGTCAGAAGTGATGAAAGGCTCTGTTTTGAATCCCACCGTGCAACTTGCGGGAACCAGCAGATTGGAGCATGTCGCCTCTTCGTCCATAGGTAGCACAAGATATTTGTTGCCCTTGGCATCAATGTTGAGCACATTCACGTAGAGTGTCTCGTTGGTATTGTTTCTCACTCTTACGTAGCATGCTGTATTTGGCTTGATGTCCTTAGGCAGGGCTTTGCCGGTCTGTGGGTCTACAAGCTCAAGTGTCACGTCGAGGTCGGAGGCAATAATGCTGGAATTGTTTACTATCTCCTTTTCGGGTGTGCTGGCGTTTGTTGCTCCAGTGTTCATGATGTCAACAATACGAGCCATGAACAGCGAGTCGACCGACACGGCACGGTATGATGTGCCAGTCACCTGCATATAGGTGTCGGGGTGTGCCATCTTTTTTGTCTTGGAGTCGAAGAGTTGTTTCACAAGATATCCCATGTATTGTTTTGTAAGACTCTTGGTGCGCTGGCTCGACAATTCTATAAGTTCGCCTACAGTGCTTGTTCCTTCACGTGTGAAAGAATACATCTTAAGCTTAGCCTCGTCGAGTATGGTTACGGCACTTTCGCTTGTTATCTTAAGTCGCGAGTTTTTCGTGACGTATTTGCGGGTGGGCAGTGGCAGGAACTTTCCTCCTTGTTCCATGTAGGCTTTGCCAGTCACTGAATAGACTGCGTATTTCTGAGCGTTGGCTATGCTGCATGTGCCTATGAGCATAATTATTACAGCAACGAATATGGCGGCGGCATGTCCGCATAGTGTGGCAGATATGTTATTTTTCATAATTGAAAATGTTAAAGTGTTCAATACCATTGGGGTTTATAAATATTGGAGTCTGCTTGAAGTCGGTAATCTTTCTCACCTCTTTATATAGGAAGTGTTCAAGTTCCTGTGTTGACAGACCTTCGGATTGTTCCTCGCGTGCGGCTCCGTTGAAACTCTCGACAAGTGCTTTTGTGAAAGCACCGTTGCCCCATGATTCATCCTCGCGCGATTTTGTGTCGGACGAACTTGAGGCGTATAGCAGCATACCGTTTTTCGCGCGTTTCAGTTGTTCCACGAAATGGCTTGTGGCTGCAGAGCGTGTGCCCTCGAATAGTGCTCCTGAGTAGCAAGCGTCGACAAAGGCAATGAGCTTGCCGTTGATGTCTTCGGCTTCGTTGCGGAAATCAGTTGCGCTGAAACAATCGTAGAGCTTGTCCGAATTGCATCCGTAAGGTATGAAGAAGAATCGGTCTTTCTCGTCGCGCAATCCATGTCCTGCATAGAAGAAAATGCACACATCGTTGGGCGATGACTCTTGCTTGAGCCATTCCATAGCTTCGAAAATGTCGGCTCGTGTTGCCTCGCTGTCGCAAAGCAGTTTCACTTGCACGTCCTCGTATGGAAGTCCTTTCTTTGTGGCAACCACTTTAGCAAAGTCTTGAGCGTCCTTGCATGTGAATTTCAGCTTCGGTAGTTTCGGGTCGTTGTAGTCGCCTACGCCTATTGCCACTACAAAGAGCTTTGGAAGCTCGAATTGTGATGTCTCGCGTATAAGGCGCAGAGACACTGGTTCACTGTTGCCGCAACTGTTCTGCGCATACATCATTATAGTGCAGTCGTGACGTGGCAGGTCTACATCGATAGTGTTGGCAGCTCTTACTGCTCGTGTTGTTGGCAGTCGCTGTCCGTCTACCATCACCACAATGCGTGTGCTGTCTGTACAACCGTTGGTAAGTAGCTGATATTTAAGTTTCACCTGGTCGGTGTGGAATATCGACTGGTCTTCGGGGTAGAGTATGCGCAGTATAGGGGCAGTGGCTGTTGGGGTAGTGGCTGTTTGGGCAGTGGCTGTTGTATTAGCTTTTTTCAGCTCATTCGGACCAAGTATTACATTTTGTTTCTGTTGTGTCTGTGCAGTATCCTTAGGTTGTTCTTTAGGCTTTTCGCCAGGCATGTCCACTTGAATGTCAAAATCACCCTTAAGCGTCTCTTTCTGTTGCTTGGGTGCTTGTTCCGTATTTTTGTCTTCGGCCTTGTTTTTCCACTTGTTGTATTCGTCCTCGTTTTTTTCCACAAGCACACCTCTTGCATAGCAGTCGGCAAGGGTGAGTTGCGCACGCTTGTAGTTGTTCTCAGCCGACTTAAGCAACAGGTTATATGCTTTGTCGTAGTCGCGTGGCACGCCACGACCGTTCATGTAGCAGTAGGCAAGGTTGTATTGGGCCTTGGCAAAATTCTGCTTGGAAGAGCGTTTGAACCACATGGCGGCAGATGTATAGTCGCGCTGTGTTCCCTCACCAGTATAATAGGCATATCCAATATCAAACTGAGCCTCGGCGTTGCCTGCTTCGGCAGATTGAAGATACACCTCCACTGCTTTTTCGAAGTTTCCCATTCTGTATAGCGAGTCGGCTCTATGAAGTAGCTGTTCGCCATTGTCTGCTATGGCAGTAGCTCCCATACAAGTAGTTATGAGAAACATAGACAGACTTAATAAAAATCTATGGCTTGACATAATATATTGACTTTTTTATGAAGTTCAACTTAGTATGCTTTGACAGCATCATTATAATCCATTTGTATTGCAGGCGGGCTGTTTCTATCAGGGCCAGTCCTACGAGTGGCAGCAGCAGACTGACATAGTAGTTGAACCTTGCAAACAGTATGAAATTCACTCCAACAAGCGCGGTTGTCACTCCAAAGTAGTAGAATTTCATCCAGTAGATGCTTGAATAGGGTCGTTTCTTTGGCAATATTGCCCCAACCCATGCCGAAAGATAGCACACAAGGATAGCGATAATAAGGCTCACTATGTTGCTTGCGGTGTACACTCTATGATGGGCCATTGATGATAGCATGGCGTATGCCTGTATCTTCATGCCTGCCATTTTGCCAAGTGGTGTGATGTGTGTGTCGGCTTCTTCGTTGATAGTGCCGAGTATTACAATCTTGTTTTTCAACAGTTCTCGGTTTTTCAGCACTTCGTTGTGCTTAATGACAAGAAAGTCGGTGTGGGAATATTCAATGTTGCGTTGTTTGGGGCTTTGCGGGTAGGGCTTTGTGTCGGTGTATTTACATACAGCCATATAGGGCAGTGAATAAATGTTTTTATTGCCAAGCTTCTCGTTTTGTGAGTATTTGCGAATGCAACCGTAGCCTTCGCCTGAAATAACATTGCTGAAAGCCCATGAGTAGTTGCCCTCAATGCCATCGAAGAACGACGTGCGCACATTCTTGAATACATCTTTCTCGCTGTCGTAGTTGATAAGCTTGCAGGAAATAACTCCGTTTTTGATGTTGGCTATGGCATTGATAAGCATCTCGTTTTCCTCCTCGTCATAGCTTGGACGCTCGAAGATAAGGTCGATGACAAACACTTTTGGCTGGCATTTCTCTATGTCCTCAATACATGATGCTATCTTGCGGCGGTCGTATAGCTCGGTCATGTCCACGAGCACAATGTCGTTGTTTATTTCCTTCACGCCGCTGCTGTTTTGTATCTCATAGTAGATGTCGGTCATTGAGAAGTCGGCAAATGCTTTCTTTACAGGGTCGATGACGCTTAGATTGATTGACGCAAAAGCCAGAAACCATCCTAAAAACAGGACGATTAGCGTGACGCTCAAGTGGTCGACATTTACGAATCCTATGATGCGTTTTATGGTTCTGCTTAGCTTTGCTGTTTGCATAGTTAAAGATTGTTTAATGAAACTCCTATTTTGCAAAAGTAATAAATATATGTCAAATATAGGTTTTTTGTATGTCCCAAAATTGGGACAACTGTTGCAGAAAAGGAACACTTCGGTGTAGCTCCCTACTATTGCTTGTTGAAAGTTTATATTGTTGCATTTTGTTGGTTAAACGTTTGCACTGAAATAAGCACACTTTAAGCTATGTTTTTCTTATAATGTATTTGTATAATTAGTAATTTTGCAGTACGAAAAGATGAAGATAAGAACGTATAGGTTATATAGTAAGATTTAGTTTTGAATTGGTAAATAGGTTTGTTTTAGATTTAGATATTGAAACATAAATAGGTAAGCTCTATTATGGTAATGATTTTTGTTTGATTGTTGGTAGGGATAGTATGAAAACACAATAAAAAGGTCAAGGTTTCGTGAGAAATCCTGACCTTTTTTATGTCATAATAAGTGATAAAATAACATAGGGTTGAGCAGCTGACGCTCAACCCTATGTTATCTTGGTTTGTAAAACAGTTGTTTAAGAGGAACTTTTCTTGTAAAAGCCTTATTCGTCGGCTTGTTCTTCCAATGTATACTGGCTTGAACCGTCGAAGCAGTGTGTGCACACTTGGCATTTTGGCAATCCAATGGCTTTGATAAGCTGTTCGATTGTGTTGAACTTCAACGATGTGAGTCCCAACTGGCTGCGTATCTCCTCCACCATGCGCTTGTATTGTGGCGAGTCGGTAGTGGCATATTTGTCAAGGTCCTTGTTGGCATCGCCCTCAAACTTCTCGATGATGCGGCGTGTGATAAGTTCCATGTCGCTCTTGGATGAAGTAAATCCAATGAACGGACATCCGTAAACAAGAGGCGGACATGCAATGCGCATGTGGCACTCCTTAAGTCCTGCTTGGTCGAAGAGAACCTTCACATTGTCGCGCAGCTGAGTGCCACGCACAATAGAGTCGTCGCAGAAGAGCACACGCTTGCCCCTAAGCATAGCTTTGTTGGGTATGAGCTTCATTTTTGCCACGAGCGAGCGCATCTCTTGGTTGGCGGGAGTAAACGAGCGAGGCCATGTGGGAGTGTACTTGGCAATGCAACGCTGATAGGGCACGCCCTTGCCTGCTGCATATCCCATAGCCATGCCAGTGCCTGAATCGGGAATGCCAGAGCAGCAATCCACCTCTACGTCATCACTCTTGGCAAGGTTGAATCCGTTGGCGAATCGTGCCTCCTCTACATTCTTTCCCTCGTAGGTAGATGTCGGGAATCCGTAGTATACCCATAGGAACGAGCATACCTGCATCTTTTTGTTGGCAGGACGCAATTGAGTCATGCTGTCAGCTGTCAGCTGTACAATTTCGCCTGGTCCAACGTTGTAGCACTCCTCGTAGTCGAGGTTGGGAAATGATGTAGACTCGCTTGATGCGGCATAAGCACCGTCCTTCTTACCTATTATAATAGGTGTGCGTCCCCATGCGTCGCGTGCGCAGATGAGCGAGTCTTCGGTCATAATCATAATCGAGCACGATCCCTTCACGTTGTGAAAAACATTCTCTATGCCTTCCTTGAACGTCTTGCCCTGTATTATCAACAGAGCAATAAGCTCAGTTTGGTTGGTGGAACTCTGCGACAGCTCGGCAAAGTGCATGTTCTTTTCGAGCAACTGTTTGGTGAGTTGCTCAATGTTTGCAATCTTTGCCACCGTGCAGATAGCGAATCTTCCAAGATGTGAGTTAATGACGAGCGGTTGCGCGTCGGTGTCGCTTATCACGCCAATGCCAGCAGTACTGCCTGCAAAGCGGTCGAGCGTAGGCTCAAACTTGGATCTGAAATAAGCGCTCTCGAGGTTGTGGATAGAGCGTACAAATCCCTTTTCCTTACTGTACATCGCCAGACCGCCACGGCGGGTTCCGAGATGTGAGTTGTAGTCAGTTCCATAGAAAACGTCTGCCACGCAGCTTTTCTTGGAGATGGTGCCGAAAATACCTCCCATAAATTTTTCTTATGTGCTTTTTTATTAAAGATTTGGTTGGGTTGTTGCTTAGAACTCACTTGTGAAGTGGAACTTTATATGCTTAAAGTCCTGTTGTGCCATTGACAGCACATATCCAGAGTCGGCAAGGAAAACATCGCGTCCGTCGCGGTCCTTAGCCATATATTGATACTTGCGCTTCTTGAACTGGTCGAGTTCTTCGGCATCGTCGCTTTCTATCCAGCAAGCCTTGTGCAAGTGTACGGGTTCCCAGCGGCATTTAGCGTTGTACTCGTTCTCCAGTCGATATTGTATAACTTCAAACTGTAGCTGACCTACAGTGCCAATAATCTTTCGGCCATTAAACTGGTTGACAAACAGCTGAGCCACACCCTCGTCCATGAGTTGGTTTATGCCCTTTTCAAGCTGCTTGGCTTTCATTGGGTCGTCGTTCTCGATGTATTTGAACATCTCTGGCGAGAATGATGGTAGTCCGCGGAAATGCAGTTTCTCGCCTTCCGTCAGAGTGTCGCCTATCTTAAATATGCCGTTGTCGGGTAGTCCGACGATGTCGCCTGGCCATGCCTCATCGATGGTGCTCTTGCGCTGCGCCATGAATTGTGTTGGCGAAGAGAAGCGCAGAGTCTTGCCCTGTCGCACGTGCAGATAGGGCTTGTTGCGCTCAAACTTGCCGCTGCACACCTTGCAGAAGGCTATACATGAGCGGTGGTTGGGGTCGATGTTGGCTGTAATTTTGAATATGAAGCCCGTGAACTTAGGCTCATCTGGTGTTACCTCGCGCTCCTCGGCCTTTGTCGGCTTGGGCGACGGGGCTATTTTTACAAAGCAGTTGAGCAACTCCTGCACACCGAAATTGTTCAATGCAGAACCGAAGAACACAGGTGCCACCTCAGCAGAGCGGTAGGTCTCTACATCGAATTCAGGGTAAACTCCATCTATAAGTTCAACGTCGTCGCGCAACTGCTGTGCGTCCTGCTCGCCTATATGTGCCTCAAGTTCGCTGGAGTTGATGTCTACCTCCACCTTTTCGGTCACACGTTGCTTGTCGGGCTTGAAAAGGTCGAGCTTATTCTCGTAGATGTTGTATACGCCCTTGAACTTGGCTCCTATATTGATAGGCCATGAGAGTGGACGCACACTTATCTTAAGTTCTTCCTCCAGCTCGTCGAGCAAGTCAAACGGGTCGCGGCCCTCACGGTCCATCTTGTTGATGAAGATGATTACTGGAGTGTTGCGCATACGGCACACCTCCATGAGCTTGCGAGTCTGTGTCTCCACACCTTTGGCTCCGTCCACAACAATGATGGCTGAGTCAACGGCAGTGAGCGTGCGATATGTGTCCTCGCAGAAATCCTGGTGGCCGGGAGTGTCGAGAATATTGATTTTGTAACCCTCATAGTCGAACTCCATAACTGATGTG
>ULYE01004979.1_pt1 | contig 10651 bp, 7 predicted proteins | sample 1961921 | NCBI WGS metagenome assembly ULYE01 (sample SAMEA4835856, study PRJEB28245) | human gut metagenome | biome: gut microbiome; material: fecal sample | place: Denmark | collected 2008 | reverse complement strand
GGGACTGATGGGAGCGATGGCAGAGACTTCAGCAGAATCGATGTTGGTAGGAGATGGCATTTTCTCTGAATATAAAGGAGCCTTCACGGAATTATATGTCTTCACCCAGTTGAAGAGCCAGGATATTTCATTATACTATCATGCTGTGGATAACTCCACAATAGAGATTGATTTCTTAGCCCAATGGCACGACCGGGTTATACCGATTGAAGTAAAGGCAGAGGTGAACGTTAAGGCCAAATCTCTCAGAACATTCATCACCAACAATCCGGAACTGAAGGGACTCCGCTACTCCATGCTTCCCTATAAGGATCAAGATTGGATGATCAATGTTCCGCTCTATGCATGCCTGACACCATTTGATAAATTACCTAGTATTATTTGACAAATCAGCCTAATGGCATTTAATAAAAGCTTCGATTCTGACATATCCGTCAGAATCGAAGCGCAAGCCAGTCATCGAACTTCACGTTCTGGAAGGTATGGATGCCCAGCTTCTCGGCAGCCTCACAGTTTTCCTTCAGGTCATCGATGAAGAGGGTTTCATCGGGATGGATGTTCGCCTGCCTGATTACCTCCTCATAGATGCGGGCATTAGGCTTAGCCAGATGCATTCTCTGAGAGAGGAAGCACTGCTCGAAATAATCCTCTACCCCATAGTTCTGATAAGGGAAGAGATACTCCACGCAATAATCCCAATGCACATCAATGGTATTACTCAGGAGAAAGAGGCGATAGCCAGCCTTCTTCAACTGCAGGAGTCGCTCCTTTTTCTCATCAGGAATCTCCACCAGCATCTTGTTGGCAGCATCGATGATCTCTCCATTCGTCACATCAGTCCCTGTCAACTTACGGGCTGCTTCACAGAATTCTTCGGTGGTGATCATTCCCACACCCAGCTTGCTCATCAGCTTCATGCCTTCACTCTGAGGATTTGGATCAACTAATTTCCCCATTCCTATCGCCTTGAAAGCCCCGATGCATCCTTCCGGATTGAGCTTCACCAAGACATTACCCAAATCGAATATGATATTCTTGTATTGCATAATCTATATCTTATTTTGAATCACACTTTTAATCTTTAATCAGATACTTACTGCAAAAATACTGTAAATTTGGGAGAGAACAAATGATTTAGGGAAGGAATTTCAGGAATATAACATTTATTAGTAAAAGAGGAACTTCTCCCTCATCCGTATGTAAACAATATTCTTAAGAAAGAAAATCAGGCAAAAACACCCGACAAATGGGGAAAGAAGAGATTGAGAATTTTTCCTTAAGGGTTTTTATTTTTTTCCTTAAGGGAAATTTGTATATCCACAAATAATATCGTATCTTTGCAATCGGGTTTCAAACCCTATCCCAAAAGAGGATCACATTAAAAAATCAAACTATATAAAAAACGTCATGAAAAAATTATCAGTTATCGTCTGCCTCTTTATGTTCGCCCTGATGCCCCTGCTGGCACAGGTAAAGCAGACCGTTGCCGTGCTCGGCGACTCGTATTCAACTTTCGAAGGTTTCATCCCAAAAGGATATGCCACCTGGTACACCACTGCGGTTCAAAAAGCAACCGATGTCAACAAGGTGGAGCAAACCTGGTGGTGGCAGGTTATCAAGGAAGGTGGTTACAAGATGGGCAACATCAATTCCTATTCCGGTTCCACCATCTGCAACACCGGCTACCGCGATGAGGATTACAGCGACCGCTCATTCATCAACCGCACTACCCTGCTGGGCAATCCGGACATCATCTTGATTTGTGGCGGAACGAACGACAGTTGGGCGAATCCGGCGTAATAGCAAGCCATTTTCAAAAACACTCTTCACTCTTCACCGGAAGGTCATAAACACCTGTAGTTTAGAAACTTGCACGTGTGAAGAGTTTACGTCACTCTTCACCACTCTTCACGCGGAGCCGCTTACGGAAAATCTGTGAAATCTGTGGGACATAAAAAAGTGGTTTCAGCCCCCCGACCGAACAGGACGAGCTTCCATTTCAATTCCGTGCGCAATCCGAAGGTGAAGAGGGGTGAAGAGAGGTGAAGAGTAGTGCGTAGCTCTTCACCTCTCGCACCCCCAGTGTTTATCGGGGTTTCAGCCGATTTGGTGAAGAGTGAAGAGTAAAAAAGCGAGTGGTTGTTTTACCAGCTCCCAACGTATCGTTTTGTGCCTGGCAATGGCAGGTTATTGCCCTGGTAAGGGGCAATGTTGTGCCATAGAGAGGCAATAAGCGCTACAAGCCGCTTTACGCCTCATCAGTACCATCATGGCAACCTCTCAGTAACGTCTTTGCGCCTTGTAAGTACTATCACTGTTGCTTGTAAGTACTATCATTGTTGCATCAGTTTTACGTAAAAAGTCTTCGGAGTAACCTTTACTTGTTGCCGGAAGAATTAATGTTATAAGCCGGAGAAGCCTATATCTTCAGCCGCACAACAGCTGTTGTGCGCTTGCATAACAGCTGATATGCGCTCGTCCAACACCTGTTGTGCAAGCGGAAATCAGCTGGTGGGCGATGAGTTGTTGTATATAAGTTCTGTATATGTACATGAACGAGCCGTAAAGAGCTTCAAGCTCCCGGATTACTATGTTGTATATCTTTTGATTCCTACATTTATTGTTTCTAATTATGTATTGTCTATCGGCTCCAATAGCTGTTCCAGTGTTGTGAAGTATGGCTCTTTCTTATATGGGTCTGATGATTGTTTCAATCTGAGAATCTTGCCAGTCTTCCCCTCAAACTCAGTCTTTGCTTCACTACTTTCCAAGTCGAATGTCAGAGGTGGAACAAACCTGGTGGTGGCAGGTTATCAAGGAAGGTGGTTACAAGATGGGCAACATCAATTCCTATTCCGGTTCCACCATCTGCAACACCGGCTACCGCGATGAGGATTACAGCGACCGTTCATTCATCAACCGCACTACCCTGCTGGGCAATCCGGACATCATCTTGATTTGCGGCGGAACGAACGACAGTTGGGCGAATGCCCCTATCGGCAATTACCAGTACAGCAACTGGAAGCGTGCCGACCTCTACTGTTTCCGTCCTGCCCTGGCGAAGTTGCTTTCCGATCTCCGTCAGCGCCATCCGAATGTAGATATCTACTTCATTCTAAATTCTGAGCTGAAGGATGAAATCAACGAGTCAGTAAAAAAGATCTGCAAGACCTATCAGGTTCCGGTCATCGCCCTTCATGACATTGACAAGAAGAACGGTCACCCAACCATCAAGGGAATGCGAAGCCTTGCCGACCAGGTTCTGAAGGTGATAAAGAAATAAAATTACCGCAATAAGCGTGACATTAAGTGACAATAAAAAGCCATTTAACATCACGCTTATATTTTTTTAATTCCCTTCACTACTGGTCACCCTTCTGTCTTCTCTTTCTTTTTGCAATCTTACCCAAAGCATTGATAGAATCCAGATAATCTTCCTCTACTGGAGACAAGGTCTTGACTTGATACTTTCTGTATTCTACCAAAGCCTTATCCATAGCTTCCTGATGACTGATGCTACCAGAACCTTTCAGCAATGGGCGTCCTGTAGATTGCAATATGGTATCGAGCTGCTTCACGTAATCCATCATATAGACAGGACGATGTTCCAAAGCCATAATCTCTGCAAAATCGAAATATCCAGAAACAAGATTATTGAGAATCTTCAGTTCGTTTTCCTTCAGATAGTTTTTGGCTATCTTTATATCCTTGATGGCAGGTAAATCTCCTTCAAAAGTTTTCAAACCCATAAATGGCTGTTCTGCATCTGCCCGTTCATAGATGACCTCAGCTGCAGTATGTCCATGGGCGGCATAATGCAATTTGTTTTGCACTATCTTGAAGAATAGCTTCGAGGCATCAGTCCGCGGATCATAGTCAACACTTGTTGCATAGATATCGAGTACCTGACGATAAAGTACCTTCTCTGAAGAGCGAATATCACGAATGCGGTCTAGCAGTTCTTTCCAGTAACTGCCGCCACCCATTTTCTTGAGTCGCTCATCATCCATTGTGAATCCCTTCACAATATATTCATGGAGTCGTTCAGTAGCCCACTGGCGGAATCGTGTACCTTGAATAGATTTTACACGATAGCCCACAGAGATAATTACGTCCAGATTGTAGTACTTTACCTCTTTACTCTGTGTTTTCCCTTCTAAAGCACCATGTTGAGTGGTCTGTCGGAATTTCCGACAGACCACTTTTTCTTCCAATTCTCCTTCTTTGAATATATTAGAAATATGTTCACTAATCGTAGCACGACCCTTATTAAACAATTGCGCAATTTGCTCTATATTCAACCACACGGTTTTATTCTCCAATCTGACGTCAAGTTTTACTCCCTCGTCAGATTGGTAAATGATCATTTCCCCAAAATCCGTCTGCACTTCATCCTCCCATTTATATCCACAATCCATACAGAGATGAATCATCCCTTCTGATTGCACATTCAGAGAGTTGCATTTCGGACAAGTTATCTTATTATTATTTGTTTCCATCACTTTTTTGTTTTATTCATACTGATTAGCCAACCAGTATTGTTTCATTTTTCTTATCTGGGTGACATTAGGTGACAACAAAGAGACCACTAATCATCACACCTATTCAACTAAACATCAAGCTGTTATCACGACAAGTGACAATAGTGACATTATTTTAGAGAAAAAATCGGTAAATTATCCATTGTTTTGCTATTGCTTTTCCATTATTCTTTTCTTTCCCAATTTTTAAGAGCTTCGACCACATCACTTGCAACAGCTTCCCGACTCTCTGTATGTAGAGTGTCATAGCAATCTTGGATGAGACTCTTGATTAGCCCCACCTTATCCAATCGCTTTCTCATTTCAGACGGCAATATACCCATTTTTTGTGCCGAAGCCTCGATAGCCAACACCGTAAAGGCGAGGCGGTCAAACTCTGGGTCACTTTTCAGCAACAGTTCTCTATCTTCCATTCTTTACAAAATATTGTATTTAAATGCAAATTTAAAGATTTTCTCTGATATTCCACTTAATTTCGGAGTTAAATAAAGAAAAATAGCCCGATTTTGCCAATTTCTTTGATAGTATCGGCGAATCAGTACCATCATAGCGCACCAATCGGTACCAAAAAGATGTTAAGTTCTGCTCATGTATAATAATAATAATAATGCTAGCGGCAAAAATACCTCAACGTACCATTTGCGAGCAATTACACATGACACGTGGTGTACTTAACCGGTACAAGACCTTAGCGGATTCCCAAGGTTTGTCCTATGGCGTGATAAGCCGCATGAATGACGGGGAAATAGACTCTTTCCTCCAGTTGTCCAAACCCACAGCAGCCCCATCCTCCCAACGTCAGGTGCTGGACGGGCTGTTGCCTGAATATGCGTCAGACTTGTCGCATAACCGCTACCTCACCATTCAAGCCCTGCACGAGTCATACAAGAAGGAGCATCCCGACGGATATGGATACACCCAGTTCAAGAAGTCAATCCGTGAGTATCAGTACTCACACAACCTCAGCTTCCATAACACCTATATTCCTGGAGAAGAGATGCAGATTGACTTCGCCGGCGATACCCTGTGGCTTACTGACCCGAAGACTGGTGAGCTAACCAATGTTGTCGGCTTTGGATTTACAAAAGCTATGTACAACGTTTCCATGGAGAACTTCTTCGGTGGTATATCCGATGCCTTCTCTTACTTCGGCGGAACAACTCGCATAGCCAAGAGTGACAACATGCAGCAGTGGGTGAAGAAATACGACCGCTACGAGCCAACATTCAATGATGCATTCCATAAAGGTGCGATTAGAACATACTTATGAAAAACACTAGCCTTTCGCTTCCTTATTTCAATTCCATAAAGGTGCGATTAGAATCTGCATCCGCAGCAAGGCTCACGATGTTCTTGTATTTCAATTTCATAAAGGTGCGATTAGAACTGTTGGAGATACCGCATTCCGTTCTTTTATTTTTTATTTCAATTCCATAAAGGTGCGATTAGAACACCGCCAACAAGGCTGCAGCAAATGCAGACAAGGCTATTTCAATTCCATAAAGGTGCGATTAGAACTTACGCTGATAGGCAATCTTCTGAGCCTTCTTTCATTTCAATTCCATAAAGGTGCGATTAGAACACTTCCGAGCAGCAGCGCGCAAGAATGGTACCGGAATTTCAATTCCATAAAGGTGCGATTAGAACGTGTATTTCATCTTAACTATAAACTCGGTTCTTAATTTCAATTCCATAAAGGTGTGATTAGAACTGTTGCTTCTGCTGGGGTTGAACTTTCTGTTCGGACATTTCAATTCCATAAAGGTGCGATTAGAACCTCCTTACAGCCCATTTACTGCGGTTCCTAACTGCGATTTCAATTCCATAAAGGTGCGATTAGAACACGCAGAGCATCCATATAAGCCTTTCGCTTGTTGAATTTCAATTCCATAAAGGTGCGATTAGAACCGAGGGCAGCGAGAATCGGCACACTCGGCAAAGAAAATTTCAATTCCATAAAGGTGCGATTAGAACTTTCGTCTTTGCCTCCGTGGTGCCAATGCCAACAAATTTCAATTCCATAAAGGTGCGATTAGAACATGTGTACAATTTCAGAAGAGTACTATTGAAGAGATTTCAATTCCATAAAGGTGCGATTAGAACCGGTGTCGGCTTCGCCGTCCGCTTTTACGGTGGTATTTCAATTCCATAAAGGTGCGATTAGAACGCAATGGTCTCTTCGCTCAGAACCACGTATATCTATTTCAATTCCATAAAGGTGCGATTAGAACTACCGCCAAGAGCTGTAGCGGCTCCAAAGGCAAGAATTTCAATTCCATAAAGGTGCGATTAGAACGTGACACAAGATTCCTTTGAGGCTAAGAATGCCCATTTCAATTCCATAAAGGTGCGATTAGAACCAGGCTTCAAACTCCACATTCTTGATCAGTCCGCTATTTCAATTCCATAAAGGTGCGATTAGAACGAGTATTCTCATTATATACCCTTTGAACTGTAACATTTCAATTCCATAAAGGTGCGATTAGAACATGAGAGCCATCGCCCCTTCGATGGTTCCTTTGATGATTTCAATTCCATAAAGGTGCGATTAGAACTATTCTCCATGAAGACAAAGTTTTCCTGCGTCTGAATTTCAATTCCATAAAGGTGCGATTAGAACTTGATATTGTCACCATCTGCCCTTGCAAATTCTAATTTCAATTCCATAAAGGTGCGATTAGAACTCTGCTGACCAACCGTCTTCCCCTCGAAAGAGTGGTATTTCAATTCCATAAAGGTGCGATTAGAACGCAAAGGTCATTTGCATAGGTTCCTCACCTGCTTCCAATTTCAATTCCATAAAGGTGCGATTAGAACGAGAGACAAAGACCGGGCGAACCTGGAACTCGTTGAAAATTTCAATTCCATAAAGGTGCGATTAGAACCGTTCTCTGCGCAGTATCTCCTGCATTCTTAGCATATTTCAATTCCATAAAGGTGCGATTAGAACACTCCTCCACCTGCATGATGAATCGCTGGCAGTACATTTCAATTCCATAAAGGTGCGATTAGAACTTTCTGTCGTGAACTACTTACCCATACCCTGCAAGGATTTCAATTCCATAAAGGTGCGATTAGAACTAGCTGCGGGTTCTGTGGCATAGTAGTCTTCTTTTATTTCAATTCCATAAAGGTGCGATTAGAACCCAGTTTGGGGAACATCGTCTCCATGCTGAGACCATATTTCAATTCCATAAAGGTGCGATTAGAACTATTTTTTTTTATTAAGTCTCTTTTTTACTTTTTCATTTCAATTCCATAAAGGTGCGATTAGAACACGATTTAAACCTCTCCACGGTGCTTTTTTGTTTTTAATTTCAATTCCATAAAGGTGCGATTAGAACTGAATATCTAATCAGAGAAGATGTTTATACAGAAATTTCAATTCCATAAAGGTGCGATTAGAACTCAGAGCCATGGCAAATATCCCAGGGACAAACAAAAATTTCAATTCCATAAAGGTGCGATTAGAACAGGGGCTATTGACTTGCGAAAAGTTCAAGTATATATTTCAATTCCATAAAGGTGCGATTAGAACCTGCCCTATCCGTTCCACCCTTCGCAATTAACCACTATTTCAATTCCATAAAGGTGCGATTAGAACTCCTGCTCAGGCTGTGCACGATAGGTTGGAGTTGGCTATTTCAATTCCATAAAGGTGCGATTAGAACCTCCATCACGTTGATTCCGAGTATCTCGTTACCGAATTTCAATTCCATAAAGGTGCGATTAGAACCATTGCTGATGGTCTTGATGTATTCGTCACCTCTAGATTTCAATTCCATAAAGGTGCGATTAGAACATTTCCTTTTTCATAAGCTCAATGTTTATTGTTGAATTTCAATTCCATAAAGGTGCGATTAGAACGTATCAAAATCAGCAGAATCTAGCAAAAGAAGCGGTATTTCAATTCCATAAAGGTGCGATTAGAACGAGCCAGCCTTCAACGAAGTTTATTCCAAAGTCTATTTCAATTCCATAAAGGTGCGATTAGAACATAAAGCCCTCTTTTACCACAAGATCATGGTGCTCATTTCAATTCCATAAAGGTGCGATTAGAACATGAAAGGGCATTTTCCATTTCCGTCTTTTACATATTTCAATTCCATAAAGGTGCGATTAGAACGAGCTGATAAGATTAACGTTGCGCTCGGCGATGACTATTTCAATTCCATAAAGGTGCGATTAGAACGATTATTATGAGAATTGGGCAGAAATCCAAAAATTATATTTCAATTCCATAAAGGTGCGATTAGAACTTCTTTTTAAGAAACTCAGGAGTAATAGGAACTCCTATTTCAATTCCATAAAGGTGCGATTAGAACTAACATCACCCAACAAGGTTAAGTGCATTAACTATTTCAATTCCATAAAGGTGCGATTAGAACTTATCGAATATGGTAAGGTCGCAACAGACATCTACTATTTCAATTCCATAAAGGTGCGATTAGAACTCATATCCTCTATCAGTCATTTCTTTGACAAACTCTTATTTCAATTCCATAAAGGTGCGATTAGAACCGGTAGATTTCCAATAACCAGCTAACCATATTTCTTTATTTCAATTCCATAAAGGTGCGATTAGAACCAATTTTATTCTCTATCATATCTATTCCTTAAAAATTTCAATTCCATAAAGGTGCGATTAGAACTTTCACCCCCAACTGGAGGCGTTGGCGGTTCTGTATTTCAATTCCATAAAGGTGCGATTAGAACATGCCGATTTAAAGCCTGATTATAACCCTACTTCATTTCAATTCCATAAAGGTGCGATTAGAACCTCTTACAAGCAGGTATTAATCCTGCGTTTGCCTAATTTCAATTCCATAAAGGTGCGATTAGAACAATCCTCCTACTTTCACAAGCGGGAGGAGTATTTAATTTCAATTCCATAAAGGTGCGATTAGAACTATGCAGCTGCCGAAAAGGCTGCTCAAATTAGCAAGAATTTCAATTCCATAAAGGTGCGATTAGAACGACGAAGAGCATTTCACTCTTCACTCATACAACGATTTCAATTCCATAAAGGTGCGATTAGAACCTTTGTCTCTTTATCCATAGCCTATTTGTTTAAAATTTCAATTCCATAAAGGTGCGATTAGAACGAAATCAAGCAGAAGGGCAGTATGGTTAACGAGAATTTCAATTCCATAAAGGTGCGATTAGAACGTGCAAGGGCATTCGGCATCCTCATCCTGGTAAAATTTCAATTCCATAAAGGTGCGATTAGAACTCTTAACTACGTGGCTCACACCCTACAGTTATTAATTTCAATTCCATAAAGGTGCGATTAGAACTGCCGATACGACAGCCCGATAGCCCGTCTTGCTTATTTCAATTCCATAAAGGTGCGATTAGAACCCAACTACTCTTATGTTAGATGGTGCTCCTATTTCATTTCAATTCCATAAAGGTGCGATTAGAACATGATAAGGATGGTCGATTTGCTGGTGATTATATGAGATTTCAATTCCATAAAGGTGCGATTAGAACGCTGATGTTTTAAGTCCTATTATTGGTGCTCTCGGATTTCAATTCCATAAAGGTGCGATTAGAACAATGTTTGCACCCTGTTAAAGTTAAGACTCTTCGATTTCAATTCCATAAAGGTGCGATTAGAACCCGTTAAGTCTTGGGCGTAGATGTCCTAAGAATCTATGGGTTTGTGGGTGCAAAGATACAAAAAAATCTTCAGAAAAATGTCGATGCCTAAAGATATTTTTTCTGCATCCTTACGACAACCTGCCTATTTATGGAGGTTTCAATAAGTCAAAGAGCACTTTCGGAGGTTTTGCCGAACTCAAAACGGCAAAATAGAACCACATCGACAACTCTTTATAAGAAATTATCGGTAGTCATTCTTTCTTTTCCAAGAATCTGTTTGTTCATATTATACCCCATTTTATTGGTGAAAACAATGACACTATCCTCGGATTCATCAATGATAGCTTTCATCTTCATTTGTAATTCCCGAAGTTTAGCTTCAGATAATTCTCCCTCCAAAACTGAGTTCTGAATCCAACATAAATATTGGCGGCAAAGCTTCAACATTTTGCCTACTCGCTTCTCACCTACATCATAAACAATAATCACATACATATCACCAATAC
>ULYE01024189.1_pt1 | contig 10662 bp, 9 predicted proteins | sample 1961921 | NCBI WGS metagenome assembly ULYE01 (sample SAMEA4835856, study PRJEB28245) | human gut metagenome | biome: gut microbiome; material: fecal sample | place: Denmark | collected 2008 | reverse complement strand
CATTCGGCATGGCAATAGCCGGAATCGTCATCAACGACATCATCGACCGCCAAGCTCCAACTTCGCAACAGTAGAAACAAATAAGTCGTGACTCTTAACAAGCTGAAATAAAAAACCGACTGACTTTAAGCACAACGCTTAAAATCAGTCGGTTTTATATTTCATACTCCAACACTTCTCTATTCGTGTAGATTCGAGATATTTGCGTTAGTTTAACTCTCAAGCAACCAAGCCCACAGGGCTATTCGTGCTATTCGAGATATTCGTGTTCGTTTAAACCTCAAGCAACCAAGCCCACAGGGCTATTCGTGTAGATTCTAGATATTCGTGTTCGTTTGAACCTCAAACAACAAAGCCCACAGGGCTATTCGTGCAATTTGAATTAAATCAGTCGGTTTTATATTTCTTATTCCAACACTTCTCTATTCGTGTAGACTCGAGATATTTGTGTTCGTTTAAATCTCAAGCAACCAAGCCCACAGGGCTATTCGTGCAATTTGAATTATTACTTTCCGTTGGTCAGTGGGTCTACGACAAATCTCGTGTTCGTTTAAACCTCAAACAAGCAAGCCCACAGGGCTATTCGTGCTATTCGAGATATTCGTGTTCGTTTAAACCTCAAGCAAAGCGAAGCCTGATTCTTCACTCTTCACTAATACCCCCATTTAGTATCCAGTTTCACCTCCTTCGTGTTAATCACACTCTGCGTCAGCAGCGCACGATTCCCCGACAGCAGTTTAATCTCACGATAATTAGGCGGATAATACACCCTACCATTCCTTATCAATATACCCATCCTGTTAGGTGCAATCTCAAAAATAGCAAACCCACCAACAAAGTCATAAATCTTTCTATACACAGGCTGCAAGATAATGTCATCATCCACACGCAATCCCCATCTGCCCGAAACCTCAAAAGGCTTCACATTCTGCAAATACTCATAGCGCCTCTTGCCACTCAGCACCTCCCTCTGCTTATCATACTGCGCAACAAACACCATGTCATTACTCGGCACAACCACACTGTTAGGCCTCTTAGCAAACACCGACACACTACCCTTGCCAGCCCTCACACCAGCATACATCGCCTTCCAATTTCGCTCCTTATCCGGCAAACCAAACTTACGATAATTACCCACATTATCTATAATCATGCACACCTTATCCTTCTGCCTACGGTTTACGCGCAAACCACGTCCCACCATCTGCAAATACTTAGCAAGTGACAACGTAGGGCGAGCCATCTGAATATACTCCACATCCGGACAATCGAAACCCTCATCAAAGAGATTCACGTTTACCAAACAATCCAGCTCACCATTTCTGAAAGCCTCCACCATCCTTTCGCGCATCTTCGCTGGAGTCTTACTATCCAAAGCCACAGCCCTAACACCCTTCGCCAAATAATAAGCAGCAATCATCTTAGCATGATCAATGTCGATAGCATACACAATACCCTTCTTTCCATCAGCATGCTTCACCATGCTCTCATACAAGCGCTTTATCGACTCAGGCACATTCAGCTTCTCATCCATCTCCTTAATCGAATAGTCCCCATCGCTGCCACGACCCCTCAACGAGTTAATCGTCAATTGATCCTGCGAATATAGCCCTATCACCACATAGTTATAAGGAGCCAGATAGCCACCCTTGATAAAATCCTTAGTCGATGGCGACAAAAGCAAACGCTCAAACAACAAGCCAAACGACTCCTTCTTCATCCTGCAAGGCGTAGCCGTCATACCCAACTTCAGCGCATCCCTATTCCTTTCAAACAACACCTTATACGAACTCGCCAAAGCATGATGAGCCTCATCCACCACAATCAGCCCTGGCACACACTCCGCCTGCTCCAGTTCCTCCATGTGCCTACCCAGCCATTGAATAGACAACACGCGAATCCTCACCTTAGCCTCCAGAGCCATCTCCTTCTCACCATACTCCAAACAGAATCTATCCAATGTCTGTTGCATCTGCTCCACCAGTTCCCGGCGATGCGCAACAATCCACACCTCCCCATTCAGATAATTATCAAGAAACCATTTCACCACAGATGCCATCACGTAAGTCTTACCAGTACCCGTAGGCATCTGCACTATCACCGAGTTTCCCTCCTTATAGTCCTTCGTCCTACGATACCTGCTAACCACCTTCGTTGTCAGCATCTTGATAATATCCTCTACCATCCTCTGTTGGTAGTCATACAATTCGATCTTCTTCATAATCGATAATGTTATTAGTGATAATTCCAATCACTCAAGCAATAGTTTGTCTACCTTTATACCCCAGGTTTTCACCTCGGTTTATATTAATCCAACTTTTACCCGTTTACCTTTTTACTCTTTTACTCTTTTACTTTTTTACTCTTTTACCTTTTTACCCTTTTACCTTTCCTAAATCTTCGTGTAGATTCGAGATATTTGTGTTCAACTCCACGTTTAAACACAAAACATTCGTATTCCCTTTCTAAGACCTGCGGTACATATATAAGAAAGTGTAATTTTCAAATTATAATTAAATATTGTTATTTTTTCGCCTTACCGGTTGACCTTTCTAATTATTTTTAATATATTTGTCAACCAATAGAACAAATGATTAATTATGGAACTAAAAGAGAGATTTTCTAAGCGACTGCGCAACGCACGTTTGATGCGAGGCTTGTCCATGCAACAACTCTGTGTGATGATGAATGATATTGTCACCAAACAATCTGTGTCAAAATACGAACGAGGCGAGAGTATGCCAGACAGTACCATTCTCATCGCATTATGCAAAGCGCTAAACATTACCCCCGACTATCTGTTTCGTGAAAATCGTTCAGCGCTCAACAATGTCCATTACCGCAAACTAACTCGCCTGAGTGCTAAGGAAGAGAAAAGCATCAATCTCATGGTGGAAGACACCATCGAACGCATCAATGAAATAGAAGACATTTGTGGCATCGAAAGACATTTTGACGCTTCCTCCTTCACTTGCCAAGTTATGTCTTTAAATGATGTTTTCAGCGCAGCAACCAAACTCCGCACCGATTGGAATATTGGCAATGCCGCTATTACAAACGTCATCAACATATTAGAGACCAATGGTATCATTGTGGTAGAAGTAGAAGCTTCTGACGCTTTCTCTGGTCTCAATGGTACATTGGAAAATGGAACTCCGGTCATTGTCATTAACAAACAGATGAGCACCGAACGTAAGCGTTTCACTGCTCTTCATGAATTAGGTCATGCCTTTCTCCATTTTCCTAAAGACATGGATGAAAAGATGGAAGAGCAATACTGCAATATATTTGCCAATGAAGTGTTAATGCCAAGACAAACTTTCCTTCAGTCCATTGGCGAAAAACGCCACGACATAGCATTAGTAGAGTTGAAGAACCTTCAATCAGAATTTGGAATATCCGTTGATGCTTTGATGTATAAGGCGAGATATTTAGATGTCATATCAGAAAATCGCTATACAACCTATTGGAAGAAGAAAAATTTCGACCCCAATTTCAAATCTCAGGTAGAGAAGAGTATCATTGATGACGAGCACAGCACTAGGTTCGAGAACCATATCTATCGTGCCCTGTCAAGTGGCTTGATTACAGAATCCAAGGCAGCCGTCTTACTCAACAAAACGACAGAGGAAGTGTTACATAATTTCGTTCTTGCCTAATGGAAATAGTAATCAGCGATACCAATATATTCATAGACTTATGGAATATTGGACTTTTGGAACTATTCTGTGAGCTACCTTTGTCTATCCACACCACAGATTTTATTATCGGTGAGCTAAAGACACAAGGAGTTAAAGATGCGATTGCTCAATTACACCAAGAAGGAAAAATCACAATCAAAACTTTCAAAAGTAATGAATATGCAGAGATTATGTCACTTCAAGACAAGAATCTCTCATTCCAAGACTGCACTGTCTTATATTACGCATTGAACGGTGATTATAAACTCTTGACTGGCGATCGTAACCTTCGAGTGATAGCAGAACGGCATGGGCTTCAAGTTTCGGGAATAATCTATGTGATGGACGAACTTCTTCACCATGAAATTCTATCGAAAGAAGAATATATAACCAAGCTTAAATCCTTGTTGGAGTCCAATCACCGCCTCCCAACAAAAGAGATTATGAAACGAATAGAGGATTCTTTTTGAGAATGCCATGATTACAGTTATAGGTAGTAAACTCATCAGCATAGCCCAATGATTGGGCTATGTCTATGAATAAAAATGTGCCAACCAATTATTTATATCATCTTTATTTTTGATAGATAGTAATTCATCCTCTTCCCTTTCTGTAAATATTGGGATTCCAAAATTCTTAATATTCGATCCATTCAAGGAATAATATCTTGAAGAATATGGTTTACTATTAGCCACCACATAATTCCAGAAAATACTTGATTCCAATATTTTCTGCAGTATACTCATTTTCCTTTCATCATCCCCCACAAAAGCCATTCCATTATAAAGTAATAAGTTCGGATCGTTTACGATAACACAATTCAAAGGCTTATTTGCAATTTTTGGAAAGAACATTTTTACTGCTGGCATTACTAATGACTGCGTTCTGCCATAGGCATACCAAATAGGGTAATCTCTTCCTTTGCCTTTGTCACGTTTACCCAACACTTCCCTTTGTGAAGCCAAATAAACATAAGCCATAGGAAAATTTCTACGCATATTGTCCTCATCTATCAGAACAGCTTTTTCTGCTTGTATTTGATATGGAAATATTATTTTATGTTTTATATCAACAAAGTCTTTGTCTGAATTAAGTTTGTTGGAATTAACTATATCTTTACAAATTTCTCTTTCAATAGGATATACTGTATCTTTGAGTTTCAAATAGAAGAAAAGTTCATTCTCTTCTATAGGTTCGAAAATGTAAGTCTTATTACTCAATGTCGCTATACCATGACGAGATTGGCAAAACTTTGATAAGGGAATACCAACACTCTCTAACTTATTAGAGACTTTATATTCATTCAAATTCCATCCCTTTTCAGCATCAAGTATGGAATATGGAATATCTGTATAACCAAAGCGTTCCCTTAGTTCTACATTTTCATCACAATAGTAATGTAACACCTCGCTTTTTTCATTTTTTAAGAAGAACAAGCAAGTGTAAGTACTCTTACCTGAAAAAACTTGATGTCCACGAAAATCAACAATACTAATATTATAGCTACCATCCATAAAAAACTTTCTCAGTTCACGAGCATTCAAACTTTTGAGAAAAGTATTCATCGTGATGTAACCCAGAATGCCTTTTTCGCTTAGCATCTCTACAGCTATCTGAAAAAAAGGAATGTATAAATCAGTGGAACCTGCTTTGCATACTTCATAGTTTTTTGTTTTCTCCTTGGTTCCTTTCTCCATATTCCTTCCACAAACATAAGGAGGATTTCCTACAATCACATCAAAGTCATTAAAAACAGGATTCCATCCTTCCGAATGATAATCTAAGGTATCTGCATTTAGTAAGTTAAACTCAAACTCAGAGCATTCTCCCTCAGAAATTGCCAACAAATTCAACAATATTTTACATCTTTCAATGGAATAAGATTGTATATCAATACCAAATGTATTCTCTTGGTAAATATGGTAATAACTTTTCCCTGTTTTCTTATGTATGTATTTTGCTACATCCATAAGGAATCCACCACATCCACAAGCGATGTCTGCAACCCTGACAGAAGCTAAATTTGGCAGTTTACCTAGACAATTATCAAGAATTCGCTTTCTTATTTTACTCGGAGTATAGATAGCTCCAGTAACTATCCTATCAGATGGTGATATGACAAATTCAAACAGTTTGATCATATCTTCCAAATTCAATTTGTCAATTTGCAGCTTATCGAGATAAGCAATAACCTCCTCCAATTCTTTATAGTCCTCATCATCATTTGTTATAATGTAGCTACCAATAAAGTTATTGTAGGTGTCCATCTTATTATATATAATATATAGAGACACAAAAATCCGATTAATCAATAAAGGATCTTGTGTAAGATTTCGTTTCAAAAAAGGGAATATACGTTGTAACATCATTAATTATAGAATCGTTTTGCCCATTCATTAATTTTCTTTGTTAACAGGAAGAATTGTTTGTAGAGCTTAATATTATCTGAATCTTCTTCTATTTTATGTTCCAAGTCCGCAGATATCAATTTCAATTGTTCTATATTCCAAAGAATTTGGTGTTGCGACTTATATAATTTAAGTTTGTCATACATCCATTTTCCTATAGGAGTTGTAGGAATAATATTTCCCAGGACATCTCTTGAAAATTGGTTACCATACTCAGAAGAACATGGGTCAATCCACCCTTTATCCCCAACAATAGGAATATTTTCATCACCGCTTGGCCAATTAGCTCTCTTTGCATTATTACACGAGTGACAAGCATATACCAAATTCTGATAATCATTGGCATTTTTAACCACCATTATTTTCTGTGGAACAAAATGATCTATCTCAAAATATTCTTTTCTTGGAATATCTGGGTCATTACAATATCCGCACCTACAATTAAAGTCTTCACGAAGTTCAGATCGATAGTCTCTATAACTAGATTTCAAGACTACGGTCTTTCGTCTTTGTGGTTTATTATCTCTAAACTTCATAATATTAATTACATGATTTCAAAAGTTCTCTTGAGTTTTTTACCAACTCTTGTAGTTCTTTTATTGATTGAGTCTGAAGCATATCTGGACTAAATGGATTTGCTTTAGGATCTATAGCTCTTTGTTCAACATGCAAACACAACAATTCATTTTCTTCCTCTTGAGTTAGACCTTCTTCTGAATTTTGCTTATTTTCTAAATGTCGACATCTTTCTTCTATGCCATTCAATCTTCGTCGATAAGCAACAACAGCCCCTTTAATTTTTTGAATGGAATCAGGTAGATTTTCAGGCTTGTATATGTTGTTTTTATCGTTTATCAAGAAAACATCATTCATGTTATTTACAGCAGTAGTAATATGTGACGTAATCATAAAGACAGGAAAATAACGTTTACGTTCATAAAGCATATTAACAACTTCATTTCCATTATATGTTACAACACCAGACTCTGCCATCTTATAATCAACAGCTAATACATCTATATCAGACTCTTCAATTTCAGCCATCAAATCGTCCAAAGTCCTTATTTTCTCAAATTTATCGAACAAAACAACATTAAAAGGACCATTAAAGCTATTAAAAAATAAACACCTATTAGTAAAGTCTTCATCCAAATAGCCCAATTTTATTTTATCTTCCATATCATGCGTTATTTTTAAATTTTAATTCTATACAAAAGCCTTCTGATACAGGTAAAACATGCACTTCACCATCTTTGAATCCATCTATTGTTGATTTTACGATATACAACCCTAAACCTGTTCCTATCTTCATACCATTCTTGTCAACTTTAGAAGACTCAAAAGCATCAAACACCTTAGATGGATTTTCTTGGTATTGCTTATCCAATCCCTTTCCTGTATCAAGGAATTGTATTGTTATTAAATCATCTTTTAAACACCCAATAATCTTTATATTACGATTATTTATGCTCTTACGTTCCTTAATTGCATAAATAGAATTTGATATAAGATTGTTAAATATAGTATCTAAATCAATAGCATAAGCCTTTATTTTCATATCAGGTACAAAGCCAACAACTTCAAAATCTATACGTAACTCTTCTGTTATATTTTTCCAAGTCCCATAAAAATTATCAAAATACTCTTGAAGATTTACACTAGTTTTTTCCCTTTTATTACTAGAGATAGAATTAATAGAAAATTCCAACCAACTTCTAATCTGATTATCTTTCTGTTTTAAATCTTTAGCAAATTCATATGGATTTTGATATGGGTTTATTCCTTTTTCCTTTAGTTCACTTTCACTAGTCACACTATTAAGCATCTTTATTAACAAATCAGCACGCTGTTCAGCAATATTCCTAAAATTTTTTAGTTCATGGGAAAATGAAGTTATAACCAACCCTGTACTTGCTAAATTTCTAAGTAATCGTAACTCTGTCTCTTTTTCTTCTAATTCTTCTTTTAAAACAGAATAGCCATTACTAACAGCATTGAATGCTTCAATTGTCACATATCCTTCTTTTTGAGCCTTATCTGCTTCTTTTTTTGATTTTTCCTTTGGATTTTTTATATCATAGAGTTTTGATAGATTATACATAATAATATTTCTATCAACTTCCATCAAATTTATAATACCCAAAAGAATATCTTTAAAAATCTCAAAAATCACATTTTCCTGTAGACCTTCTCGACCAGACTTATCTTGTAAATACACATTGTCTATACGAGATATTTCCACAGCACCAACTATTTGATTCTGCCTTATATGATACCCTCCTTTTCTATGACCTGCTCCAACTGGATTTTTTGCATATCTATCACCCAAATGTAGCCAATCATCACCATTTTCTCCATAAGGACGAACACGAAAACCATCACGGTAAATTTTAATTCCAACATTTCTCTTCATCCAAGGACGTCTATGAGTTGGTGAAAATAGACGATATGGGTATTTTGTATCAGAACTTTCACTTTTTATGTCTGACTTAGAATTTTTAACGAAAAAGAAATCAAACTGAAAATCACCTATTTTATCAAGTTGTTGCTCGAGTAACTGTTTGTTTTCTACATTTAAATCCAACAAAGACATTTGCAGTTCAAAGAAGCCTCTCTTAAAATCTTCTAAAGAATATGGACTTCGCCGCATATCTTCCAAAGTAAACAAATCACTATACTCTGTTGCCAATAAATTTATGTCAAGTTCATTTCTTTCTATTTTTAAGTTTAAAATCTGATTTTTATAGCAAGCAGAAACCTTATAATCAAAATCTTCATACAACTTGGTTTCAACTATTCCCAAATCAGAAATATTGGCTGCATACAGAAATAGTTTAAACGCAGGAATATTAAATGGAGGAACTAAATCTTGGAGTGAACTAAATAGATGTCTTACAGATTCTTCTCCCCAAGAATCAGCAAGATTCGAAATTTTTAAAATTGTACCTGTATTAAATTCTGGCAAAAGCACATTGAACCGTTCAGACAATAAAGATAGGCTAAATTTAATTTCTTGTATGGAAATCACTTCCAAATCAGCCATGATTTCATTTATTTTTTTCCCAGGAGCATCAAAATCGTTCCAATCCACTTTCCAAGCATAAGCATCCTCTCCATTTTTATGAGTGTACATAACAGCTTGACTACCCAATCTGTTTAATGCAAATCTTCCAATGCCTTTGGCACCAGACTTTATTCTTCCATTTGCCGTTTGTACATTCAGCTGTTTATCATCTGTGCCTATCTGCATCCAACAATTTTGTATTGTCGAGATATCCATACCACATCCATAATCAATAATATAAATGTCCGTTATTTGGTCATCTGGACCATCAAACAGTATATAGCAATAAGAAGAGTCTGCATCATAGGTGTTTTTAACTAACTCTATGACAGCTCCTTCAGGATTGGAAAAATTCTCAGCTCCAATCAACATCGCAGTTCTAGCAGAAGCTGTAAAAGGTATTTTCATGTTTTCGATTTTAAAATGATTACTATTATTCATAAAATGAACTTGAATCCACCACTATTCCTTCCTCTGAGTCTTCAATTATCCAATTCTGTAAATTGATTTGAATATCAAAGGTCATTGGAAAGTTTGTATTGAATTCACAATCCCCTTCTTTGTCTAGCATTATTAACATATTACAAACGGCCTCGCCTCGTAAATTCATAGTATCAGAGCAGATGTCAATATTATTATATGAAATATCAAACACATCATCAACACTCACACTATAACCTAAATCTTCATATAAATGATGTTCGTTCATATAATTCACCAACATACACTCGACACCTTCAATTTCAATTTGAGGTTTTAGAGAACGAAAATCTGCTATTGCTAATTGAAATTTAATACCCATACTGGCTGCCAAACGATGTAAACGAATAAACTCATCACGTGACAAGGATTTCTTTTTAATCTCTATAATTCTTTTATCCTCTCCTTTTTCAGCATAAATATCAGCGACATGACCATCAAGACTATAATCATGTAAAACATTAAATCCCTTTTCTTCCAATTCGTCAGAAACTTGATCACGAACTATCTCATACCAATATTTCCGAATATACTTTTCATTCACTTCCATATTTCTTCAAGGGCTATTTTGTAAAAATTATTATTCATTTCTCCACATTCTATGTAAGTAACAGACAATTGATTCTTGTCATATTCACTATTAGTAAATTCGTATATATCTGCTGCAATATCTTCATCTACATTAGCCATATCTATCAAGTTTATATCCCCAGAATCACAAGATATAGCTTCAGAAAGACAAAAATGAACTTGTTTGTCATCTTTAAAAATCTTTTTGGAAAATGCGTCTTGTGTATATTTTAAGATATTATCGATATCCCTACCTTTCTTACCTTTGTAAATATACGCAATAAGAATATAACATCTGTAACTTTTGTCATATACAGCTTTTTTGCCTTGCATTTCATACTTTTTATCTAACATATCATGCAAGATGTTTTTATATTTATCTTTTTTCCCATTCTTTGTATTGTTAAGAGATATGGGCTCTCATTAGTGTCCAATAAAAATTGGACACGTTAATTAATTA
>ULYE01034822.1_pt1 | contig 10663 bp, 8 predicted proteins | sample 1961921 | NCBI WGS metagenome assembly ULYE01 (sample SAMEA4835856, study PRJEB28245) | human gut metagenome | biome: gut microbiome; material: fecal sample | place: Denmark | collected 2008 | reverse complement strand
AGAACGTAATGATGGCTATGCCTACTACTATCGACAAGACTGGCGTTCACTTCACAGAGCCTGTTGGCACTGAGGAGGAGAAGGCAAGCCTCGCTAAGTCGTACGAGCACCTCTGCAAGATGCGCGACGAGATTGTAGAGCTTGGCATCGTTCCTGCTGTTGAGAAGTGGAACGAGCTTAACCCTAACCTCTAATAACAAGAGAGTTTAAACCTCGAACAAATATAGCCGGGTCTCGCTGATTGCGAGGCCCGGCTTTTTTGTGAGTCATTCAGAATAGGGAGTGACAGCAGTTCAAATTGCAGGTTGTATAACTCCCGATATCGTATGAGCAAAAAAAAAGAAGGCAAAAGACGCACCCTGAGGGGGGAAAGCATCTTTTGCCATCTCGCTGATACCATGCACACGACGTGTCGTATGCTGGACTTAATATCTATAAATGATTATATGTCTAAGGGTTTGTACACCTCCTGGTCCATCCGACACGATGCGCCGCTTTGTTTTGAGAGGGAGCGACGCATGGTCTGTTAGTTGTTGAACAATAGCTAAAAGGAATATTTATTATTCCTCGTTAGCGCGGAGCTGCTGAACATAGATAGCGTGCTCCATCTTGAGTCTCTTCAAAACAGAAGGCTTGTTGTACTGCTGGCGTGCGCGCAACTCCTTAACAACACCTGTCTTTTCGAATTTTCTCTTGAACTTCTTGAGAGCTCTTTCGATGTTCTCACCATCTTTAACTGGTACAATAATCATTTTGTTTTCTTTTTGTTTATTTGGTTATACAATATTCTTCAAAACGGCACTATGCCGTAATTGCGGATGCAAAGTTACTGATTATTTGTGAATTAGCAAAGTTTTTCACAATGTTTTACGCTTTAAACCCACTAAATGGATAAAGAAAAGGCATCAGAAAGGAGCTCACGCTTCTCATCTGATGCCAGATTCTAATACAAATGGTAAAATCGTTATCGCATTAAACCATATCTGCCTTATGGCTCAAGAGGTTACGAGTAGCGTAGGATTTGACCTGGACGCAGACGCATCTTCTTGGTAATATGGTTGAGCTTGCAAATCTTCTCGATAGATACACCGCGCTTCTTAGAGATAGCGTCGAGTGTCTCGCCCTTAACAACCTTGTGGTACTGCACCTGGTCGGTAAGACCTGATGTCATACGCTTGTTGGTGGCGAAGTCGTTGACGGAGTTCTCACGAGCCATTGTCGAACCGTCCTGCTTGCCGCGAAGGCGTGTTGCTGTTGCCGATTCGCCATCGTATGTGGCACGGTTGAAGGCATAATAGTCGCCCGTAACATCCTGCTCGCGGAAGTCGAACATAAGCGCCGGGTTAAGAGCTACGCCGCAAAGACGTGTCTCGAAGTGGAGGTGCGAGCCTGTGCTTCGACCCGTGTTGCCGCCAAGACCGATAACGTCGCCGGCACGTACCTCCTGGTTCTCTTGCACAAGCTGCTTTGAGAGGTGTCCGTATATGGTCTCAAGACCATTGTTATGACGTATCACGATGTACTTGCCATAGCCGCCACCCTCGTAACGCACGATGCGAACCTTGCCTGAGAAGGCAGAACGGATAGTGTCGCCGATGTATACCTTGATGTCAAGACCCTTGTGCTGACGTCCCCAGCGCGAACCAAAATTACTTGTTATGACGCGGCTCGTGGTGGGCATGCAGAAATGGCGTAGGTCGATGCGGTAGTTCTCGGGAAGCTCTGTAGCGCGGTGGGCATAGCGGTTGTCCCAATTTGCATAAAGTTCTGATGCTGGCGATTCTGATTCTTCTCTTACTGATATGTTGCGCAAAATGATAGTGTCCACAGCCGCCATACGGCGATCGACGGGTGCTTGGCGAGCAAGAAGGTCCTGTCCGTGTGCGGGCACTGCCACAACAGCCAACATGAGAGATATTGCTAATGTTTTAATCTTTTTCTTCAAATTCATTTTGTTAGACTCTTTTTTATAGATTGGAACGAGTATATCATTCCTTCAAAAGGTGGTCGTTGAACAAGAAACTAAAGTTCAACATCATTTTTGTAATGCAAGGATAGCATTTTTGTAATTGCGCTGCAAAGGTAATAAAAATATTGCACATTATTGTATCCGCTATGCCATATTAACAGTTTTTGTAATAGATTTAACAATTAAACGAGTTCATTCTTAATGAATTAGCGTTTTTAACGTTAGGATATTGCAGCCCAATTTATGTTGGTATCACGCAGTTGGCGCAGGCGTCTCCACAGCATGGCATACTCGTCGGAGGTGCACGTCGGGTCGGCTTCTATTATCTTTTGAGCCTCCTCTCGAGCAAGCGCGACAAGCTGTCCGTCGCGCGCAATGTCGGCTATCTTCAAGTCGAAGGCTATGCCGCTCTGCTGGGTGCCCTCAAGGTCGCCGGGACCTCGCAGCTTGAGGTCGGCTTCGGCTATGCGGAATCCGTCGTTGGTGTCGCACATTATGTCGATGCGCTTGCGTGTTATGTCGGACAGCTTGTAGGTGGTTACAAGTATGCAGTAGCTTTGGTCGGCTCCACGGCCTACGCGTCCTCGCAACTGGTGGAGCTGCGACAGGCCGAAGCGCTGGGCATCGAGTATCACCATAACCGATGCGTTGGGCACGTTGACGCCTACCTCGATAACGGTTGTAGCCACGAGTATCTGTGTCTCGCCGCTTACAAACTTCTGCATCTCGGCATCCTTCTCGGCTGGCTTCATCTTGCCGTGTACCCTACTGATACGAAATTCGGGGAAGATGTCGCACAGGGCGGCATATCCCTCCTCAAGATTCTTGAGGTCGCTCTTCTCGCTCTCGGTTATGAGGGGGTAGACCACGTACACCTGACGGCCAAGATGTATCTGCTGGCGTATGCCGTTGTAGAGCGTCGTCATCTGGTTGTCGTAGCGGTGTATGGTCTGCACGGGCTTGCGTCCGGGCGGCAACTCGTCTATCACACTGACGTCGAGGTCGCCGTATATGGTCATGGCAAGGGTGCGCGGTATGGGGGTTGCGGTCATCACAAGGATGTGAGGAGGGTTCTCGCTCTTAGCCCATAGACGTGCGCGCTGGGCAACACCAAAGCGGTGTTGCTCGTCGATAACGGCTATTCCAAGACGCTGAAACTGAACAGTATCCTCAAGTATGGCGTGTGTGCCGACAAGTATCTTGACGGCGCCGGAGAGCAATCCTTCGAGTACCTCGCGGCGGCGCTTGCCCTTCACCACACCCGTTAGCAGCTCTACACGTATGTCCATACCCTTAAGAAACTCTTGTATGGTGTCGAGATGCTGCTCGGCAAGTATCTCTGTGGGTGCCATTATGCAGGCTTGGAAACCATTGCCAAGGGCTATGAGCATTGTCATAAGCGCCACAAGAGTCTTGCCCGAGCCTACATCGCCTTGCAGCAGGCGGTTCATCTGTCGGCCCGAGCACATATCGTTGCGTATCTCGTGCATCACACGCTTCTGCGCTCCGGTAAGCTCGAACTTTAGATTGTCTGTATAAAAGCGGTTGAAGTCGGCGCCTACCCTATTGAATATGTAGCCACGATACTTGCGGCGGTGGTCGCTGGCATAGCGCAGGATGTTGAGCTGGACGTAGAACAGCTCCTCAAACTTTAGGCGCTCGCGTGCCTGTTTCATCTCTATAGCGTTCTTGGGATAGTGCACACAACGCATGGCGGCGTCGCGCGACATAAGATGCAGGCGACGTGTTATAAAATCGGGAAGGGTCTCGGCAAGTGGTGTGGTTATCTTCTGAAGCATTGCCTTAACCACCTTTTCGAGCGAGCGCGATGTCAGTCCGCGCTTCTTCATCAGCTCGGTGGTGGTATAGTATGGCTGCATGCCCATCTCGGAGAGCTTAAGTTCGGAAGCACGGTCTATCTCTGGATGCGAGAACTGGAAGCGTCCGCCATACACCGTGGGACGTCCAAAGACTATGTAGTCCTCGTTCACCTTATACGTTTTGTACACATACTGCGCCCCGGAGAACCACACAAGGTCTACCACACCGCGTCCGTCGGTAAAGTGGGCAACGACACGCTTCTTGCGTGCCGACATCTCAAACTCCTCAAACGACAATATCTTGCCGCGTATCTGCACAAAGGGCATGTCGCTCGTAAGCTCGTGTATGGCATAAATACGGCTTCTATCCACATATTTATATGGATAGTATTCGAGCAAATCGCCCCATGTTCGCACGTTAAGCTCGCGGTTGAATATCTCCTTGCGCTGCGGTCCAACGCCGGGCAGATACATTATGTCTTGAGAGAGAATGTCCAAGTTTGGGAGTTTTGAGTTTTGAGTTGCGAATTCGTAATTCCTAATTCTTCTTGCTGATAAAATCAGCCAATAGCAAGTCGAATGGCGTTGTAAGCTTGATGTTCTCACGATTGCCGTCCACCATAGTTACCTTATGTCCCATTGCCTCCACTACAGAAGCGTCGTCGGTAAAGGCATCGCTGTAAGGCTGACGGAAAGCCTGCTTAAGCAACTGTATATCAAATGCTTGCGGAGTTTGCACTGTGCGGTAGTCGTTGCGCTGTACATTGTAGCCTCCGTCATCGGTTACACGTCGAAGTGTATCGACAACGGGCAATACGGGGAGGGCAGCTCCGTGCTTGCGGGCAGCCTCAAAGCAACGAGCTATTGTCTCTTCGGATACAAACGGGCGCACTCCGTCGTGTATGCCAACCACGCCCTGTGCGTCGTCGGGCAAGGCGGCAACACCATTCTGCGACGAATGGAAACGTGTGGCTCCTCCGTCTACTACCTTATGATTGATTTCGAAATGGTGCTTGGCACAGAGTTGGCGCCAATAGTCTTGCTGCTCTCGTGGCAAAACAAGGATGATGCCAAACTCGTTGTTGTACTTATAGAAACGTTCTATGGTGTGCATAAGCACCGGTTTGCCGGCAATAGGCAAGAACTGCTTGGGAAGGTCGCCGCCCATACGCAGACCCTTGCCACCTGCAACGATTATGATATAGTCCACCTCACAAAGGATTTTGTTGTTAATAATTGATGTCCAATGCCTTACATCTGCATTACACATTTAATAATACATCATTCCTTTCTTCATCTCCTCCACCACTCGTTCGCCCTTAAACTGGCCGAGCAGTGCGTAGGCATAGGCAAGTGTGGCACCTGGTCCCTTGCCTGTAATGACATTGCCGTCAATGGTGAAGGGGGCAGCGGTGTATTCGGCGCCATCGAGTTCGCCCTCAAAGCCGGGATAGCATGTGGCTTTCTTGCCACGCAACAAGCCGAGATGACCCAACACCATCGGTCCGGCACAAATAGCACCAACCAACTTGCCCTTGCCTGCATGCGCCACCAATGCACGGCGCACACCCTCGTGCTCGTCGATATTCTTGGCGCCTGGCATACCGCCCGGGATGAGCAGAAGGTCGGCATCGTCGAAGTTGACGTCCTCAAACAGCATATCTGCCTTAACCTGAACGCCATGAGCCGATGCAACCATCAAGTCGCCACTGATACTTACAGTCTTAACATCCAGTCCGCCGCGACGCAATACGTCTACCGGACCCAACGCCTCGATGTCCTCGAAGCCGTTGGCAAGAAATTCGTATACCTTTGCCATATCGTGTATTTTTATTGTCGGTTTCTCCTTTTCTTTAATCTTGGGACGCAGGACGTTGAACGGATCGGCTATCTTGTCGTTGTCCTCGTCTTTCTTCTTCAAAGAATAGAATCGTGCCATAAGTTTGCTTATTTAATGTTTTAACTATTGCAAACTTACTCATTTTTTTTCAAATATGCTATAAATTCAGTACTTTTGTAATTAGATAATAAACAATAGACATATCTGTAATGACAAATAAGCATCTTACATTCGCCATATTCGGCAATTCGTTCCAGCCACGCAAGTCGCAATCGCTGATGCGTGTGCTCGACTTCCTGCGCAGCAAGGGGGCAAGCATCATATTCGACCGCACTTTCTACGACTTCCTCACTGCCGAACAAAACCAAGAACTCGGCAATGTAGGCACGTTCGATGGCGACGACTTCAATGCCGACTACGTGATATCTATGGGCGGCGACGGCACCTTCCTTAAGGCGGCTGTGAGAGTTGGCATCAAGTCGATTCCGCTTATCGGCATCAATATGGGACGTCTCGGATTCCTTGCCGATGTGCTGCCGGGAGAGGTTGAGTCGGCTCTGCAAGCTGTGCTCGAAGGCAACTACAACATAGAGGAGCACACAGCCATACAGATATCTACCAGTGGGGGCAACTTCGACGGATGCCACTATGCCTTGAACGACATCGCCGTGCTAAAGCGCGATATCGCCTCGATGATTGGCATACACACAAGTATTGACGGAAGCTTCCTTGTAAACTATCAGGCTGACGGACTTATTGTGTCGACACCAACTGGATCTACTGCCTATTCGCTGTCTAACGGAGGCCCTATCATCGTGCCGCAAACCCGCACCCTGTGCCTTACTCCGGTGGCTCCGCATAGCCTTAACATCAGACCTATCGTGATAAGCGATTCGTCGACGGTGACTCTGGAGGTGGAATCGCGCTCACACAACTATCTCGTGGCGGTGGACGGCAGAAGCTACACCATGCACGAGGGGTCGACGGTTACTATCAGCAAGGCTCCTTTCGTAACCCGAATAGTAAAGCCTAACGGCAGACGCTACTTCTCGTCGCTTAGAGACAAGATGATGTGGGGGGCTGACAAGAGATAAGTCAACAACCTTGCTCCGTACTGTTATGCCATTAAACTAAAAACTAACCCTTATTATGATAAAGCTAAACACGCTCCTTAAAATACCCAAGACCAAATATCCCACACGCACTATTCTTGCGTGGCTGTGGAATGCCTGGCGCGGAAACCGACTGCAAGCTGTACTCAACGCTCTCATTGGCGTGGCTGATGTAGTGCTGAGCTTGGCGCAGGTGTGGGCGGTGAAGCACGCCATCGATGTGGCTTCGGGTGCCGACACCGGCTCTATCTACTGGGCTGTGGGCATTATGGCTGCTCTAATCCTGGGCAATTTTGCTATTAACATTGCCGGAGTTTGGGTGCGCAATATTCTCGGCATACGCGCGCAGAACCGTATGCAGCAGCAGATGCTCGATCATATAATGCAGTCGGAATGGCATAGCAAAGCACATCATCACTCGGGGGATATTCTTAACCGACTTGAGATTGACGTGTCGAACGTTGTTACCTTCCTAACCGAGACTATCCCCAACACACTCTCGGTGCTTATGATGTTCATCGGTGCCTTCTTCTGTCTGTTCGCAATGGACAAGACATTGGCTGTTATACTTGTAGCTATCATTCCATTGTTTCTTGCCGTAAGCAAGATATATATGCGACAGATGCGACGCCTTACACGCGACGTGCGCAACTCGGACAGTAGGGTTCAGGCTGTGATGCAGGAGACAATACAGCACCGTATGGTTATAAAGACGCTCGAAGCTTGCAAGGATATGGTGCAACGACTTGAAGACACGCAGGCTAAACTGAGGGAGAATGTGGTTAAACGCACATCGTTCTCTATCTTCTCCAACTTTATTATCAACTTCGGATTTGCTTTGGGATATCTCATTGCTTTTCTTTGGGCAGCATTACGAATGTCGGCTGGCACGCTTACATTCGGCGGTATGACGGCTTTCCTGCAACTGGTAAACAAGATACAGAGTCCGGCTCGCAATCTTACAAAGCTCGCTCCGGCTTTCGTTAGCGTGTTCACCGCTGCCGAACGTCTTATGGAATTGGCTGCCGAACCTCTCGAGGAACAAGGCGAACCGATAGCCGTTGGCGCTCCATGCGGTATTCGTCTCGAAAACGTTACATACAGATACGAGGACGGAACAAGGGATGTTATATCCAATCTGTCGTTCGATTTCCGCCCTGGCTCGTGCACCGCAATACTCGGCGAGACAGGTGCGGGAAAGACTACGCTTGTGCGTATGCTATTGGCTCTGATGAAACCCAACAAGGGATGTATCAAATTATATAATAACGAGGTTGAACATACGCTGTCGCCACGACTGCGCTGCAACTTCGTATATGTGCCTCAAGGCAACACGCTTATGAGCGGAACGATACGCGACAACCTCCGTCTGGGCAAACCTTCGGCTACTGACGAGGAGATGAAGGACGCTCTGCAAATGAGTTGTGCCGACTTTGTATTCGCACTACCCGACGGACTCTCTACCAAATGCGGCGAACAAGGAGGCGGATTGTCGGAAGGACAGGCTCAACGCATTGCCATTGCAAGGGCATTGTTGCGCAATAAGCAGATTATGGTGTTCGACGAGGCTACATCGGCGCTTGACGGCGACACCGAATGTCGACTGCTACGCAACATTCTCGACAACAACAGTCGCACCGTGATATTCATCACCCACCGCCCTGCGGTTCTGCAATATTGCAACGAGCAGCTGCATCTGTAACCTCAGAAAAAACAAAAGAAACAAACAAACCTATATATCTATGAACAAATCAATTTTAAGTCTTGCCACTATGATGGCAGTGGCATCGAACGTTGATGCCGCTAACGGCAGTGCACAACAAAACACTGCACAACAGAACAAACGGCCTAACATCATCTTCTTCCTTGTGGATGATATGGGGTGGCAGGACACTTCGCTGCCTTTCTGGACTCAAAAGACCCACTACAACGAGGTGTACGAGACGCCAAATATGGAGCGACTCGCCAAGAGAGGTATGATGTTTACCCAAGCTTATGCGGCAAGCGTTAGTTCGCCGTCACGTTGCAGCTTGATTACGGGTGCCAACAATGCACGACATAGAGTTACCAACTGGACCTTGGAACGCGACAAGTCGGTTGACTTTCCAAGCGATGTGGTCAACTGTCCCGACTGGAACATTAACGGTGTATCGCAGGTTGAGGGCACTCCCAACACTTATGTGGCAACCTCTTTCGTCGACCTGTTAAGACAGAATGGCTATCACACTATACACTGCGGCAAGGCTCACTTTGGTGCTATAGACACTCCGGGGGAAAATCCAACCCATTGGGGATTTGAGGTTAATATTGCCGGACATGCTGCGGGAGGCCTTGCTACATACCTTAGCGAACTTAACTACGGCCATAAGAAAGACGGAACTCCTACTTCGTTGATGTCTATACCAGGACTGGAGAAGTATTGGGGCACCGGAACGTTCGTAACAGAGGCTCTTACCAAAGAGGCTATCGGCGCACTTAACAAGGCCAAGAAATACAACCAGCCATTCTTCCTATATATGTCGCACTATGCTATACATATCCCTGTAGACCGCGACGAACGCTTCTTCTCTAAATATGTACGCAAGGGATTGTCGGACAAGGAGGCTGCATACGCTTCGCTTATCGAGGGCATGGACAAGAGTTTGGGCGACTTGATGGACTGGGTTGACAAGAGCGGAGAGGCTGACAACACCATCATAATATTTATGAGTGACAACGGTGGATTGGCAACCAACCCCAAATGGCGCGACGGCGAACTGTATCATCAGAACTATCCACTCAACAGTGGCAAGTGCTCGCTGTACGAGGGTGGTATTCGTGAGCCGATGATTGTCGACTGGCCTGGCGTTACTGAGCCTTCGTCTAAATGCGATAAGTACACTATGATTGAGGATTTCTATCCTACTATACTTGAGATGGCTGGCATAAAGAAATACAAGACCATTAATCCTATCGACGGTATATCTATGGTTCCAATGCTGCGACAAACTGGTGACACCTCTAAGGGTAGAGCATTGGTATGGAACTTCCCCAACATCTGGGGCAACAACGGCCCTGGTATCAACCTCAACTGTGCCATCCGAAAGGACGAATGGAAGCTTGTCTACAACTACGATACCGGCAAGAAGGAACTGTATAACATCCCTAACGACATCAGCGAAGAGCACAACGTGGCAAGCTCACATCCCGATATCGTTAAGCGTCTGTCTAAAGAGTTGGGCGATTATCTAAGAAAGGTAGACGCTCAGCGTCCTTCTTTCAAGAAAACTGGTAAGCCTTGTCCTTGGCCTGACGAAATAATCTAAGCACAAAAGCTGATTATATATTTCTTACAGGTTTATCTTCACGCCTGCATTGAGTCTTACTCCGTAATATTCCACCTGCATTGTGCGGTTCTTCTCGCCCTGATAGTAGCGCAAGGGCTGGTTGAGCAGGTTGTTGGCATTGGCATAAACCGTGAACTTGGTCTTCTTGCCCCATGTGTAGCTGGCGTTAAGGTCGAGATAGCCCACCTTGTCGTAGTAGCGGTCGAGGGCACGACTGGTGCTCATCTGGTCGATGAATGCCGAAGCGAGGTTGTATGATAGTCGCAGGCTTATGCCGCTCTTTTCGAAGAACATTGATGCGTTGGCTGTATGCTCAGGCGAACCTGCCACCTTAACGTCGTCACCTTCTTTTATGCCCAGACGCTCATTGAAGTTGCGTGTGGTACTGTGAGTGTATGTATAGTTGCCATAGAAGCCGAGGCACTTGAGTGCGGGCGAAATGAAACCGAAGTCGCGCTGATATGCTACCTCTACGCCAAGCACACGTGCGTCGTAGGCGTTGATGTTCTGTTCTACCTTGAATTGCTTTTCGGCGTTGTCGCCTGTGAGTCCGAGGTCGCTGCCGAGATACTTGTTCGACGACCACTCTACATTTA
>ULYE01004475.1_pt1 | contig 10681 bp, 20 predicted proteins | sample 1961921 | NCBI WGS metagenome assembly ULYE01 (sample SAMEA4835856, study PRJEB28245) | human gut metagenome | biome: gut microbiome; material: fecal sample | place: Denmark | collected 2008 | reverse complement strand
CGAGAAGGTGGACGAGGAAAGTTTTGATTTTCTTCATAGTTGTGTGTGTTTTAGTTTCGTAAGATGTGTATTTTTACCACCTTGTGTACAGCACGCGGCTGCGCTTTGTTGAAATCGCGAACGATGCGACGCTCAAGGTCGGCGTGCCATACAGGTTTGTCGGTGCCAGGAAGAGTGATTTCAGCACGGACTCGCTGACCGTTGTCAAAAGTGAGGATAGCTGTGCGCTGCTCACGAGGTACAAATGGATTGTGTTTCATTTTATGCTCCTTCTTCAACAGCACAACTTAACTGCTCCACCTGCTGTTGCAGCTTTATCATTTCCTTGCTTGCATGGTCTCTCTCCATTCTCGCCTCTGCCACAAGCATGGAGCCGGTTACCACAGCCACTATCAGCACTACCGCCACGCAAACCCACGGCTGTTTATGTGCAAAGCTATTGATGTCTCTACTGACGCCCTTTGCAAAAGCCCAACCATATTTTAAAGCATACATTCCTGCTTCTTTTGTAGTTGCATTGTCTACAAAGTCAATTCTTGTTGTCTTCATTTCTCTTTATGTTTTAGTTATTTTCTTAGCGATTTCCCTCTGAATGTCACGCATTTAGTGATAGCTTTTAGTCTGTCAATTGTGCGCTCGCCATATTTCTCCTCCAAATGAGGTATGTCGAGGTTTGTTGTCAACATAAGCAGCTTACCCTTCATCTCTGCCAAGTCGCACAGCTCCATGAATGGTATTCTTTTATTGCCATAGTTGTTAGCCACATTCTCCGTCCCCACATCATCTATATATATAATGTGTTTGCTGAGTATGATGTCTGGCTGTGTCACCAAATCCTGTGCCCGGTATATACTGACTATCTTTCTGCATGCCGAATTGATGAGTATAGGTAATATTCTCATTCCAATCAGCGACTTGCCAAGTCCGCATCCTCCGTTGATAAGCAGTCCACGACCGTTGTTGTCTTTCATCCACTCTACCACGGGCCTGTAGTTGCCTTCATCCCAAACCCCATTGCCAGTAAAGTAGTCCAGTCCTGCCCTCAGTCTCTTCTCAGCGTCAGGAATCGATATTCTCACCCTTTCGGGTTCGGCAGGATAGCCTGTTCCTCTCAAGCTCTCCACCACTTGCTTAAAGTCGATTACCATGTTCCTTTATCATAGTTCATTTGTTCTGTATGAAGAACAGTCCCGTCCGTGTGCATACGCTGCTCAGGGCTGCTCTTGCCGTAATTATTCTTGCTCCACCTTGCCAGTCGCTTTGCCATCTCAAACGCTTTCTCTTTCTCAAACCGCATCTTCCTTCCTCCTTCCTTCACCTCGGTCCAATAGTCATAAAACTCTGCAAGCAACGGTCTTGGGTATGTTTCATTGAATGGCTTGAGCTGCATCCCGAACGCCAACTTTCTCTCTTTAAGTTCCTGTTCGGGTGTCCGCTTGATGTCCGCTTGGTGTCCGCTGACGCTATCTAACCCATTGGGTTTTAATGCGATAAGTGTCCGTTTGGTGTCCGTTTGGTGTCCGTTTGGATACAAAACCTTTAGATTATACAATTCCGTGAGATACCTACTCGTTGTCGGTCTTGTCAGTCCAAAGCGCTCGCCCAATTCCCTCATTGACACGTCACACACACCAGCCTTTCCGCATTTTCTCTTGATATAGATGTACATTCCTATCTTCACCAAGTCAAGGTCAAGTATCTCATCGGGAATAGTCATATTACAGCTTCTTCAGATTATACCCTGTCACCGCATTAAACCACCGACCTTGCAACTCTCTTGCGTCAATGCTTATGTCGCATCCCACAGCGTCGCCATTGCCCAGTTGGTTTACCACGTTCACTTGCGCTCCTCTAAACGTCACCACTACATTCTTCGGATATTGCAAGCTCGTCACATGCTCTATCACCACGTCACATTCTCTCCACTCTTTGCCCGACTTGCTTATGCCGTTCTTTACAGACATTATCTTTATTATCGGTCCTTCAATATGTATCATCTTAATTCCTAATTTATTAATTCAAAACAAAGTCAAAAATCAAAAACTCCTAATTGCGCAACGCGCAACAATTCTTAACTCCTAACTCCTAACTCGTAATTCTCTACACCCAGCCTGCGCCACCGCTCGCCAGCTCTGCCTTTGCGCTTCTCTGTCCTCTCTCGTCGTCCTTGTCCGGTATTATCACCTCGCTCATCGACGCATAATCCAGGAAGTTCCTTATCACGCTCGACATCTCGGCTGTAGTCAGGTAGCACAGAGGTTTCGGTTTCTTGCCATCATCCGCCAGAAAGATATGCGGACACACATCCTGCTGTATCGTCCGCAGCACACTATAGAAGGTCTCGCCCTGCTTATATCCGTAGTAACTGATGATGAAGTTCAGATAAGCCATCTGCTTGTTCGTAGCCACCTCTCTGTGCTTCACTATGTCTATCGCATACCCGCAGTCGCGAGCCTTGTCTATCTCTCTCATGGCAGCCATATACTGCCTTGGGTCGTTCAGCCTCTCAAAAGTCGCCATACCCCCTTACCCCCTTTCAAATTATTCCATTATTAATACTTGAATAATGTCATTAAAATATTGCCATTCTTCAAGCAACTTCTTTAGATTTTCTCTTTTGACTTCGTTTAAGCGTTTCTGCTTCCACTTTGTGTAGCGTCCCTTTATAACAAATTCGTCATAAGGGATTATCAAAAATCCGCTTGTCGAATGTCGCACATGATGCTCAACGTACTTCGCTGCCTTCTTTATCTTCCGCGGTACTCTCATTGCTAAAATTTCTTTTAGTCCACTCCATTATTTCCTCGAAACTTTGTTCTCCGCTCTGAAGTTCCTTGATAAAATTTCGTAGCATATCTATTGCGTCGAAACGCGTTCGTGTCACCCAAGCCTTTTCCTATTCTTGGTTTGCGTAGTTAACAATTATTTCCAGCAACCCAAGCACACGTTTTTCACCACTACTCCGTACAAGTTCGTTATAGTCCTTTACGGATATTGTTACCATTGGTTCCATAATTCCTATTTTTAAAGTTCATCAAATTCTTTTTTCAAACGGTCGTATGTATCGTGTACAAGTTGCATAAACTTGGTTCTAAATTCTTCATCGTTTCTTACGATTGATTTAAGACAATCTCCAAGCACGCTATCTTTTATATCTAAAACTCTGCTAACAGCATTCAAATCTGTGTCAAGCATACTTCTTAGGATTATTGCCTTGTTAAGTTTTTCTTGATCCATAATTTCTCCTTTCTTACATTAATACAATTTCCAGTCCCTTCTTCGCCACCCATGTCGGCACACCAGTCTGTCCCGCCACCGTCAGCTCAGCGTGTTTCTTGTCCAGATGTCTCTCGCTCGCATGTATCAGCGTTATCGTTCTCGCTGTCTTGTCCGCCTCGCACATCTTCAAGTACTCCACACAATGTTTCAAGCTCATGTGACTCAGCCTTATTCTGTCCGCTTGTGATGCTACCGTGCGTCCTTCTCTCACAGCCTCATTAAGAATGTCGTCCTGGTAGTTAGCCTCAATGAGATAGTGCGACACTCCCTTCACCACTTGATGCAGGTTCCAGCAGTCCGTAGCAAAAAAGAGCGTCTTCATTTCCGGATGATGCACAAGCCAAGCGAAGCATTCCACGTCATGCTCAACTTTCAGAGGCGTTACTCGGAAATCGCCAACTTGGTATGTCTTGCCATGCTCCACCGCCGTAACGCCAAATTTATTGTTCTCTTTTACAGCAGAAGTCGAGTAGACGTCTATCCCTGCTTTGGTATAGTCTCTTACGTACTTGCAATGGTCCCCGTGTTCATGCGAGCAAATAAGCCCCACGCATTTACTTGTCTTCAAGCCCAATTCCTTAGCAGCCATCAGTCTGCAACCTGCTTCGATTACAAGCTGCTCACCATTCTCAGCCTCCAGCAAGTAGCCGTTGCCCTTGCTGGAGCTGCCTATAATCTTAAGCGTCATTACTCAAACGGATTATCATCTTCCTTACCATTCGGCTTAGCAGAGCTTAGAGAGGCTTCTGAAGGCTTATTCTCCGCCATGTCTACCACCTCTCCCGTCTGTTCATCAACCGAAATGATTTCCTTTGCCTCCGAGAACTCTTCATCCCTAACTTGTTGCACGTTTGGAGCTTTTTCATCCTCAGACAAGGCTCCCATCATTTCTATTGACAGATAGCCATACTTTGAAAGCAGTCTTCTCAGCACAGTTTTGATGCCCATGCTAAGGAAATCACCTTCCCAACCTACCTTTCCCGTCGGTCCATTCTGTGCCTGTCCGTTCGCAAGGTCGCAAAGATTGTCCACTGTCGGGATAGGGTCGTCCTTTGTCGGTTTGCGCTTGAACGATGGAGAATACTTCAGCGCATACGCTGCCATTTCCGCAAGCGACATATACAAGGTCTTCGAAAATCCGTTCACTGTCTCGAAATGAGCGAAGAATCCTTCTATTCTGTCACTTGTCTTTTCTCCCGAGAGATCAATGCTTCCCGACAACTTATCCTTTCCGCAAAGCTCACCCTCATATACCACATCGGCATTGATGTTGCGATACTGTCCGGTGCGCATTGCCATCTGTATGTAGCCACGGTAGCCGATGGTTAGGGTTGGCGTTGGTATCGACTTACGGGTTTCCTTGTCCCAGTTGTTAAACACCATCAGATAAGCATATCCCAACTGCTTGTTGAGAGGCAGCTTCAATGTCGCTGCCTTGATAGCCTCCTGCACTACTTTGTTCACATCGCAACCCTGCAATTTCTTGTCATTAGTAAAGATTTCCACCAATGATGTGGCAAATGTGCCAGAGTTTGCGCCAAGCACACTCTTTAGCTGGTTCTGTACATAGCTGCCATTAACCTTATTGTTGAAGGTTACGATTGCTTGCTGTTGAGCTGTCATTTGTGGCTGCTTCACCACCGCTGTCATTGTCTGTGTCATTTTTCTATATATTTTATCAGTTCTTCTTTACTTTTAAACACGTGCTCCTCCTTTACGGGAGGAAACACACAAAACCTATATTGCACGAATGGCTTTGATGTACCAAGCACCTGCACGTCCACTCCTGTTATCTTGCAGCATTGTGCTCGATAATCATCCAGAAACCACACCGCGTCTCCGATATTGTGCTTAGTCTTTATCTCCATAGCGCTCTATCGTTAGCTCCTTGTCTTCTGTCACCGTAAGCCTTATCTGCTGTCCTCCGTCATACAGCGGCTCCAGCACAGTCTCCGCATTGTCTATCACGCAAGGCACATCCACCTGGTAGTATTCCTTCAACGCTCTCGCAATGTCAAGCCCGGCATTTATCTTCGCTGCCGAGTTCAAGTCCGCATAAGGCACGCCGTCAACCGAGCACTCGCACCACGGCTTGTCCGTTCCGTCAAGCTGCCGTCTGAACATCGACCACTTCACCATATTAAAGTGCCTGTTCACGATGTTCTCCAAAGCCTCGCAAGCCTTCTTCTGATAGTCGCTCAAAGCCTTTATCTTCTCGTCAAACTCGTCAAGCTGCGCCTGCCAGGTCTTACGGTCGCTCTTCACAGCCTCTATCTGCTCGCTCACCTTCACCCATTGGGCCTTTACCGCAAGCCGTGCTTGCAGAGCTTCCTTGGCAGCCTTCGCCTCGTCTATCTCCTTCTGTATCTCAGCCTTGAGCTTTTCGCTCTCGCTGTCTTCCACAGGAGCCTCAAGCTCGGCTTCCTTGCCTGCTATCTGCTCGCACACATCCTTGTATTCGGGCTTCTTGGCAAGCAAGCTGTCAACAGTCTCGTCCACACGCCCCTCATTCAGCTCCTCCATAGCCTCGCGAGCCTCTTTCAGCACCGTCTCGGCCTTCTCAAGCTGTGTCAGAGTCGTTTTCTGCTCCGCCTTGTAGTGCTCGATGTTCTCGTTACACTGCATTGTCTCGTCGTTTATCCTTGCCGCACGCTCTCTTAGCTTCTTCAGCTCCTCGGCATTGGCTGTGTTGAACCTCTTGAGCGAATCCTCCTTCATCTCGGCTATCCTGTCCTCGGGCAGCATCTGTCCGCACGTCGGGCAGTACGACGCATTGTCGTCCCATTCCCATGTCCTGGCAGATATTGTCTTCCACAAGGCAGCGCCCTCCACTTTCCGTACGCCCAGCTCCTTCAAGTGCTCGTCACAACGGGCCATCAGCTCGTCGTACGAAGCAGCCTTTCGCTTCAAGTCAACAACAGTGCTCTCGGCGCTTGCAGCATTTTCCTGCAACATCCGCTTCTTGCCCGCATATTCATCCATCATTTCCGACATCTTGCGGTGAGCCTCGTTCTCCATTATGCGCTTGCGCTTGTTCAGAAAGTCCAGCGACTTGCTTATCTCCGCCTTCTTCACACGTCCGCCCTCGCCACGCTCTATGGTGTTCAGCTTCGACTGGCTCTCTTTCAGCGTTCCGTCCAACAGCTCTATGTCGTGCGCCAAGGCATCCCAGTCCTCGGTCTTCGGCAGTACATTTTTCAGAGCCTCAAGCCTTACAGGTGCCTCGTCCATCTCGCCTTGAACCTCCTTGCGCTTATACCTAAGGTGCTTCAAGGCCTTGTCAAGGTCCTTCTGCTCAAGAATCTCTTTCACGGCGTCAAAGCGTTTGTCACCGCCCGTCACATCCTCCATGCTCGGCTCACCAAACATTTCCTTCAGCATCTTTCTCTGCTCGCCCCACTCCATCTGGGCAAAAACAGAGGGCGAAGAGCAGAGCCTAAACACCTTCTCCGGGCAAATCTCGTCAACCACCTTCTTAAAGTCGCCGGCTGTCTCCACCTCGCCGTCCACCTTGTACGTGTAGGTGTTCGTCACGCTGCCGTCGCCCTTGCGGCTCTCGGTCAGCGTCCGTGTAAGCACATAGCACATCAAGCCTTCCTGCTCGTCATATACGCTAAGCGATATCTCCACCGAGTGCGCCACGTCCTCAATCTCCTTGCCGTCCTTGCCCTTGGTCTTGATACCAAACTTGGTGTCACCAGCCTGGTTCGTGCCGAACAGCACCCAACTTACAGCGTCTGCTATCGTCGACTTGCCAATGCCGTTGCGACCTTTTATCACGTTGATATGGTCTTCCAGCACAATTTCCTTGTCCTCTATGCCCTTGAAATACCGCAGGCATATCCTGTCTATCACAATTTTCTTCATATTGTTATAGTTTAGAATCCTTCAAATATATTGTTACACCGTTCAGAGTCTTGAAGTAGTTTATGTCGCCATCTTTCAATAGCTCCTTCAACACCTCCCTCAAATCCTCCTGTACGGCTGTCTTCAATTCTGCAAAGCTCACACCCATCGGTCTCTTTGTATCGTCGGGCATCATCTTCTGCAGCTTCTGTAAAACATATTCCTTGTTCATATCTATTTTGTTTTAAAGTTTCGTAGTAAAAAGCCGCCCTATGCTCACGCACCAGGCTGACGGAAATAAATCAAATGGATTTTACTAAATGTGTGCAGCCGCCGCTGCTTCCTAACACTAATAACATTTTATGATACCAAATCATGTCTAAAAGTATTTCTTTTTCAGTCTTCACATTTTTTTCAGTCGCTCTGTCTCCTTGCTGTAGTACTCAATAAGCTGCTCCAGCTCCCAGTTCGACCATTTCTTCGTCTCGTGCTTCCTCGACTCCAACAACGTCACCCTCTGCTCGCCAATCTTCCTTGTCAGTCCCTGGCGATAATCAAGGATATTCCCGTCCTTAAACCGGTTACAGCTGCGACATTGTGCCGAACAATTATCTTCCGAGAACCGTAGAGCCATGTTCGTTCGTGATATGTAGTGTCCGCAGTCGGCTTGCTCAAACGGCAATACTCTTCCGCAGCTAATACATCTGAAGTACTTAAAGCCAAATTCCTTCGAGTCTCGCAAACGTATATACATCGAGAACACTCTATCAAGCTTATCCTTAAGCGACTTTGTGCTTCTCCATTTTCCCGTCCTTGCAGCCTTGCCCCAAGTCTCGGACTTATCTTTGTCTTTCTTTTTCTTCCAGAACATCCTTAGTATATCTCCTCCTTCCTACCCATGTCGGCAGAACGTTGTTTAATCTTCAAGTTCAGGCAGTGTATCCGCCTCATGCGCCACTCGAATAGCCTCAGCGAGCAATCCCTGTCACTCTCGAGCAGCTTGTATATCTCGTCAACCCTATCTTGATAGGTGCGTGTCGTAAAAAGTTGCAGCATAGCATTGGTTTTAAAGATTTAAAAAACTGCCTATCCTCACGAACCAACAGTCTGAATAGTCTAACGGCACAGACTCCTCCGTGTCACATCTTAAACAAACTGCTTTAATATCTGATTGTCAGCTTTCTCTATTCTTCTTCAAACATCGGCAATCTCACCTTCCTCCCCCCTAAGGAGTCCAAGGCCATCTTGCGTATCTTTTGTGCCACGCTCGACTGTGAGCGGTAGGCAAGCGCATTGTACACGGCTACTTTTTTGTAGCCAAACCGATTCATCAGTACGGAAATTTGTTCCTTTGGAACAATTATTTTCGTTTTATTTATCAACTTTGCCATATTATCTGTATATTTGCACAATAAATAAGTTTATGTAACGGTTGCAAACCGTTTTACCGATGCAAATGTACAGTTTTATGGGCAACTGCCCAAATATTTGGGCATAAAACCACTTTTATTTATATTTTTTTACATACGATTACACTAATAAACATTTTACAGCTATGACAACCATTATCGAACGCCTCGAAGCCCTACGCCGGCATTACAACCTCTCGGTTCGTGGTCTTGCCGATCGTCTTGACCAGCGTCCGTCAACAGTCGTAAACTATTGCAACGGCACGCAGCCTCCCAAGTTGGAGTTTATCGAGCACGTGTTAGACCTCTTCCCAGAAATCTCTGCAGAATGGCTTATACGAGGCAAAGAGCCAATGTTCGTCACCGAGCATCCCGACCTTGCTGGGCTTAAGAAAAAGTACGAGACAGAAATACTCGTCAAAGAAGGCGTAATTAAAGAACTGCGCTCCATCATTTTGGAGAAGAACCAGGGCAAGCAAGCAGCCGACCGTCAACAACTCGTTGGCTAATCCCGTCTTACCCTTGGCTTAAAAAAGACTGGTAGAGCATAGAATAAAAACGGGCAGCTGTCCTCACGGATGGCTGCCCACTCAGTATGAAAAAAACTTTATCCTATCTTGAATGTACTAAAACAAACTCTTATTAATTTCTTCGCGACTTCTCTATACCATATCGGTCACAGATGTCGCAATAGGCCGCGTAAGCAAGATTATCAGCCATTTCGTTGTACTTGTCTCCGTTATGACCTCTCACCCAATGAAACCTAACGCCAGCCACATGGGCGGCACATTTCTTGTATAGCTCATAAAGGTCTGCGTTCAACTTCGGCTTGTACGACTTCGACAACACACGTATGCAATACTGGCTGTCGGTATACACATCAATATAAGCACCAGCCGGACAAGAGTTTACTGCACTTATAATCGCCAACAGCTCCATTCTATTGTTCGTCGTGTTCAGCTGTCCATGGTTCCTCGTCCTTATCACCTTACCGTCCTTCAACACGATATAAGCCGAACCGCCTGCCTTATTCACCGAAAGAAGGTCGCAACTCCCGTCTGTATAACACACGAAGTGAAGAGCGTTGTTAGAAAACTCCTTTTCTATCTCATTGATTATGGTCTTCTCGCGCTTTTGAGCCGCTTTCGAAATTCCGTTCAAGCGTTTCGGCTCACGTCCAAACTTTAGCAAGAGAATGCCGTGATGGGCACTTGCTAAAGTTTGCCAATCAACAGGAACGTCTCCGTTTCTTTTGCGCCAGTTGGCTTTACATAAAGAAAGCCAAAGAGCATCTGTATATTCATTGTCAACAATGAGGAGTTTTTCAGCACAGTAATTGTCAAATTCTGTACGTGTCGGTGTTTTGTAATTTTCTTTTTCCATATATGCGTTACTTTTATATTTTTGCGACTTTTGAAAGTTTTACCCAAAATGAGAGAAAGAAACAAAGAGAGGAAATATAATTAATTTATCATTAAATATTTATTCTATCTTTCATTAAGACTTTCAGATGGCTCGGATGGCTAATCCATGACTCTCCCCTTATAGGAAGATATAAAAATCTTCCCATGAGAGAAGAGTCAAGGCTCATTAAGACTCACGTCAGGACCTCAGGAGCACCTCGTCACTTGTCAGCACACGACAGTTAACGTATGGAGCTTTCGGTGTTATGCTACCGCCTCCCGCGCCTTCTCCAATCAACTCTTGCGCTTCTGCCCTGGGTCCCACTTGCAGATTTTATTTACCGTCGAAATGTTGCGTGGTGTATTTAGCCGTCTCTTCCACTCCGACCTTTTGAATGGGGACAAAAAAGGAGTCCCCATCCGCCGTTCGTGTAACGCTCCGAACTTTGGACGAGGACTCCACATATGTTGATTGAAGTATCCTAAATGCGCTTTATGTTGTGCGTTACAACTGAAAAGCGATACAAAGATACGTTTTCTTGGACAATCGTCCAAATTCACTTTAGATTCATTAACGCCCTAAAAATTCATAATAACGTAAACAAGTTTATAAATAGTTTGCGTATTACCAATAATTTACCTACCTTTGCACCGTAAAAACAAAAAGAAGCTGACAATCAAATAGTTACTACGGTTTTCAAGTGACCCCATGCGGGTCACATCGGAACAAAACAACGTCAAAGA
>ULYE01034894.1_pt1 | contig 10712 bp, 9 predicted proteins | sample 1961921 | NCBI WGS metagenome assembly ULYE01 (sample SAMEA4835856, study PRJEB28245) | human gut metagenome | biome: gut microbiome; material: fecal sample | place: Denmark | collected 2008 | reverse complement strand
ACGACGGCGACGTTATCACAGTTGAGCCTTGGCGTTCGGCTGCTTTCCCTGTAATCAAGGACTGTATGGTAGACCGTACAGCTTTCGACAAGATTATGCAGGCAGGTGGCTACGTAAGCGTTCGTACTGGCCAGCCTCAGGATGCCAACGCTATCCTTATCCCTAAGGAAGATGCCGACGAGGCTATGGACTGCGCTACATGTATCGGTTGCGGTTGCTGCGTGGCAGCCTGCAAGAACGGTTCTGCAATGCTCTTCGTAAGCTCTAAGGTTAGCCAGCTCGCTCTCCTTCCCCAGGGTCGTCCTGAGGCAGCTAAGCGTGCTAAGGCTATGATCGCCAAGATGGAGGAGCTCGGTTTCGGTAACTGCACCAACACTCGCGCTTGCGAGGCAGAGTGCCCGAAGAACGAGTCTATCGCCAACATCGCTCGCCTCAACCGCGAGTTTATCAAGGCTAAGCTTGCCGACTAATAAACAGCTCTCAGGTAACGGCTTCTAAGCCGTAGCCATGCTGTGCGACTAATAATAAGTCGATAAAACTTCAAGGCGGATGCGTATCACTTCTATGTGTTGCGCATCCGCTTTTCCTTTTTATATATATGCGTTCCATATATTTATATGCAGTTCTTTTCCTATCAATAAATACTTTTTATGTTTTTTTGCAACAGGGTTGCACTTCTTATTTCTTATCTTTGCAACTGATTTATATTTGCTTAATAATAAACACTTAAAAAAGCATGCTAAGACGAATATCTTATTACTTATTTTCATTAGTCTTCGTGGCGGGAATGGTCGCTTGCGGAGGCAAGTTGCATGACCATATCGACCACGATGCCGAAGAGGCTGGTATGGATGCCGAGGATGCAGGCCATGGTGCCAAAGGAGCGCATGCCGACGAGATAATTCTCCCGGTAGAGAAAGCACGCGCCGCCGGCGTTAAGGTAGAAGAGATAAAGCCCGGAATGTTTCATGGTGTGATACATACCAGTGGCAAGGTGATGTCGGCATCGTGCGACGAGACAGCCGTTGTTGCCACCATTAGCGGCCGTGTGCAGTATAAAAACCACGTTAGCGAGGGCCTTAAGGTAGCTGCCGGAACAACGCTCTTCTCTATCACATCAGCTGGTATGCAGATGGCAGACGGCGACCCCGTACAGCGTGCACGCATCGACTACGAACGTGCCGAGCGCGACTACACCCGTGCCAAGATACTAATCAAGGACAAGATAATAAGCGAGAAGGATCTTGCTGTGGCTAAAGCCGAGTATGAGGCAGCCAAGCTTACCTATACCAGTATGCAGCGTACACGTAGTGCTGGTGGTGTTGCTGTTACCGCTCCACGCGGCGGCTACGTAAAGCAGTGTATGGTAAATGGTGGCGACTATGTGGAGGCAGGTCAGACCCTCGCCGTCATCACACAGAACAAGCATCTGTATCTGCGTGCCGAGATACCCGAACGCCACTTCAACGAGCTTAACAAGATACGCTGTGCCAAGTTCCGCACCAGCTACAGCAAGCGTCTATACGACATCACCGACATGGGCGGACATATCCAGTCGTATGGTCGTTCGGCAGAGGTAAACAACTCGTACATACCCGTTATCTTCGAGTTTAACAACACTGGCGATGTAGTGCAAGGCTCGTATGCCGAGATATATCTCATCACTCAGGATCGTCCTAACGTTATAAGCCTACCGCTTACAGCCCTAACCGAGGAGCAGGGCATCCACTTTGTATATATTCAGGTAGATGCCGAAGGCTACCGCAAGCAAGAAGTGACGCTTGGCGAGAGCGATGGCGAGCGTGTGGAGATTCTTTCGGGAGTAAAGCAAGGCGACCGCGTTGTCACGAAGGGTGCTGTTCAAGTAAGATTAGCCTCGGCTGCAAATGCCATCCCGGCGCATAACCATAATCATTAAAATCTATGCTGAATAAGATAATACGCTTCTCGCTCGAGAACAGAATCCTTGTGTTGGTGGCGTCGGTGCTGCTTGTCATTGCCGGCTTATACTCCACCAGCAAGACCGATGTCGACGTCTTTCCCGACCTCAATGCGCCTACCGTAGTGATAATGACCGAAGCCGGTGGCATGGCAACCGAGGAGGTGGAGCAACTCGTAACCTTCCCTATAGAGACCGCGGTAAACGGCAGTACAGGTGTGCGTCGAGTGCGCTCTCAGTCTACCAACGGCTTCTCCGTAGTGTGGGTAGAGTTTGATTGGGGTACCGACATCTATCTCGACCGGCAGATAGTAAGCGAGAAACTCGCCGCCATAGGCGACCAGATGCCTGCAGGTGTAAGCGCTCCGGTGCTTGGACCGCAGTCGTCCATTCTTGGCGAGGTTCTCATCGTGAGCCTCACCAGCAAGCACACCTCGCAGCAAGACCTGCGCACATACGCCGACTGGGTGATACGTCCACGTCTGCTCTCTACCGGTGGCGTTGCCCAGGTAAGTGTGCATGGTGGCGACATCAAGGAGTATCAGATACTGCTCAGTCCGGGTAAGATGAAGCACTTCGGTGTATCGCTCTCCGATGTTATGGCGAGCACTCGTGGCATGAACGTCAACACCAATGGTGGCGTGCGCTATAAGTACGGCAACGAGTACATCATCCGTGGCATAACATCCACCAACGACGTAGAGAAGCTTGGTGCTTGCATCATCAAGAAGAATGGCGAGAGCGTTATCACCCTTGCCGATGTAGCCGATATAAAGGTAGGCAACCAGTCGCCCAAGCTTGGTGTGGCAAGCGAGCGTGCCCATCCTGCCGTGCTGCTAACCGTAACCAAGCAGCCCAACACCAGCACCATCGACCTCACCAAGCATCTTGACACTGCCCTTGCCGACCTGCACAAAACCCTCCCTGAGGATATGCATATATCAACAGACATATTCCGTCAAGCCGATTTCATCGATAGCAGTATAGACAATGTACAGAAGTCGCTTATCGAAGGAGCCATCTTCGTTGTCATTATCTTGATGCTCTTCCTTGCCAATGTGCGCACCACCGTCATATCGCTTGTCACCATACCCCTCTCGTTCCTCGTGGCTATGATAGTGCTCAACGCCCTTGGCATCAGCATCAACACCATGACGTTAGGCGGACTTGCCATTGCCATAGGCTCACTTGTCGACGATGCCATTGTGGATGTTGAGAATGTGTACAAGCATATACGTCAAAATCGCGAATTGCCCGAGGCAGAGCGTGTGCCGATAATAGAACTTGTGTACAACGCATCACGCGAAGTGCGTATGCCTATACTCAATTCTACGTTGATAATAGTAGTGAGCTTTGCCCCACTGTTCTTCCTTAGCGGTATGGAAGGCCGTATGCTCATACCCCTCGGTATAGCCTTCGTCACCGCCCTCTTTGCGTCAACCCTTGTAGCCCTCACGCTCACCCCCGTGCTATGTAGCTACCTGCTTGGCAAGAGCAAGGGCGAGATGCCTAAGGAAGCCTTCTTGGCAGTATGGCTCAAGACATATTACGAGCGTGCATTGCAGTGGGTGCTTGCCAACACACGCAAGGTGATAATAGGTACTGCTGCATTGTTCGTTGCAGCCATAGGTGTATTCTTCTGTTTAGGCAGCAGTTTCTTGCCCAAGTTCAACGAAGGCTCGTTCACCATAAACATCTCCTCGCTGCCCGGCATATCCCTCGAAGAGAGCGATTCTATCGGTACACGTGCCGAACGCTTGCTTCTTCAGGTGCCCGAGATAAAGACCGTGGCACGCAAGACCGGACGTGCTGAGCTTGACGAGCACGCCCTTGGTGTAAACGTAAGCGAGATAGAAGCCCCCTTCGCCCTTAAAGACCGCAGCCACGAAGATGTGCTCAACGACGTGCGCAAGCGTCTGTCTGTACTCGCCGGAGCCAATATAGAGATAGGTCAGCCTATCTCTCACCGCATCGACGCGATGCTCTCGGGTACCCAGGCAAGCATTGCCATCAAACTCTTCGGTACCGATCTCAACCGAATGTTCACCATAGGCAATCAGATAAAGAATGCCTGCCAGGACATAGATGGCATAGCCGACCTCAACGTAGAGCAGCAGATAGAACGTCCTGAACTAAAGATAGTGCCTCGCCGCGAGCTGCTTGTGCGCAACGGCATCACCCTTCCCGAGTTCAACGAGTTTCTTGCCGTCAACCTTGCAGGTGAAACCGTGTCGCAAGTATACGAGGCAGGACGTGCCTTCAACCTCGTTGTCAAGGCAGCCAACTACGACGAGATAGCCGACCTCGTTATCGACACGCAAGACGGACGTAAGGTTCCGCTTAGCGATGTGGCAGACATAATATCGAGTGCCGGACCCAACACCATCAACCGCGAGAACGTACAGCGCAAGATTGTAATCTCCGCCAATACCAGCGGCAGAGCCTTGAGCGACGTAGTGGCAGACATCAAGCAAGCCGTATCAGAGGAGGTGCAGCTACCCGAAGGCTATCACGTAGAGTATGGCGGTCAGTTTGAGAGTCAGGAGAGTGCCAGCCGTGTGCTCTATCTCACCTGCATCCTCGCCATTGTCGTAATCTTCTGTCTCCTCTTTATGCAGTTCCGCAACGCCATGGAAGCCGGAGTTATATTGCTCAACCTCCCCTTAGCTCTCATAGGTGGTATCTTTGCCATAGTGTTCACCACGGGCGAGATAAGCATCCCAGCCGTCATCGGCTTCATCTCGCTCTTTGGTATAGCCACACGCAATGGTATGCTGCTCATAACCGAATACAAGCGTCTGCGCACAGAGGAGGGCAAGAGCATACGCCAAGCCATCATCGAAGGCTCGCTCTCGCGTCTTAACCCTATCCTCATGACCGCCCTCACCTCAGCTCTCGCCCTCGTGCCGTTGGCACTTGGAGGCGATTTGCCAGGCAACGAGATACAGTCGCCAATGGCAAAGGTTATACTCGGCGGACTTATTAGTTCCACATTACTCAACGCATTCATCGTACCTATAATATATGAAAAGATATCTAATCGCCACAATCGTGGCATTGAGCACGTATAGCGTAGCCCTTGCCGATACAGTGGGCGATGTGCTTAAGCAGGTGGCAGCCAACAACCTCACCCTGCAAGCGCTTGTTCACGACAATCAAGCCGACGTGCTCGACATTAAGGCATCCAACAGCATTGGCGGACCCTCTGTAGAGTATAGCCCGTTCTTTACCAAGGGCTACTCTGGCGTGGCAGAAAGCGAACTCGTGGTAAGTCAGGAGATAGACTTTCCAACAAAGTATGCCGCACGCAACAAGCAGGCAAAGATGCAGCAGACGGTAGGCGATAAGCTCCTTGCCAAACAGCGTCGCGACATTCTGCTCCAGGCACAGCTCCTCTGCATCGACCTTATACGTCTCAACCAGACCCTCTCTATGCTTCGCGAGCGACTTGCCAACAGCGAGACATTGTTGCAGATGTACGAGAAGCGAATGGAGGCAGGCGATGCCAATGCCCTTGAACTTAACAAGGTAAAGCTCGACTGTATGGAGGTGCGCACCCTTGTCAACGAGGCGCAGGGCGAGCGCACATCTCTTCTGCAGCAGCTTAGGCAGCTCAATGGCGGCAAGCCAATAGACGTTACCGATACTGTGCTGCCCGACTATCCGCAGATAACCAACTTTGAGGAGTATCGCGCCCTTGCCCTTGCCTCTGATGCCGATGTGGCGGTGGCGCAGACGTCACTACGTGCAGCCGACATGAACCTAAAGTTGCAAAAGAACGAGTGGTTGCCCAATATATCCTTTGGCTATCGTCGCAACACCGAGCAGGGCGAAGGCATCAACGGTTTTCTCGTTGGTGTAAGCTTTCCTCTATATAGCAACAGTAGCAACGTAAAGGCTGCCCGACAGCGCCGTGAGAGTGCCGAGTTGCAGGTAGTGCAGGCACAGAACGAGGCAGAAGCTTCCTTGCGCACCAACTACGAGCAGCTTCAGGGTTTGCAGCAGGTTATCGACCACAGCGATGTAAAGCTTCTGCAAGAGTCGCTCACGCTCTTTGCCAAGGCTTTGCAGCAGGGCGAAATCACCGCCCTTGTCTATTATGTCGAGATAAACAGCATATACGAAAAGCTGCAACGACACATCGACCTCCATTGCCAAAGCGTTAAGCTGTTGGCTGAATTGCATAAAGCAGAGTTGTAATAATGATATAATATTCAGACCATTCAGGATAATATGAAACAGAACAATGCGTTTATTCAGAAGCTGATGTCTCTCTTCTTCATTGTGTGCATGCTTTCTATTGCCGCAATGAATCGCGACAACAAGTTGTTTGGATACGATTTTGGTGAGACTGATAAGCAATCGGCTGCGGTTGCCGTCAATAACGACACGCTCAGCGTGCAGCCCGATGGCTCCTTTATAGTAAATACCAAGCCGCTTGCCAAGGATGTGCAAGGCTATGGCGGCCCCGTGCCGCTCCGTATACACGTAAGCAAGGATGGGGTAGTGGCAGCGATAGAAGCCGAACCCAATGCCGAGACACCCGACTTCTTCAACCAAGCTAAGTTGTTGTTGACCCGCTGGCAAGGCAAGACCGTAGACGGGGCAATGGCAGAGACGGATAAAGTGGATGCCGTGTCGGGCGCAACCTTCTCGTCAAACGCCATTATAGCCAATATGCAGCGCGGTTTGGCCTACGCCAACAGACATGCTGCTCAGAGCAAAGCCGCTGACGATGCGTCAGGAGCCATTCTCGAAGGCTCTGGCTCCTCATCTGCCAGTGGATGGACCGTTGGTGGCATAGCAGCCCTTATCGTGGTTCTGCTGGGCGCTATAGTGCCTTTGTTCTATAAGAGTAGACGTTGGCATACGGTGCAACTCGTGCTCAACGTCGTTGTGCTTGGCTTGTGGACGGGTACCTTCGTGTCCTTCACCCTTCTTATGCGACTCTTTTCGGGAGGCTTAAGTCTTGCCGCACTCGCCACGCTTGCCGCCCCGTTGCTTATGGTAGTGGTGGCTCTGTTCTATCCTTTGGCAGGCAAGCCCGGACACTATTGCGCCCATGTCTGTCCCTTCGGTTCGGCACAAGAGCTTGCCGGCAAACTCACACGCCGCAAGCTTCGCGTTCCAGTGCGCTTGAACAAGGCTTTAAATATGTTCCGCACCGTTCTTTGGGCAGTGCTTATGGTATTGCTGCTAACCGGCACGTGGGTAGCGTGGATCGACTACGAGCTATTCACAGCTTTCCTCTACTCGTCGGCATCCGTATGGGTTGTAGTGCTTGCCGTGCTGTTCCTTGTATTGTCGGTTTGGGTTCCGCGTCCTTATTGCAGGTACGTATGCCCAACGGGCACCTTGCTTAGAGGCTTCAAGCGTTGATGGCGTAGACTATTAAAATAGCCCTAATCCCAAAATTCCTACTAACTTTTAGGATTGTAATCCCAAAAGTTAGTAGGAATTTTGGGATTATCCCATTTTTTCTTTATCTTTGCCCCAACTAATTAAACATACACCAATGATAGAACGACAGCTTCAGAAAAAGATAGAATCGCGTATGTTTGCCGGTAAGGCAATCATTGTTATAGGAGCGCGGCAGGTTGGCAAAAGTACGCTTTTCAGGATGATACTTGATAAGCAAGACTGCAAAACACTGCACTTGAATTGTGACGAGCCAGAGGTAAGAGATATGCTAACTAATATCAATACCTCCGAACTACGTCTTCTAATAGCCGATAACAAGATAGTTGTCATTGATGAGGCGCAGCGAGTGGAGAATATAGGTATGACCTTAAAGCTTATTACCGATAATTTTCCTACGGTGCAGTTGCTTGTTACGGGGTCTTCGTCGTTTGAATTGCAAGACAAGCTCAATGAGCCTCTTACCGGGCGCAAGTTCGAGTATCATCTATATCCTATATCAACAGCAGAGATATTGAATAGTCAGGGATTGTTAGGAGTGAAGCAAACCCTTGACCAACGACTTATATATGGATCATATCCAGACATCATAAATCATGTTGACGACGCAAAAGAGTTGCTTGCAAACCTTGCCGGCAGCTATCTTTATAAGGATTTGCTATCGCTTGAGAGTGTGCGCCGACCAGTATTGCTTGGCAAGTTGCTCACGGCTCTTGCGCTACAGGTATGTAGCGAGGTATCGTATAACGAACTTGCACAGACCGTTGGCACCGACAATAAGACGGTAGAGAAATACATTGATTTGCTTGAGAAGTGCTATATAGTGTTCAGATTAAATGGTTTCAACCGCAACCTGCGCACCGAACTGAAGAAGGGCAAGAAGATATACTTTTATGACAATGGTATACGCAACGCCATTCTTCAGAATTTCGCCCCCTTGTCATTACGTCAAGATACGGGAGCTTTGTGGGAGAACTTCATTATAAGCGAGCGCATTAAGGCCAATCAATATTCGGGTCGTTATGCCAACAGTTATTTCTGGCGCACTACACAACAGCAGGAGATTGACTATATAGAAGAGTGTGATGGGCAGTTCACGGTCTTTGAGATGAAGTGGAATCCGCGCCGCGCCAATACCCAGTTTCCTTCATCATTCCTTACAGCGTATGATGTTAAGGAGACAGCTGTCATTACGCCAGATAATTGGATGAACTGGGTTATATAAGTGTCGACTGACAGATTATCACTGTTCTCTGTCTGTTTGGCTCGTTATGTGCCATATTTGCTTACTATTTAACACTTTGTATCTTCTCCAATCACTTGGCATGCAAGTTGTATTATCATTAGTGCAAGCCGAGAGCGATAAGCTCGGAGGCAAGCAAAACGATAAATAAACAACTAAAATATAATTGGAGGTTTTTGATATGTTACCAGTAATGAGAAATTCTTGGATGCCTGAAGTTTTCAACGACTTTTTCGACACTGACTTTATGCCACGTACAAATGCTACGGCACCGGCAATCAACGTTAAGGAGACCGAACACGAGTATACAGTGGAGCTTGCTGCTCCTGGCATGAAGAAGGACGACTTCAACATCAATGTAGATAATGATGGCAATCTGCACATCAAGATGGAGCAGAAGAACGAGAAGAAGGACGAGAACAAGAAGGAGCATTATCTCCGTCGCGAGTTCTCTTATTCAAAGTTCGAGCAGACTCTTATCTTGCCTGACGATGTCGACAAGGAGCACATTGCAGCCAATGTCAACGATGGTGTCTTGACTGTTGCCCTTCCTAAGGTAGAGAAGAAAGAGGAGAAGACAACACGCCAGATTGAGGTTAAATAACTTAGTTAGTGTGTTGTGAAATTTTGTCACAAACATATAATTTAAAGGAAGAATGAAAGCTGTTTTTGCTTCATTCTTCCTTTTTTGTTATTTTTGCGTATTCGAATCAAATAATTAGAAGTTATGAATTTACAGAACCAATCCCTTTTACTCAACATTGTTCTTGCCATTGTTGTAGTAGTGCTTAGCGTGCGCTTGGCATCTAACAAAACCACTACAGAGAAGTCGGCTGATGCAGGGCAGTCGGTAAACGCCGAGCAAGCGGTGCTCGACAACATTGCCACTCGCACCAGTATACGCGACTATGAGGCTCGTCCGGTGGAGCAAGCTAAGGTAGACAAGATGCTGCGTGCGGCTATGGCAGCCCCAACGGCTATGAACAAGCAGCCTTGGCACTTCGTGGTTGTAAGCCAGCGTAGTGTTCTCGACGCTCTTTCGGGTGCCAATCCCTATGCCAAGATGCTCAAGAAGGCTCCTCTTGCCATTGTTGTTTGTGGCGATACCGAGAAGATGATAGAGGGTGGCGGACGCGACTTTTGGATTCAGGATGCATCGGCAGCTACCGAGAACCTTCTGCTTGCAGCCCATGCCATGGGTCTTGGAGCTGTGTGGACGGGTGCCTATCCGTCGGAAGAGCGTTCTAACTCTATAAAGAAGGTGCTGTCTTTGCCCGACAACCTCATTCCTCTCAACATGGTTGTTATAGGCTATCCGGCAGAACATCCGCAGCCTAAGGACAAGTTCAAGGAAGCTAATATATCGTATAAATAGGAGCGGGGACGCCCCCGTCCCCGAATAATTGGAGAAGGGACTAAACTCCTCGGCGTTGCCTGTCGGGCGGTCGGGGTGCAACTTGATGGAAAGGGCGCGGAACTGCTTTTTAAGTTCTTCGGGGGTTGTAATGTTCTTAAAATATTTTATAATCAAAAGTATTATTATATATTATGAATAGGATAAAGCAAATACTTAAAGAACGCAATATTACACAAAAGGAGTTCGCCGCCCTGCTTGGTATCTCTCCAGTCGGTTTATATCAGCAGATTAAAACGCCATCTTACCCCACGTTGGAGAAGTGGGCGGCCGTGCTTAATATTCCGATGTGGCAACTTTTCGCCAGCCCTGAAGAGGTTGCAGCCAACACGCAGCAGGAGGGGCAAGGCGTGCGCCTTGTGTGTCCTCATTGCGGGAAACCTTTGCACATTGATTTAGCCAAGAGCAAAGAATAGCTTACCTTTGTACTAATAATAAAGATATATTAATATGAACGTATATATAAAAGAGCATCTAAATATATTAGGTATTACACAAAAAGAGCTCGCCGACCGCCTCGGCGTTACACAACAAAGTATATCCGCCACAATCTCGCGCCCCTCCTTCCCCACCCTGGAGCGTGACGAAGGAACAAAGAAGTAAGAGCAAAAAAAATCCCGACAAGGTGCAAACCTTGTCGGGAATGGTGCGCCGTAGCCCTGCGGCGGCTTGTGTTCAAATACGGCTAAATATAAAAG
>ULYE01037206.1_pt1 | contig 10780 bp, 10 predicted proteins | sample 1961921 | NCBI WGS metagenome assembly ULYE01 (sample SAMEA4835856, study PRJEB28245) | human gut metagenome | biome: gut microbiome; material: fecal sample | place: Denmark | collected 2008 | reverse complement strand
GATAATCCTACAGCAAGTAATCAAAAATACAAGAAAGTAAACATAAGATAAGAAGCCTATGGATTCATTATTTCTTTTTCTGTTTGCATGTTTTGTATTCATGCTTCGTGGCACTCTCTCATCTGCATGTAAAATGGGAGAACAAGCGGTATGAGCGTTCATGATGGATAATCGTTGTCGCCTTGCTAGGACTGGCGATACAATATGTCATACAGATGGAGTTCGGCTTCCTGATTGCTGGATGCTCCCGGCATCATCGAGCAGGCCCAGCTCGACGAACTGGCCATCTCGGTCAATCTGCCCGAGTAACCGGTTCCCTTCCCACAAGAAAAGCGGCTCTGTCCTCCACCCACAGCGGTGTCAGGACAGGGCCGCTTTTTCTTTTTCCTCCCTTGCGAGGCTTCTGTTCATATCTTAGGAGTAGGCTGTACTGGCAGGCCGCTCAAGTGCCATTTCGTGGTGCGTACAGGTATTCAAAAGACATGATGCTTCACGTATAAATGTGCGGGAAGACTAATAAATAGGTTTTACCACCTCCACCCTCATTCCAAGGGCATTGATGATGCGATAGAATGCACCTACACTGGGCACGATGACGCCATTCTCCACCTTAGAGATATAGGACTTGGTGGAGTTGATGCGTCTTGCCAATTCTGTCTGCGTTACTTTCGCTTCCTTGCGTGCATCGAGCAGTATCTGCCCCGAATAGAAAGAGAGGGCATCCTCTTCGGCCTTGATACGTTCTGGAGTTCCCTCCTTGCCAAACTTCTGGTCAAGAACGAGGTCGTAGTCAACGATTTGATGATTGTTTGTCTGCATAAGGAAGCCTGTCCTGGGTTTTGAGCAAGAGAAGTCCGTATTGGATTTTCTCCTGCTCTTTTTCCTTCAAGGTGCTCATGAATGCCTCAAAGTAACCGCCGTATGTCAATATCCGCCGATTCATGGTGCAAAGATATCAAAAGTTGTCTAATCGTGCAACTGTCGGACGTTTTTTTGCCATGAGCGGAATGGTCCCGTCGTCGTCGGTTTCAAAACGCGAGTTCGGCCCGAGAGGAAATGAAGTACCCATCTTCCGCACATCGGTGGGGTGTGGTTTTCTGTAGGCCGTTTTCTTGTGGTTTTCTTGGCTTTCTGCTGCATGCAGCTGGTGCACGATAACCTGTACATTTTATTGAGGAACAAATTCAGAAGAAATAGGTTGGCAACAAGAAGGGCAATAAATCCAAATGAGAAAACGTTTACTTGACATCTGTTAACACGGAAATCATCAGATGATGAGAATCTCGTTTGTCGAAATGCGATTTTGTTAGGCAAAAGCAATCTGAAAATGGGAGTATATGTGGCATTCTATAATCACTTCGTGGAAATTATAGGCAATTTGTGTCGCTTATTCGTTGTAAGAGTCGTTTTCCTCGCGGAAATTTGTTACATTTGCATGAAAGTATAGTTTATGCAACTGCAAATAGTATGGTAAATCTTGAACCGATAGAGAATGCCACAAAAGTAGTATGAAAAAGGAAACCCAAGAATATCAAGTAATAGAGGCGTTAAGAAAAGAAGGAGGTTTTGCAACTCTTCGTAGGCTTAACGAGATTGTTGATTTTTCAACATGGAAAACAAAAACGCCAGAAGCTTCTGTCAGGAGAATAGTTCAAGATAGTCAATCTGTTTTTAGAATACAGCCTGGACTTTGGGCTTTGAAGGATTGTCGGGAAAAGGTTCTTGAAAAGTTTAAGATAAATGAAGGAAACAGAGAAAGTGAGGAACAGTTCAGTCATGGATACTATCAAGGTTTGCTGGTTGAAATTGGGAAATTTAGGAAAAGAATGACTTATATTCCATCTCAAGATAAAAACAGAATGTTTCTTGATAAGCACTTAGGTGAAGTTGCTGATACCTATACGTTGCCTCTATTCACTTATGACAGTTTGTTGAGAAAGGCAAGAACTGTTGATGTAATATGGTTTAATGAGCGTCAAATGCCTTCTGATTTTTATGAAGTAGAGCATACTACAGACATTAAGAACTCATTATCCAAATTTTACGAATTACAAGACTTTTTCTCTAAATTCTATATCGTCGCAAACATCTGTCGCAAGGAAGAATTCAACGATAAAATCAGCGTTTCTATGTATAACAGCATAAAGTCTCGTGTACAATTCCTAGATTATGAGCGGGTGGTCGCTATGCATGCAAACTTTAAAAGTATCAATAATAATAATTGGTAAATTAATTGTCTATGAATGAATATGTTTTCTATACAACAGAAGGAGTGACATTACCTCCTAAAGAAGACAAAGTTGTTGATAATTGTCAAATCCTGGGATTCGTAAAAGCCAAGAATATTTCCGAGGCAAAGGATTTATTGCTGGAAGATAATCCATGGATTGTTGAAACTGGTTTTTCCATTAGCGAGATTCTGGTAAGACAAGTATTGACGAACAAATAAAAGGTTCATCCGACAAATGCGTAGCTGCGAACCTTCTCTGAAGACGTTATCTGGGGTTGGAGACAGAAGACGTTTTTCTTGCTATGAGCAAGGCCAAAAGAGAGGAATTGGAAAGTTCTGCCATTCGCAACGGCTACCTTGAAAGATTAGCCAAAGCCAGGATTATTCTTCCTACAGACAACTTCGTCGTGGCGGATGACTCCGATTCGTACTACGGTGTGCCTTGGATATCAAGGACGAGCTCAGCCGCGTGCCCATACAGATCACCTGCTATGACCGCAACGGAAAGGTGGTGAAGCACGTCACCTCCGACGACAAGGGCGACGTGGAGAACCCCGACGGCAACCCCGACGGCGGCGGCGACAACCCCAGCGGTGGCGGCGGCGACGAATCCATGACTTAACAGTCAGCCCCCTCTCTCCCTGTAGTTTCCTCCCCCTGCCCCCTCTCAGAAGGGTAGGGGGAGGATTGCATATTACAAAACGCAAGGGACACCAAGTTAGGGTGCAAAATCTGATACCGGTATCACATTTTACCCCGTAACTCCACGCTTTCAGGGGGGGAGAAGCTTCGCGGCCATCCCAGAAGCGTGCCGAGCCGTAGTAGCCCGCAGATGCTTATATAGTGAACCATATCTTTAGGAGTAGGCCAGATAGGCAAATTTCGAAATAGCAACAAAATTGAATAAATATAGCATCTAATGCATATTTGAAATATTATTTTTGTAACTTTGTAGCATATTGGGCAAAATGAAGTGAAACAAAAATTAAAGCTATGAAAAAGATTTTGTTATTTTGCATTATGGCTATAGCGGCCATAAGTATGTCTGCACAAAATGATGTGACAACATTTTTGGGCATTCCTGTGGATGGTTCGAAATCTGAAATGAAACAAAAGCTGGTAAGTAAAGGTTTTGTACCAAAGAAAGTAGGGGAAAACGAGTTCTTGGAAGGAGAATTCAACGGAACAAAAGTTCGTGTTTTCATTGTAACAAACAACAACAAGGTGTATAGAATCATGTTGTGCGATGTAGTCACTCAAAATGAGGCGGATATAAAGCTTCGTTTTAATAGGCTTGTGAACCAATTCGAAAATAACAAGCGGTACACTTCGATTGGCAACTACACCTTGTCTGACGACGAAAAGATTTCGTATGAAATGGCTGTTCACCAAAAGAACTATGATGCTTCGTTTTGTCAAGTTCCCGATGTGGAGAAAATAGACACCTTGGCTTTACAAGAGGAATTACGTAATGAGTTGTTAAGCAAATATACTGAGGATGAATTAAAAAATCCGTCAGAAGAAAAGTCAAAGGAAATTCAGGCTGAAACAATAAAAATAGGCTTGAAAATAGGTGCGAAATTGATGCTTAAGAAATCTGTATGGTTTAGAATTTGTGGAAGTTATGGAGAATACTTTATAACGATGTATTATGACAATGAATACAATCACGCTAATGGTGAGGATTTGTAATAATTGCAATTTATAAAATAGTATGTTCCCTATTTTATATTGATACTAAAAGACATCCGACTGATTTTAAGCGTAAGCCTAAGGTCAGTCGGATGCTCGTTCTCCACTTCCCGTCTTTTGTTCGTTTTAATGCTTTTGCATCGTTTTAATAGGGTATTAAAATGATGCAGAATTGCTATCCTCCCAGCCGGCCATTAGAGAGATTGGGCTTCCCTTTCTTTTCCTAATGGCCGGCTGGGAATGAGGCGGTGAAATCCTTTAGTATCTGGAGCATCTCTGCTGGCAGGTAATGCAGGGCTTTCCGTCTTGTCTCGTCTGGTATGGGCCAGAGCACTTCGGCAATGGAGCCTACTATCGCGCCCAATATGGTGGTTTCCTGTTATTATTCAGTCCATATATTATCCCAGGCTTCTTTCGTTTGAGCACCCTTCAATGGATTTTCAAATGCAGGATGTCGGGGCGTCTGGCCTTCACACTTCTTAATTTCGCCATATAGCCACTCTTCGTTTAAGGCGGCAACCGAAGTGCCCTTTATGTCTTCCTCTCTCTTCCACATGTTCTTGTACCAATCGTGGGCTTTATGGGCCAGTTCTATCACCTGATTACGAGTGAGTACATAACACCTGAATGTTGACATGTCATCCTCCGAATCTACGGCGATAAAAACCCACGGACCGATAACACGCTCCTTAAGAAAATTCATGTCTAGGCATTGGTCTATTGTGAATCCTAAAGGAAATGATTTTCCCTTTGTCGTCTTTACCTGAACCAATGCAGTACGTGGCTTCCACATCTTTGCGTCTTCGGGTTTCAGACATATAATGTCCACAGATTTGTAATTGTTGTAGGTACTGTTCGCATTAAATGCATCCCATCCTTGCTGCATGAGTCTCATCTGCACGTAGCTTTCTCCAATAGCTCCAAGTCGTGCGTTTTGTCCATAATTATTAGCCATATCTCAGTTGTTTGTTATCTCCAATCAAATTCTTCTACACCCAATATCTCCAATCCTTGGTATTTCCATCTCGCCTGGTCAAAGTTCGGGGTATATCTTGTCATAAGTATTCTTACCTCATGATCTTTAGCTGATTCTCTGGCGAGATTGAAGTCCATGACACGCTCGTTGACATCTCTTGCCAATTCGTCTTTGCCCACTTGATAATATACTGTGCCAATTCGCGTAATGCGGGTCTGTTCTCTGAGGCAATCACTCAATAGCCAACTATGGTTGTCGAGGATGAAGCCATAGAATCCGCTTCCATCAGCATCAGCCATGGCTCCTAAAGCCAGATAATATGGCGTGTCATCATTCTTTTCTTGAACTTTTAGAACATCGCCTGTGTATATTGTCTCGCCGTTGATATCTCGGAAATTGGTTTCTACGCCGGCATAAATCCTGGGACAGGCATATCCTCTGCCTTTGCATTCGTCACAGAAAACTTCTCTAACAACAGCCTCGTTATGCTCTTTGGCATATTTGTCGTCTGTTTCCCATACATACATCTGGTCTCTATCAAAGAAGAAATCGCCAAACTTGGCATAGCCAAATTCGCCACGACCCTTTATATAACGGACTTTCATATCGGGTAAGGAAGTCTTGATGCCAGCTCCAATTTCATATTTGTGTAGAGCGGTATATTTATTTAGGTTTTTTAGTGTCCATACCTTGGGAAACTTTGAATGTGATGGGCTTGTACGCCATACGCCACATTCTTTGCCTATAATATTCCACCATGTTTTGGGCAGCGCAATATTCGGGATGCTCACAGCTTCCTCAAACAGCGGCGCAATATCCATATCATCGAACCCTGCGATACCACAACCGATGCGCGTCACGAGGAAACGGGTGTCGGGATGCTCCTTGGCATACTCGAGAAACTCATCCACGTAGGGCTTGATGGTTTCCACTCCTCCCTGCATGGTGGGGATGGCATAACACCGGCCGGTGGGACCGACACCTACTCCCCATTCTGCACCAAACTTGTCCATAGCCGTGCGTGCTGCGCCACCGCCATGATACCCCTGCAGATTGCTGCCGAAAACGAATACCTCGGAACTTGAGAGTTCTGTGATCCTGTTTGGTGTCACCAAAAGGTCTCTTGTTTTCATACGCTTGCTTGTTGTTAGAATTCCAATCTGAAACCTTTCTGCTTGAGTTCGTTGTACTTGTCTCTGTTGAAGCAGAAGAGGTTGGCCTTGCGCTTGGGTGTCGGCCAAACCGTCTCATCCAGTTGTGTGAGGATGTCGAGGTGCAGCATCTTCTTGGTGAAGTTGCGACGGTCAAAATGAACGCCCAGAATGGCTTCGTAGAGCATCTGGAGTTCCTTGAGCGTGAATTTCTGGGGCAGCAGTTCGAAGCCGACAGGCTGGAAATGTATGCGTTCGCGCAGCTTGTCCAAGGCCATGCGCAGGATGTGGTCGTGGTCGAATGCCAGCTGGGGTATTTCGTCCATACTGAACCATTCTGCCTGGGCTGCATCATCGCCCCCTTTTACCTCGGCTATCTTCACCAGCGCGAAGAAGGCGATGGAGAGGACACGCTCGCGAGGGTCGCGATGGGGGTCGCTGAAGCAATGGAACTGCTCTATATAATAAGGTGACAGGTCCGTCTCTTCCTTCAATTCCCGCAAAGCCCCTTGCTCCGCCGTTTCGTCCATTCTGAGGAAACCACCCGGGAAGGCCCACATACCTTTATATGGTTCTCCACCCCGCTCAACGAGCAGCACCTTCAGCTTCATCCCATCGAAACCGAAGATGACACAATCGGTGGCAACAGCCGGATGCGGATATCGGTAACTATACATCTGTTCTTCCATAATGATGATGTCTTTTTACGTCTTGCGTATTGTTTACGCTGCAAAGGTAGGCGTTCTGCTTCAATTGGCTAAATATTATCGAGTGAAATTTACGCAAGAAATCTCTTCTTGGTTGTTCCCTGCCTGTTTTCATGACTTGAGGGAATCTGTTGGCGCTTCGTTAAAGATTGTATGCACGCAGGGATTTTAATAGCATGAAATACTGGCTTGTTGGGATAAAAGCGGTAATTTTGTGGTTGTGCATATGCCGTCTGTGGGTTTTATGTATAGTAAAGCGGTTAAGAAAACAGGATAGAGACAGTATTATGAAGTATGTGAACTTTCATCGGCAGCCCTCTTCCCAGGCGATGCCTATATGGAAATGGAGTGTGGAACTTGTACTTGGCTTCCTTCTCTTCGTGGTTCTCTATGGATGCGGAGGTGTGGATGCGCTCATCCCATGGCCATATGCCAAGATTGGGGTGTGTCTGCTCTCTTCCGTGGGGATGCTGGTCCTGTTTCTGTCCTGGACCAGACTATTCGAGAAGCGATGGCGTTGGGAGTGTGTTTCCAGGAAGGATATCCGATTGCTGCCACAAGGCTTCTTGTTGGGAGCTTCCCTCTTTGTGATACTGACGGCGGTCTTGGCATTGGCTCGTTGCTATGAAGCTTCCTTCCATTCTCCCGGATGGCTTTCCATCATATACTGGTTATTCTACTTCCTGTATGTGGCTTGTTCGGAGGAACTTATCTTCAGGGGAATCCTGTTCAGAATGATAGACGAGCGGTTCGGCCTGTGGTGGGCTCTGGCTGTCTCGGCTCTCCTGTTTGGCTTCGCCCATTTCTTCCAGCCCAATGCAACCGTATGGAGCTCCGTAGCTATAGCCATAGAGGCAGGTGTCCTGTTGGGGGGGGCCTTCAAGTATTCCGGTTCTCTGTGGCTTCCCATCGGAATCCATTGGGCCTGGAATTTCACCCAGGGAAATGTATTTGGCTTCAGCGTCTCGGGCTCGGCAAAGACAGCAAGTGTATTCGACCCTACGGTCTGTGGTCCGGAACTGATTACCGGCGGAGCTTTCGGCCCTGAAGCATCAGTCATAACCGTCGTTCTCTGTTCCCTGCTGGCGCTGTTCATGCTTGTCCGACTGGGAGGAAAACGCAACAGCCCAGCCGCCCGGTAGCGCTTCTGCGGGCATGACGGAAGCCGACAGAAGAGGCTCCAGCATCAGAAGAATGTTGGCCTAATATTTCCCTCAACCTATCATATAATATATAAAAAGTCGTACATTTGCATATTATATGATAGGTTGAGGCTGTTTTAGAGTATGGCAAAGAACACGAAGGGGACCAAGTTGCCCCGGAAATTGGAGCAGAAGATGCAGATAGTGGGAGAGCAGATAAGACTGGCTCGCCTGCGTAGGAACCTGAGTGTAGCCCAGGTGGCGGAGCGTGCTACATGCTCTCCGCTTACGGTGGCTCGTATTGAAAAGGGGACACCTACGGTAGCCATTGGCATATATCTGCGGGTACTCTACGCCTTGCAATTGGACGAGGATATCCTTTGGCTGGCCAAGGAGGATAAGTTGGGCAAGGCGTTGCAGGATTTGAATATGAAAGCCCGCGAACGTGCTTCGAAGAAAGAGTAGGTTATGAGGAAACTGTATGTATATGCTGATTTTGATTGGCTCAAAGAGATAGAGTTTGTAGGGGAGTTGGGCTATGAATCACTCCGTGGGTCGGACAGCTATTGCTTTACTTATGATAAGGAATGGCTGAAGAGACATGCCGACCTGATTCTCAGCGATGACCTGAACAACTATCCAGGCCAGCAGCATACGTTGCCGGGAAAGGATATTTTCGGCTGTTTCTCTGACGCGTTGCCCGACCGCTGGGGACGAACCCTGCTGTTGCGTCGGGAACAGATAATGGCTTCTGAGGAGAGGCGTCCGGTGAGGAGGTTGTCTTCTTTTGATTTCCTGACAGGAATAGATGATGCCTCTCGTATGGGAGGTTTCCGCTTCAAGGAAGAGCCGTCGGGAGAGTTTATCAACGTTCGAGAATCGTTGAAGATTCCGCCTTTGACAGATATCAGGGAATTGGTGGCTGCCAGTAAGGAATTCGAAAAGAGTGAGGAGGCCAATATCCTTCCCGAGGGGAAATGGCTCAAACAACTGGTGCAACCGGGTTCGTCGCTTGGTGGTGCAAGACCAAAGGCCAGCGTGACAGATGCTGCCAAAGCCCTTTATGTGGCAAAGTTTCCTTCGCGCAAGGATGATTATGATGTAGGGTTCTGGGAGCACCTGGTGCATCTGTTGGCAGCAGAGGCCGGTATATGTACCGCCTTGACAAAACTGATCTCCACAGGAGAAGGGTATCACACGCTGCTGTCCCGTCGTTTTGACCGCACGCAGGAGGGCAGGCGCATTCACTTCGCTTCAGCCATGACGTTACTGGGATTGACAGATGGAGACGATGCTGCCACGGGCTATGGATATCTGGATATTGTTGATTTCATCTTGAGGGGTTGTACTGATGTTGATGCCAACTTGCGGGAGTTGTACCGAAGGGTAGCCTACAGCATCTGCATCGGCAATAGCGACGACCACTTCCGTAATCACGGTTTCCTGCTGACGCCTAAGGGTTGGACGCTCTCTCCTGCCTATGATATGAATCCCACTCTGAATGACCATCAGAGCCTTTTGATATCCACTTCTTCCAACAAGTCCGACCTTGGTATCTTATTGGATGCCTGTGAGGACTACATGTTGGACGCTCACGAAGCACGCCGGATAATCACCGAGGTGGTGAATGTAACAAGAGGATGGCGCAGATTGGCTGTGAGATTAGGTGCGTCCAAGAGGGAAATGGATATGTTTGGCGGAGTATTTGAAAGAGAATGGAAGTATTAGAAAAATGCCAAGTCCCCCAAAGCCGGATGAAAAGCTTTGGGGGACTTGATGTTACTGTCGGGGTGTAGCACCTCAAACCAGTTTGAAGCGGGCGAAGCGCAGCAGGAGTTGCTTGCGGCCGGCTGTCTCGAAGGCTACTGTGGCTCTGGCGTCGATGCCGCTTCCCTCCACCTTTTCCACTATTCCCAGACCGAAGCGGTCGTGTGCAATCTTCTGGCCAGGCTGGACAGTCTGCTCCCGGGAGGCTGACGGCCTGGAGGAGGCGGCTGTTGCGCCCGTTCCTGCAGGAGGGGTGGTGAGCCTTCTGATGCCTGCTTTGGAAAGGGGAGAAGGCTGTGGCTGGGAGGAAGAAGCGGGGGATGAGAAGTTGCGCGTGGGAGTGAGTTTGCGCGATGGCAGTCCGTCGCTGACAGGCATCTGCCCGCTGGCAGGCCTTCCCATAGGGCTGGATGAAGGCCAGGATTGCGGGCGGGCGGTCCTTGACTGATAGGGTGAAGCCATTCCGCCAGCCTGACTGGAAGAGTAGGGAGCCCTTTTGCCGTTGACGTGCAGATAGGATGGGTCAATCTCTCCCAGGAAGCGGCTGGGTTCGGAGAACTCCATGTGTCCATAGCGCATGCGGCTTCGGGCGCAGGAGAGAGACAGATGTTCGCCTGCACGGGTCATCGCCACGTAGAAGAGCCGGCGCTCCTCCTCCAGTCCGCGAGGATCGTCCCTGTCTGACTGTCCAGGGAAAAGATTCTCTTCCAGCCCCACCACGCACACGGCCTTGAACTCCAGTCCCTTGGATGAATGTACGGTCATCAGCGACACGTGATCGGCATCCTCTTCGCCCTTGGTGTCTGTCTGGTCGGTGAGCAGACTCACCTCCTGCAGGTAGTCGGCCGCTCCTGTGGGCAGCCCTTGCTCCTGCCTCTCCTGTACAAATCCGCTGATAGAGTCGGAGAGTTCCTGTATGTTCTGCTGCCGGTTGACGTCCTCCTGGTCGCATCCGCGGAAGATGTCGGCCTGCATGCCGCTTTCGGTGAGAATCTTGACGATGAGTGTGTGTACATCCATTCCCTCGTTCACGGCCTCCTGAAACTGCCGTATGAGCGAGGTGAAGGCAGCCAGTTTCTTGGCGGGAGCAGCCGTGAGGCCATATTGTGTGGCAT